>Ga0265295_1009101_pt1 | contig 10755 bp, 9 predicted proteins | sample Munlansysbiofilm_FD_192503 | JGI IMG/M metagenome (GOLD analysis project Ga0265295, IMG submission 192503) | Leachate microbial communities from a municipal landfill in Southern Ontario, Canada - Methane capture system biofilm | ecosystem: Engineered > Solid waste > Landfill > Unclassified ... | reverse complement strand
ATCGGGTACAAACGACTCCTGGTCGCCCCTGGGCGCAAGGGCTTCAACTTTCTGCAGGAGCTCATGCACTCCCTCTCCATCCCCTTCATCGACAATATTGTCGACATCGGCATTAGGGTGGAGACCCGTATCGAGCACTACCCCATCGTCTCCGACTACTACGACCCGAAGTTCTACTTCCCCGACAAGGTCCGCACCTTCTGTACCAACAGCGGCAACGCCCATGTGGTGCGTGAACGGTACGCCACCAACCGGGGGGACCAGTGGTTCTCTGTCAACGGCCACGCCTTCGCCCCCGACAGCCGCCACGACAACGGGCTGGTCAACTTCGCCATGCTCAAGACGGTGCGTTTCACCGCACCCTTGGCCAGTGGCCAGGCGTTTGCCGAAAACCTCGGGCTCCAGGCAGCCCTCATGGGTGGGGGCAAGCCCCTGATGCAGCGTGTCGGGGACTTTCGCCTCGGGACGCGCAGCAAGGAGGCCTCCTTCAGCGATGATCTCTTTGACTTTGAGCCGACGCTGCGCTCCTGTTGCCCGGGCGATATCTCACTGGCCATCCCGGCCAAGATATTGCGGGCGATCTGGAAGGCGATGAAGAACCTGGACACCATCGTACCGGGTGTCCTCCACCCGTCGACGATCATGTACTACCCGGAGATCAAGCTCTACGCCAACAAGCCAGCCTACCTCGACGAGCACTTCCGTGTCGCCGAGGATATCTGGTTTGCCGGCGATGGGGCTGGCACCAGCCGGGGCATCACCGGAGCGTGGGCCAGCGGTATCCGCGCAGGAGAGGGGATGGCCAAGAGCCTCCTATAGGGCGTGGTGGAAGCGGGTGTTCAGCCAATTGGTGGCCAGATCCACCCACTGCCGTGCCCCCGGATGGGGGGTTCCCACCTCCTCTGTGCACATCGAGAGTCCGTGGTCCCCGCTCTCAAAGAGGTGGGCTTCACAGGCAACGCCTGCTGCGCGGTAGGCCCTGATCAGATCCAGTGAGTTCTCGACCGGCACCGAGCCATCGGTCATGGTATGCCAGATGAAGGCCGGGACCGCATTCTCGGTGACGTGGCGGTCGAGCATCATCAAGTTGCGTAGCTCCTCATCATTGCCACTGACCAGGTCCATGCTGCCCTGGTGGTCGTTGATAACCGGGTAACAGAGGATTGCAGCATCGGGTCGGTTGTTCTCATCGACGATCTTCTGGACACCAGTCACCTTTGGATGGTCGTGGAGGATGGCGATCGAAGCGGCGAGGTGCGCCCCGGCTGAGAAGCCGATGACCGCCACCCGGGTGGGATCGCACATCCAGGCGAGGGCGTGGGAGCGAATCTTGATAAGGGCATCGCTCATCTCCAGCAGGGGATTGAGCGCTCCCGCCTCATCGCCGACCGAGTAGTCGAGGATGAAGACATTGTAGCTCTGGGCGAGGAAGTGCAAGGCCACCGGATCGCGTTCACGATCCGAGCGAAAGCGGTACCCCCCTCCCGGGAGGATGACCACCGAGGGTCGGATATTGCGGATGCCACCGTCCCCGGTGACATCTTGGAGGTATCCGGTAAGGGGGACCCCATTGGGTCCTACAGCAGTTTGTATGATTCTCATGCGGTGATGATAGCACATATCGGGACGTTTGTACTCCTTCTTCCCTCATTGCATCCCGCCCCCATCCTTGGTACCATGAGAGCCAACAAACGCAGATGGGGAGTCACTATGGAACGAATCATCCTCGACGTCGATACCGGTCTCGATGACGCGGTAGCCCTATTCCTGGCAGCCGGGCTGAAGGAGATCACCATCGAGGCGATCATCGCCACAGCCGGCAACGTGGGCCTCGACAAGACCCTTGAGAATACACTGAACATCGCCGAGACGAGTGGCCTCACCTGCCCCGTCTACGCCGGCAGCAGCGGGCCGCTGGTGCGCACACCGGTCGAGGCGGGGGACTTCCACGGTGAGAGCGGCCTCGATGGTCCCCTCTTCGAAGAGAGGGTTCGCCAGCACGTTGCCCCCACCAGTGGCATCGATGCGATGATCGCCCTGGTGATGGATAATCCACATGAGATCACCATCGTCAGCGTAGGCCCGCTCACCGACCTCGCCGTTGCCTTCATCAGGGAGCCGAGAATAGCCGAGTATGCCAAGCGCTTCGTCATCATGGGAGGCTCATTCTCCCGTGGAAACGTCACCGACGAGGCGGAGTTCAACACCTATGCCGACCCCGAGGCTGCCAAGATCGTCTTCGCCTCCGGAGCCCAGATCGCCCTCTTCAGCCTCGATTGCACCCGAACGGTGACCCTCAGCCCCCAGCGCCTGGAGTCATTCCGCCAGAGGGGCGGGAGGTCGAACGAGGTCTTTGTCGCTTGTATGGACACCTATACGGCAAACTACACCAAGCGGGGCCAGGGGGAGCCGCAGATGCACGATCCACTCTGTGTCGCATACCTTGCCGACCCCTCCAAGGTGGCCGGCTCCTACGCCGGGGTTGATGTGATCACAGAGGAGGGCCCCTCCTACGGGAGGACCGTCAAGACCGATTCAGAGCAGAAGGTCTTCATCGCCGAGTCGATCGATATCCCCTGGTTCTGGAGTCTGGTGGAGCGGGCGCTCTCTTCCCTGCCCTAGTGGTAGGTGACCAGCTCATCGAGCCCCAGGCGAATCTTCTCCCGCTCCTCTTCACCTGGATGGCCGAAGGTGGCCAGTAGCGAGACCTGCCACGCTGCAGGGTCCGCACCGAGGACGGCGAGCACCTTCTCCTCATCGAACCCCTCGATGGCGCAGCTTTGGATGCCGAGCGTCCGCGCTCCCGTCATCATGTTGGCAATGGCCAGATACCCCTGGCTGCGCAGCCAGCAATCCGTACGCCCCGTCTCCGTGACGAAGGTGTGGTAGGGGCGATAGTCCTCCACAAAGAAGTCCAGGCTACCGGGAAAGCGCGCTCCCCGCTCACGCACCCACGGGCCATCAGGGTCGGCAAAACCAGCGGTGCGTACCAGGACAACGACACTCATCCCGCTCGTAGATACCGTCTCCTGCTCAAAGCAGGCGTGGTAGAGCTCCATCTTCTTCTTGTGGCTCACCACCGCATGGAAGGACCAGAGCTCAAGGCCGAAGGAGGTGGGGGTGAGCCGGCCGAAGTCGAGGATCGAGGTGATCTCGCTCTCACTCAGCGGCTTTTCCAGATCATATCGTTTGCACGCAAAGCGGTGCTCCATCGCAGAGAGGAAATCCATCAAGCGCTCCTATGGGCGAGTTCAAGGGCGAGTTCAATCATCGGGTAGAGGCCGGGCACCCGCATCTCCGGGGCAAAGCCCGTGCCACTGGTGCAGCTGTCGGTCATCGTCAGGATCGAGAGGGCACGCTTGGAGCACCAGGCGGCGGTGGCGTAGAGGGCGTAAGTCTCCATATCCTGGGCGAGTGCGCCAAGGGCGGCCCACCCCCTCCAGCTATCCGCCCCCAGGGCGTTGTAGGAGGAGAAGAGGTCGCTTGAGAACACCATGCCGGCGTGTGTCCTGACCTTTTGCTCCTCGGCGATCCGGGCAGCTTCAAAGAGCAGGTCGGCACTGCACGCCGGGCTGAGGGTACCCTTGAGGTTGTATTGGTGGGCCCACAGAGAATCGGTGGAGGCGGTCAGGGCGAGGATGAGGTCGCCGACCTCGATGGAGGGCACAAGCCCACCGCACGTCCCGATACGGATGATGGTGGCAACATCGTAGGCGGTAAAGAGCTCATAGCTGTAGATACCGGCCGACGGCCCTCCCATACCCGTACCCATCACCGAGACAGGAGTCCCTTTATAGAGGCCGGTATAGGCGTTCATCCCTCGAACATCGCTGACCAGACGAGCATTCTCGAGGTACCGCTCGGCCACGAGCGTGGCACGGGCCGGATCGCCGGGGGCGAGCACGATCGGGGCGATCTGCCCCTTCTCTGCACGGTTGTGAGGTGTCATCAGCTGGCCCCCTTCTCATAGGGTTTGCCGGCGGCACTGGGGGCGTAGTTCTTGCCACTGAAGAGGACCAGGGCCGCAAGCGTGACCATATAGGGGAGGATGTTGAAGACCTCGGTGGGCAGGACCTTGAGAGCTGGGATATTGTTGGCGATGATCGCGAACGCCTGGGCGGTGCCGAAGAGCAGCGCCGCCCCGGTAACACCGAGGGGGGTCCAGCGGCCGAAGCTCACCGCCGCCAAGGCAATGAACCCCCGGCCGTTGATTGTATTGGAGGTGTACTGGATCGTCTGGGTGAGGACCACGCATCCACCGGCAAGGCCTGCAAGCACCCCGCTTGTAAAGACGGCCCAGTAGCGCATCTTCTTGACGTTGATCCCCACACTCTCGGCAGCCCCCGGGTGCTCGCCGCAGGCGCGCAGGTGCATCCCCACCGGCAGCTTGTAGAGGACAAACCAGCTGAGGAGGACCACCACCAGTGCGATGTAGGCGGTGGGATAGATCCCCAGGGCATCGGTCTGCATCCCCATGCGGAACTCACGGGTGCGGTCGGAGTTGAAGAGGATCTGGCTGGCGAAGATCGTCACCCCGCTGGAGAGCAGGTTGATACCCGTGCCGCTGATCGTCTGGTCGGCATTGAGGTTGATGGCCGCCACGGCGTGCACCAAGGAGAAGAGTCCCCCGGTGACAAAGCCCATGGCAAGGGCCAAGAAGAGGGAAAGGGAGTGGTTCATGCCACTGGCCTCCATCAACACGTGGGCGGCGGCGGCGGTACACGCCCCGATGGCCATCAGGCCCTCGAGGGCGATGTTGACCACGCCGGCCTTCTCACAGATCATCCCGCCGATGGCGGTGATCAGGATCGGGGCGACAATCATCAGGATGGAAGGAAGCATTCCTAGAATCATACTCATTTGACCCCCACCTCCTTCTGTAACTGTCGTTTGTCAAGGTACTCCTGGTAGAGCTTCAGCGCCGACCGCAGGGCGATGAAGATGACGATCAGGCCCTGGATGATGAAGGTGATCTCCTTGGGGATCTGCTTGCCCTGCATCAGTGCCTGGGCGTTCTTCAGAAGCCCGAAGAGCAGGCCCGCCAGGGTGGTGCCCAAGGCGGTACAGTTGCCCACCAGGGCGACGGCGATGCCATCGAAGCCATAGTTGTCCATCCCGGCAAGGACCCGGCCATACTTGAAGGAGCCGAGGGCCACGATGCCACCGGCAAGGCCGGCGAAGGCGCCACTGATGGCCATCGAGATCGAGATCGACCTCACCACCGGGATGCCGCTTGCCCGCGCGGCATCCTTGTTGAAGCCGGTGGCGCGCATACCGTAGCCGAGGCTGGTCTTCTCCATGATGAACCAGTAGATGATGACAGCCACGATCATCATGAAGATGCCGTTGTTGAGCAGCGAGTTATGGGTGATCGCCTGGAAGAAGGTATTCTCTATGAGGGCGGTCTTGGGAAAGTTCGCTGTCTTGTAGGTGGTGGCACCGGGCAGCTGGAGGCAGATGATCCGGGAGAGGTAGAGGGCCACATAGTTGAGCATGATCGTCGAGACGACCTCGCTGACCTCGTACTTGGCCTTCAGGATACCGACCACACCACCCCAGAGCGCACCGATGATGATGGCGGCCAGGATGGCCAGGACCCAGTGCAGCACCGGGATCTGTGGGCCGAGGAGGGCGACAGTCTGGGCGAGGGTGAGGCCCATGATGTACTGGCCCTCCCCTCCGATGTTGAAGAGACCCACGCGGTTGGCAAAGCCCATCGACAGGCCGCAGAGGATGAAGGGGACCGAGTAGTTCAGCGTCTCGGCGATGTAGCGTACGTTCATCCGCCCATTGTCGATGTTATAACCACTGAGGGCCTGGAAGAGCGCCTTGTACATGTTCAAGGGGTTCTTCCCCACCAAGGCGACGAGGATGGTGCCAACCAAGAATCCCATCAAGACGACAAGGACCGATGTGGCACCATCGCTCTCGCTCAGTCGTTTCCGCTCCGCTTTCATAGTGCAACCTCCGCCTGCGATCCTGCCATCATCAAGCCGATCTGGTACTCATCCACCTCATCCTGCCGGTTGACCGCCACGATCTGCCCCTTGCTGATCGTCGCGATCCGGTCACAGAGGTTCATGATCTCATCGAGCTCGAAGCTGACGAGCAGGATCGCCCTGCCCTTGTCCCGCTCATCGATGATGCGCCGCCTGATGTACTCGATGGCACCGACATCGAGGCCCCGGGTCGGCTGGGCAACGACAAGCACCTTCGGCGAGAGCGAAATCTCGCGCGCCACGATGACCTTCTGTTGGTTGCCTCCCGACAGGCTCCCCGCCATTGTCGCAGCACCCTCGGCGCTGCGGATATCGAACTGCTCGATGAGGGAGTTGGCCTCACGCTCCATGGCGTTGAAGTCGAGGAGGCCGAACTTCTTCTTGTAGACCGGGTGGTAGTAGTTCTTCAGGGCGGAGTTCTCGGCAATGGTGAAGTCGGCCACCAGGCCGAACTTCTGCCGATCCTCGGGCACATAGCCGAGGCCCGCCTCGATCCGCTCCCGGATCGTGAATTTCTCGATCTCCTTGCCGTCGAGGATGATCGATCCCTTGGAGAGCGGCAGCAGGCCCGTGATGGCCTCGAGCAGCTCGCTCTGTCCGTTGCCGTCGACACCGGCGATGCCGACGATCTCCCCCTCATGGACATCGAGGCTCAGGTCCCTGACCTTCACGATGCCGGCGCTATCGGCCACCTCGAGATTCCTGAGGCTGAGCACCACAGCTCCCGCCTCCTGCTCGGGCTTGTCGATCTCGAACTTCACCGCCCGGCCGACCATCATCTCGGCCAGCTCCTGCTCGGTGACATCGGCGACATCAACGGTACCGATATACCGCCCGCGCCTGAGGACTGTACAGCGGTCGGCCACCTCCTTGATCTCCCGCAGCTTGTGGGTGATGAGGAGGATGGTCTTGCCCTCGCTGCGCAACTTTCTCAGGATCTCGATGAGCTCATCAACCTCCTGGGGGGTCAGTACCGCCGTCGGCTCATCGAAGATGATGGTGTTGGCGTTGCGGAAGAGGGTCTTGAGGATCTCGACCCGCTGCTGCTGGCCTACGGTAATATCCTCGACCAGCGCATCGGGGTCTACGGAGAGCCCATACTGCTCGCTGAGGCGGGCAACCTTGGCCCGTGCACTCTTCAGGTCGAGCAGCTTCCTCTTGGTCGGCTCCATCCCCAGGACTATATTCTCGGTGACCGTATAGTTCTGGACCAGCTTGAAGTGCTGGTGGACCATGCCGATGCCCAACGAGGTGGCCACGCTGGGGTTCTTGATCGAGACCTCCTTGCCATCGAGGAAGATCTGGCCGTTGTCGGCGCTGTATGAGCCGAAGAGGATCGACATCAGCGTCGACTTGCCGGCCCCATTCTCCCCGAGCAGGGCATGGATCTCCTGGGGACGCACCTGCAGGGTAACCTTGTCGTTTGCAACAACACCGGGGAAGGTCTTGGTAATCCCCCTCATCTCGATTGCATATTCACTCACCTATGGCTCCTTGTCGCATGCTCTTCCGCTGTCCACCACCATGATGGACAGGGGAAGAGCCGGCAGTCTCCTGCCGGCCCATACCGTTGTCAGTCGTCAAGGGCTGCAAGGCCTGCGGGGGCTGCACCGGCTGCCAGTGCTTCCTTGTAGGTCTTGTAGAGCTTGACCTTGCCGTTGATGACATCAGCCTTGGCTGCATCGACGGCGGCCTTGACGCTCGCCTTGAGCTCGGGGTTGGCTGCAGAGTAGCCGACACCTTCGTCGACCATTCCCATCTGCACCACGCCACCCTTGAAGGAGCCGTCGGCCACCGCATTGAGAACCATCAGGGAGGAGTTCTCGACACGCTTGAGCATCGAGGTCAGGACTGCACTCTTGGTGCCACTGTAGATCCCGTCTGCATACTGGTCGCTATCGACACCGATTGCCCAGACGTTCTTGCCCTGTGCACGGTACTCCTTCGCCTGTGCGATGGTGCCGTTCCCGGTTCCGCCCGCTGCACTGAAGATGCAGTAGACACCCATGTCGTACCAGTTCTTCGCCTGGGCCTTTGCCAGCTCGGGCTTGCCCCAGTCGTTTGCGTAGTAGTCATAGATCGGGGCGTTGGGGAAGATGGATTTGATTCCCTGTACATAGCCCATCTCGAACTTCGTGATGGTACCACCGGGTACCCCACCGATGAAGCCGAAACGTGGGTTGGCGATCCCGTCCTCCTTCGCCTGCAGTGCTGCGGCGAGGCCGACGAGGAAGGAGCCCTCCTCCTCACTGTAGATGAACTCCATCACGTTGGGCTGGCCGACCCAGTCAACGTCGACGATGGTGAACTTCTGGTCAGGATACTGCGGTGCAACCTCGCCCAGCGCATCGGCCCAGGTGAAGCCGGTGACCATGATCAGGTCATAGCCTTCATCGGCTGCCTGGCGCAGGTTGGGGATGTACATATCCTGGGTCTGTGCAGTGACCACATCATAGAGCTTTCCGCGGTTGGCAGGGTTCTCGACCGTGTCGCCGTAGAATTCGACAATGCCTCTCCATGCAGCGGCATTGAAGGACTTGTCATCGATACCGGTGGCATCGGTGAGCAGGCGGATCGTCGGCCTGCCATCGGCAGGGGCTGCGTCCTTGGTCCCCTGTGCAAATACAAATGCACCAAGGACCAGAACAAGGACCACGATAGTCATTTTCTTCATAAATACCCTCCTAGTGGTAGTAGATGGTATTGTACCACAGCTATGGAGATTTTGTGTGGTCAGAATTTGTGATATTGCATTGATATTGTGTTTATTGCACATCAAAGGCAACGTGATAAATCTTCTTGCAGAAAAAGGCGAGCAATACCCTAGCTCCACACAACACGCTCAAAAGCCACGTGGCAGAGCTGGCAGGTTTGTTGATCGGGTACAGTAATCGGTTATTACAACGTCACCGTCGTGCCTAGCACAAGTTGTCCATCCCATTCAGAATAAATAAACTCCCGCGCACTTTGAGAGTACTTCCCACGCATCAGCAGGGAAAAAGAGGAGTACAGCTCGATCGAATGTACAAACCTAGGGGTGTGTTCGATTACATAGGATCCGCTCAAAGATGCGGAGAAGCGCATGGCTATCTTGTCTTTTGGGAAGAGCTTTGTTCCGTAGGCACTGCCCTTGTCATTCAGAGGAGTATACATCGTCACCTCCCCGTTGAAGGAGCTCTTCACGGTAAGGGCAAGGGTGAGCGAATCAGGGAGTAGGTACCTCGTTTCAGAGAGGAATACCAGGGCATCTCCCCCATAGGGAGAGCCGATGAAGTCAAACTTCTGGGTATCCCAGTGTCCATCCGGCAATCCTGCATAGCGTTGGGCCATCAGGAAGTCGACTTCACTTCGTCGATACATATGGGGAGTCGCCATACTGCCCTCAAGGAGGGTAGTAAGAATTCCTCTTTTTAGTTCCTTGCCCCACTCCACTCCGGCCAAGAGCGCCCAAGCCGCGGCTTCTTCATTATCCCCTTCATTTGGGGCGGTCGCCTGATCCAATGCAACCTGTCCGTAGAGGCGCAACGACGGGGTTGGGACCCAATCGATTTCAGCATGTGCGATGGCGTTCAATGTGGAACGATTATTCAGGTTGTGGAGTACGAATGCTGGATTGAGGTATTGGGGTTGGAAAACCTTATCCTTGTACATCACGTTCTCGCTTACCGCTATGGTGAGCACATCCCACGGTCTGAACTCCAAACGGTGGGCCAAGAGCACTTGGAAGTGGTCATATTTTGCATAATGGGTATCAAAGAAGATTGCGAGTGCTTCGTACTTGAAATACCGTGAAAAGGTAGTAAATCGCGCATACTCATGATAATCGACATGATCATCGATGACGAAATCGCCGATTTTCGAGTTTCCCCACGAAATCTTATCGCGGTTGAGCGAAAAATTCAGCTTGTCGGTCCCCACCGAGAACACCGCCCGCTTCGGCCATTGGAAGTCAAAGTGCTTGCTTGCCGGTAACACGTTGGTTGCCCATTGCTTTGTGTATTGGACAAGAGGCGTCTCACCATCAAAGTATCTTAGATTGTTTTTGGAGGCTTCGGGGACGAGAGCACCAACAAGCGTGTGCCCACTCTCCTGGAGCCGAGGCAGCGTATCGTCATACGTGTATGGCCCATACCCGTACTGCAGGTCGGCATAGGTATAGAAGTAGTCGGAGAGCGCCATCTCCAACCGAGCTCTGGCCAACGGTCTACGGTCGACGAAGGAGTACTCCCATGCTCCTTGGGAGGAGAAATCAGTATTGGAGTGTCCATACAACTCGAACGAGAGGTCGAGGTAGGCCGAGAGTGAGAAGCCATCGCCGAGGTTCCATCGCAACCCGGTGTCCAATTTCCCGGCGATTGAATCGTACAGCTCCCGCCCCGTCTCTTTCAGGTCATCGCGATCAATACGTGCGAACATCTGGGATGCCTCGGCCTTCGTCCAGGGCCGCGACCCCGACGGGGTACCGGAGCCTGTGATGAGGAAGAGCAGGTCCATCTCGCTATAGAGCGAGCTGGAAAGCGGGATCACCTCCTGCTGCCCGGTTGCAGCAGGAAGTGTACCCATCACAATGACCACGATGAGGAACAGCGGAAGGAGACGACGCATGCTCAAATTCCTCAGATGCTGTACGTAACGCCGATGCTCAGCTGTACGTCATGTGTCTTGGCGCCTGCTTTGTTCTTGTAGTTGATCACATTGATGTAATCCAACTGTCCAAAAGCTTTCAGATAATCTAAAATCTGGTATGATCCCTTCA
>Ga0265295_1009100_pt1 | contig 10755 bp, 10 predicted proteins | sample Munlansysbiofilm_FD_192503 | JGI IMG/M metagenome (GOLD analysis project Ga0265295, IMG submission 192503) | Leachate microbial communities from a municipal landfill in Southern Ontario, Canada - Methane capture system biofilm | ecosystem: Engineered > Solid waste > Landfill > Unclassified ... | reverse complement strand
GACTATGAAGGCCGCCACGTCATCCCGAATTTGAAGGTCGACGCCGACAGCCGCAACATCGAGGAAATCGAGGTCGAGGCGGACGAGAAGCGTTACGCCCCGCGCAAGACCTCCGAAGAGATGGCCAAGCTCGAAGCCGCCGGTTTGAAGTTCAAGGAATACGAAGGCCTGATCCCGGACATGGACCACCAGACTCTCGTTATCGACGACCTCAACCAGTACGAGGCCGAAAAGCTGGTCGAGATCGTAAAGCCCGACATCTTCTGCGCCGGCGTCAAGGAGAAGTTCTCCATCCAGAAGCTGGGCATCCCCATGAAACAGCTGCACAGCTACGATTCCGGCGGCCCCTATGCGGGATTTCAGGGCGCGGTCAATTTCTATCACGAAATCGACCGTCTCGTGAACAGCAAGGTCTGGAGCTACATGAAGGCCCCCTGGCAGGAAAGCCCGGAACTGTCCGCCACGTATGTGTGGGAATAAGAGGAAATAATCATGCTACTGAGACATACACCTAAAGAAATAAAGGAACGCAGCGCCCTGGCCATCAATCCGGCCAAGACCTGCCAGCCCATCGGGGCCATGTACGCGGCGCTGGGCATCCACGGCTGCCTGCCGCACTCCCACGGCTCCCAGGGTTGCTGCGCCTATCACCGCAGCGCCCTGACCCGGCACTACAAGGAACCCGTCTCGGCGGCGACCAGCTCTTTTACCGAAGGCGCCTCGGTCTTCGGCGGCGGCGCGAACCTGGTTTCGGCCATCGAGAACATCTTCACGGTTTATGAGCCCGACGTCATCGCCGTGCATACCACCTGCCTGTCCGAGACCATCGGCGACGACCTGCCCCAGATGACCGACAAGGCCAAAAAAAGCGGCAAGGTGCCGGAGGGCAAGCACGTCATCTACGCCAACACCCCCAGCTACGTCGGCTCTCATGTCACGGGTTTCTCCAACATGGTCAAGGGCATGGCCAAGGGCTTTGCCGTAAACACCGGCAGGAAGAACGGCCGCGTGAACATCATCCCCGGTTGGGTCGAACCTTCCGACATGGAAGAAGTGAGGCGTCTGGCGACCCTCATGGGCCTTGATATCATCCTTTTTCCCGACACCTCCGGCGTCTTGAACGGCGCCTTGACCGGCGAATACAAGATGTTCCCCGATGGCGGCACCCCGGTCGCGGACCTCGTGGCCGCAGGCGATGCCATCGGCACCCTGGCTCTGGGCGAATGGTGTTCGGCCGACGCCGCCCGCTGGCTCGACACCCAGTGCAAGGTGCCCTGCACGGTGCTGGACATGCCTTTTGGCCTGAAAGCCACGGACCGTTTCATCGACACCCTGCGCAAGGTCGCGGGGGTGAGCGTGCCCGACACCGTCGCCTTCGAGCGCGGCCAGCTCGTGGACCTCATCTCCGACATGCATCAGTACTTCTACGGCAAGAAGGTCGCGCTGGTCGGCGACCCCGATCAGGTCATCGCCCTGACCGAATTCCTGGTCTCCATCGATATGAAGCCCATGCACATCGTTACCGGAACCCCCGGCAACAAGTTCGAGAAACGCATCGACGAGATCACTGCCGCGGCCGGCTACAAGGCCAACGTGAGGGCCGGCGGGGACATGTTCCTCCTGCATCAGTGGATCAAGAACGAGCCCGTCGATCTGATTATCGGCAACACCTACTGCAAATACATCGCCCGCGACGAGGACATTCCGCTGCTGCGTTTCGGCTTTCCGATCCTGGACCGCGTCGGTCACCAGTACTTCCCGACGGTGGGATACAAGGGCGGGCTGCACATGCTGACCAGGATTCTCGATCTTATCCTGACCCGCACGGATCGTGATGAAACAGAAGAGAAGTTTGAACTTGTCTACTAGATACCTGGCGGCGGGGCGACCCGCCGCCTCATAAAGGAGCAGGACCATGACGTATCCCCCTCCACAAGCACACCGCCCTTTGGTGGCCGTGGCCAGCAGCACCGGCAAGACCGTCGATATGCATCTCGGCCAGGCCGGAGAGTTCAGGATCTATGGCCGCGATCAGGGCATGGTCGGGCTCATCGGGACCAGGCCGGCTCCGGCTCCCGGTGGGGGAAGCATTCGCTGGGAAGGGGTGGCCGAGGTCCTGAGCGACTGCACCTATCTGCTGGTTGCGAGCGTGGGGCCAAAACCCGTTGCGGCTCTCGCCGGCAAGGGCCTTACGGTCATCGAGGCCGAGGGCTTTGTGCTCAGCCTGGTGCGCCAGCTCTATGGCGCTAACGGTTGATGCTCAAAAAACATTTCAAAAATATTTGGAGATAGAAATGGCTATTCCTGAAAAACAGATTCTCGTCTGCCAGAGCTTTCGCGTCGGGGGTGACCCCAAGGGAGTGTGTTTCAAGCAGACCGACGGATTTTTGCAGTACATGGAAGAAGAAATCCTGGCTCGCGGTCTCGATATCCTGATCACGGCCACGGGCTGCATGAAGCTGTGTGAAAAAGGTCCGATCATGGTCGTCCAGCCCGACAACTGGTGGTTTGGCGGCGTCAGCAGCGAAGAAGCCATCGACGCCATCCTGGACGGCATCGAAGCGGGCGAGCCCTGCGCCGAGTACCTTCTGGGCTAGGCCCGGTACGACCCACTTAATTTCGATCATCCCTAATCCGCCGAAGGGTCTCCTCCCTCGGCACTTCGGCGGATTTTAGGACGGCGAAGAAAAACGTTGAAAACGGATTGAAGCGGACATGAGCCGCGGACGGATTTTTCGGCAGCCAGGTCGCCACGGCCGCCTCAAGGAGCACACCATGAACAAGACCATACTCGAAGAACGAAAAAGCCAGATGCACCGCATCGGTGAAGAGCCTTTCGCCATGGCGTGCGATCGCCCCAGCCTGGCCGGCGCGGTCAGCCAGCGGGCCTGCGTGTTTTGCGGTTCACGGGTGGTGCTCTACCCCATCGCCGACGCCCTGCACCTCGTGCACGGGCCCATCGGCTGCGCCACCTACACCTGGGACATCCGGGGCGCCATCTCCTCGGGTCCGCAACTGCATCGCCTCAGCTTTTCCACGGATCTGCAGGAGATGGACGTCATCTTCGGCGGCGAGAAGAAGCTTGAAGCCTGTCTGCGCGAGCTGATCAGCCTGCACAGTCCCAAGGCCGCCTTCGTCTATTCGACCTGCATCGTCGGCCTCATCGGCGACGACATGGAGGCCGTGTGCCGCCGCGTCTCCGCCGACACGGGCATCCCGGTCCTGCCGGTCATGAGCGAGGGCTTCAAGGGCAACAAGCGCGAAGGCTACGCCGCCGCCTGCAAGGCCATGTTCCGGCTGGTCGGCACGGGGGACACCACGGGCATTTCGCCCATGAGCGTGAACATCCTGGGAGATTTCAACCTGGCGGGTGAGACATGGATCGTGCGCGAATATTTCAAGAAGATGGGAGTGGAGGCCGTGGCCAACATCACCGGCGACGGGCGGGTGGACGACATCCGGCGCTGTCACGGCGCGGCGCTGAACCTTGTACAGTGCTCCGGGGCGACCATGGAGCTCGCGAGGATGATGGAGGAAAAATACGGCATTCCCTACCAGCGGGTATCCTACCTTGGCGTGGAGGACATGGCCGATTCCCTCTACAAGGTGGCCGATTTTTTCGCGGACAAGGACCCGCAGATAAAGGCCAAGACCGTGGCCCTGGTGCGCGAGGAACTCTCCGTGCTGATGCCGAAGCTGGCCGAGCTGCGCCGCGATCTCGAAGGCAAGAAGGTGGCCATGTATGTGGGCGGGTCCTTCAAGGCCTTTTCGTTGATCAAGGCCTTTCGGCACCTCGGCATGCGGGTCGTGGTCGTCGGCTCCCAGACCGGAACGGAAGAGGACTACAAGGAGCTGGCCGCCATCTCCGACCCCGGGACCATCATCGTCGATGACGCCAACCCCCTCGAACTGGCCCAGTTCATAAAAGAGAAGGATGTCGACGTGTTCGTCGGCGGGGTCAAGGAGCGGCCCATCGCGTACAAGCTGGGGGTGGGGTTTTGCGACCACAACCACGAGCGCAAGATCGCGCTGGAAGGCTTCATCGGCATGTATAATTTTGCAAAGGAAATCCACGCCTCGGTCATGAGCCCGGTCTGGAAGTTCATGCCCCGGCGCGTTGCCGGCCGCGTGACCTGCACCACCAAGGAGGCCGTCAATGGCTAACACCTACGTTTCCACCACCAATGCCTGCAAGATGTGCACGCCCATGGGCGCGGCCCTGGTCTTCAAGGGCATCGAGAACGCCGTTCCCTTTCTGCACGGCTCCCAAGGCTGCGCGACCTACATGCGCCGCTACATCATCAGCCACTACCGCGAACCCGTGGATATCGCCTCCTCGGCCCTGGGCGAGAAGAGCGCGGTGTACGGCGGCGGGCCGAACCTCAAGAAAGGCATCCTGAATGTCATGCGCAAGTACGACGTGGATCTGGTCGGCGTGGCCACGACCTGCCTGACCGAGACCATCGGCGATGATGTCGGCCGCTACCTGTACGAATTTCGCGAGGAATTTTCCGATCTGCCGCTCCCTGAGTTGGTTCATGTGTCCACGCCCAGCTACTCGGGCACGCACATGGAAGGCTGGCACGCGGCCGTGCGTTCCCTGGCCGATCAGGTGGTCAAGGACAAGGCCCCGGATCACGGCGGGGTGAACCTGCTGCCCGGCTTCCTGTCCCCGGCGGACTATCGTTTTCTGCGCTCTTTGGGCGAGAGGGCGGGGGTGCGCTTCACCATGCTCCCGGATCTGTCCCGGACCATGGATGGCGTGATCTGGGACGATTACCACTCCCTGCCCGACGGCGGAACGCCCGTGGCCGAGATCCGGGCCATGGGCGGGGCGGCCGGAACCATCGAGTTCGGCATGTCCGGGGGGCTGGCGGAATCGGCTTCCGGAGTGCTGGAGCGCAAGTTCGGCGTCCCGGCGCAGAGGACCATGATTCCCATCGGCCTCAGAGCCACGGACAGGTTCATGGATACTTTGAGCGAATTCGCGGGCTGCGACATGCCCGAACAGGACGCCTTTGACCGGGGGCGTCTGCTGGACGCCATGGTCGACGGACACAAGTACATTTTCGGCAAGCGGGCCGTGGTTTATGGCGAGGAGGATTTTGTCATCGCCATGTGCTCCTTCCTGGGCGAGATCGGCATCCAGCCCGTCCTGGCCGCCACGGGCACCCAGAGCGACCGCTTCGGCAAAGCTCTGATCGAAGCCCTGGGCGATGTCTGCGTGGCCATGCCGGTCATCAGGAGCGGCGCCGATTTCAAGGACATCGAGGAAGAGGCAGCCGAACTCGCTCCCGACCTATTGGTCGGGCACAGCAAGGGCTACAAGCTGGCTCGCGCGGCGAATATCCCGCTCATCCGGGTCGGCTTCCCCATTCACGACCGCTTCGGCGGACAGCGCATCCTGCATGTCGGTTACGAAGGGGCGCTCGCGCTCTACGACATGCTGGTCAACGCGGTTCTGGAAAAAAGTCAGGATGATTGTCCGGTTGGATATGGGTATTTGTAGGCAGGTTTTTTTTGAACTGCCGGGATTGAAAGGCATGGATTCCCGCCTTCGCGGGAATGACATCGGGGCGAAGCACAACGTGCATGAATCAATATGAATTGAAAGGCATGGATCCCCGCCTTCGCGGGGATGACATTCGATCGGGAGCGCCACGTGGGTGCGTTGATTGGGCACACGAGGATGAAAAAGGCAAAGCCTGCCGTTCTGCCAATACGTCATTCCCGCGAAGGCGGGAATCCATCTTCGGTTTTCATATGCGTCTCAGACGCACCAACATACAAGGGAGGACGCCATGTCCGAAGCAAAAGACAGATCACAGCATCCCTGTTTCAATAAAAGTTCCTCCGGTTCCTGCGGCCGCGTGCATCTGCCCGTGGCTCCGGGCTGCAATATCCAGTGCAACTACTGCAACCGCAAATACGACTGCGTGAACGAGTCCCGCCCCGGCGTGACCAGCGCGATCCTGCCTCCGGACAGGGCGGTGGAGTACCTGGACGAGGTCCTCAAAAAAGAGCCGCGCATCACCGTGGTCGGCATCGCCGGACCCGGTGACCCCATGGCCGAGGCCAAGCGCACCCTAGAAACCATAGAGCGGATCAATGCCAAGTATCCGAACATGCTCTACTGCCTGTCCTCCAACGGGCTGGCTCTGCCCGAGCACGTGGACCGTCTGGCCGAACTGGGCGTGACCCACGTCACCGTGACCATGAACGCCGTGGACCCCCAGATCGGGGCCAAGATCTATTCCTGGGTGCGGGTCGGCAAGGTGGTCTACCGGGGCGTGGAAGGCGCGAAGATCCTGCTCGAACGGCAGCTCGAATCCATCCGTCTTTTGAAGGCCAAGGGCATCACCGTGAAGGTGAACAGCATCATCATACCCGGCGTGAACGACCATCATCTGATCGAGGTGGCCAAGGTCGCGGCGTCTCTTGGCGCGGACATCCAGAATCTCATTCCGCTGCATCCCACGGCGGACACTCCCTTTGCCGGGGTCGATGAGCCTTCCAAGGAGCTCATCCACGAGCTGCGGGCCAAGGGCGGCGAGCTTGTGCCGCAGATGACCCACTGCAAGCGCTGTCGGGCCGATGCCGTCGGCCTGTTGTGTTCGGATCGCTCCAGCGAACTGATCCCGACCCTGAACAGCCTGGCCCACGGGTCCAAGGCGGGGACAAAGCCTTACGTTGCGGTGGCCACGCGTGAAGGCATGCTCGTCAACATGCATCTGGGCGAGGCCCCGAGCTTTCAGATCTGGGCGCCCCAAGGCAAGAGCGCTCGCATGATCGAGGAGCGGCAGGCTCCGGAAGTTGGCTGTGGGCCTGAACGCTGGCATAAGCTTGCCGACGTTCTGCATGACTGTTCTCTGGTCCTGGCTGAAGCGGTCGGAAAGCAGCCCGTGCAGGTTTTGGCCGAACATGGCATTACAGTGCTTGAATGTACTGGGCTCATCGCCGACATCGTGACGGAACATTACCAGGGAGGAGACGTCATGCGCTACAAGACGCGTAGCCACAAGGCTGGATGCGCAGGTATGGGGGGCGGCTGCGGCTGAGTGAAGTTTTTGAGATACGTGAACGTCATCGGCGGCAGGGAGTCCTGTCGCCGTTTTTGTTTTCAGGCAAGCGGAGGGTGGACGCATCGTTCGAAAATTTTTTGATGAAATATAATAATGGAACTTGATTCATGCGGTCCCGAGGCGTGTCCGCAGCTGCCGCAGCGTGATCCTTGGAGCACTGTTGTGTTGTCCACCATGATAAGGAGGCGAGTTGTCAGTTTGCCGGAAGCGGCAGCTTCATAAGCCGTCCTTTGATTTTTATCTGTTTGTGGTTGAAATATGAGGGTGTTGCAGGTATGCTCAAAATAGATGTATACCTGATTTGCATTTATCGCTTTAAGTCTGCGATGCGTTTTGCACTGATAACCATTTGAATATATTGTGTTTATTTTGGCTTGATCGCCAAGTCGGTGCTTGACCGCTACGTACATGAACCGTAAAGGCAAGGCCCATGACGAAAAGATACGCTGCTAAATTTTTGTTCGTATTGGTACTCTATGCCCTGATCAGCGGATTGGCCGGAATCGGTTTTTCCGCTTTTGCGTCTTCGGGGACTCACGTTTTTCGGGGCGCGGTTGCGCCCAAGCCCAAGACTCCGGCCGTTGCGGCAGACAGCCGGGTTGCGGATCAGGCTGAACCCGCCACGCCTGTCCAGTCCGTTCCGGTAACATCCCCCGCAAAGGCTGCTGCATCAAAAAAGCAGACGACCACGCCCACGTCCGACGCGGTCAAGAAAACGGCCAAGACCGCCCCAAAACAAACCGACGTCGCGCCCAAGGCTTCGGCGGTAAAAGCCAAGAAATCCTCTGCGGACAAGACCAAATCGGCGAAGCCTGCCGTGAAGCCGGGCACGTCCAAGGATCTGTATCTGAACGCGCAGGCCGCATTGCTGATCAACATGTCCACCGGCGACGTCTATTATGAGCACAACCCGGACAAGACCATTGCGCCGGCATCGATCACCAAGCTCTTGACGTTGTACATTATCCGCGAAGCCCTGGCCCAGGGCAGGCTTTCACAGGCGACTCCCATTCCCGTCAGCGCCGAGGCGGTCAAGACCGGCGGTTCGCGCATGCGTCTCAAACGCAATGAAAAGGTCCCGCTTGGCGAGCTTATCAAGGGTATCAGCGTGGTTTCGGCCAATAACGCCTGTGTGGCCGTGGCCGAATATTTCGGCAAGGGCGATCCTTCCAAATTCGTGGCGCAGATGAACGAAAAGGCCAAGAAGATCGGCATGGTCAACAGCCGCTTCAAAAATCCCAACGGCCTGCCCGCCTCGGGGCAGCTCTCCACCGCTCGGGACATCGCCAAGCTGTCCGTAGCCTATCTGCGCACGTTTCCCGAAGCGTTGAAAGTGCATTCCATGACGAGTCACACCTATCACGGCGCCACGCATCGCAACGCCAACACGCTGCTACGTACATATAAGGGCGTGGATGGGCTCAAGACCGGCTTTGTTTGCGACGCCGGATACAACATCACGGCCACGGCCAAGCGCGGCAAGACCCGGCTTGTCGCCGTGGTGCTCGGTGCCCAGAATTCCGCCGTACGTCAGCGCGAGACGGCCAAACTGCTTGATTATGGATTCCGGCGCGCGGCCAATGAAGAGAAGCTCGCCAACAAAACCTCGGCCGCGGCCAAGAAGCCAAAAGTCTGACCAGTCAGCGGTCGTGCCACACATAAAAAAAGGGATTTCGAAATCCCTTTTTTTACGCGTGGTGTCCGGCGTCCGGGCCGGGGCGATTTTGTCCGGAGCGACTTGGAGGAGGGGGGTCAGGACTGGCCGTCCACCGCCTGTTTGAGGGGGAGCAGTTCGTCGAATTCGACTCCGATGTAATAAAGCCCCATGAGGGAACTGTCGTCGATTTGCCCCCAGCGCACGGTTCCGTGCACTTCCTCGATGGCCTCGAAGCGTTCAAACCCCGTGTTGGCAGCCGCTACAATGACCCTGTCTCCCATCGTGAAATTATAGTCGGCTTCGATGAGCAAACCGCCGCGGCCGATGTTTATGATCCGTGCCGAGACGACCATGTCGGTCTCGGTTTGCGGGATGATCCTGCAGGGAAGCAGACAGCCGTAGCGCTTCCATTTCCTGTTTTTCTGCATCTCATGAACCATGGGAAGATCCTCGTGGGGGGAAGCTTTTTGCGAAAAGGTAAAATTCCTAGCGCCATAGAGGAAGCGCGGAGACAACACAAAGAGAATGGCCGCGATTATTGCTCAGTCAGCACCATCCTGCGCGGCAGTTCGCGTTCCAGAGCGATCCCCACATGGTAGACATTTTGACCCGAGGAGGCCGTAGATTGGCTCCAGCGCACCGTACCGATCAGAATCTCGGCGAATTCAAAGAGCAGGGCGTCGTACTCGTCCTCCAGGGTGATGGCCACGCGTTCGTTGGCGATGAACCCTTGTTCCGTCGCAAGCATGACTCCGCCAGGACTCAAGTTGATGATGCTTCCAAGGGCCGAGTTGCGGCTATCGCCTTCGTAGCTGATCTTGCACGGCACCGTTATCGGTTCGCGGTCCCAGCGGCGCTTGTTTTGATCCATTTGTTCCTCTTCGCGTTGTTTTGTCTTTATGCAACATGAAGGTTCAGGATTGTTCCGTCAAGTATTGTCGACAATAAAATGCTTTGCTTCAATTTATTGCGAATGTTTCTTAAGTTGATTGTGCACGTGAATTCTGTCTATCTATATGTCGCCACAATTTCGGAAAAAGGGATGTCAGAAAAGACAATCTATGAATGTCGCAGTATCCACGTTGCGAATGAAATCACCGACCGGTACATCTTCCAGGAGCTTTGACAGGTCGGCCCGTTCATGACGGCAGCCCGCCAGCAGGGCCTCCAGCTCGCTCACTGCTCGCGCGCCGAAGAAATCCCCGAAAATTCTGGCCTGCTCGATGCGGCCGTGCTGCACATCCAGGTGGATTTCCACAACGCCGCCCTCGGTACGTGTGCTCCGCGTGAAGCCGTAATTGGGCGATGATCCGAAATTCCAGTCCCAGGTGCCGTATTTCGATTCCACGAGCGCGTTTATGGCTGCTTCCTCATCCGCGCGCAGGCCCGGCAGGTTTTCCGATTCGCGGCCCCAGACATGGGCCATGACGCGGTGGACAAAGGTCTCCACATCGATGGGTTCAGGCAGGTGGCTTGAGATGTTGGTGACCCGTTTCGTGACGCTCTTGACCGCCTTGTCCACGTATTTGACCGGGTTGACCTTGAGAGCTCCGGACAGGTCGGCCATCTGGGCCGAGAAGAGGAGCGTGCCGTGGTGCAGAACACGGTCCTTTTCCAGGAGCTGGGCGTTGCCGGAAAATTTTTGCCCGTCGATGACCAGATCGTTGCGGCCTTCAAACCGGCAGTTCACGCCCATGGCTTGCAGGGCCTCCATGATCGGAGCCGTGAAGCGATGGAAATCCAGATGCCTGGATTGCTTTCCGAGTTGGATGAAAGTGAAGTTGACGTTGCCCAGATCATGAAAAACCGCCCCGCCACCGGTCAGACGACGGATGACCGTGATGCCGCGCTCGCGCACGAATTCCTCGTCGATCTCCGAGGCGGTGTTCTGGTTGCGGCCGACGATGACGGCGGGTTCGTTGCGCCAAAGCATGAAGATGTCCGTGTCCGTATTGCGCAGCAGCCATTCCTCGGCCGCAAGGTTGAAGGCCGGGCTGGTGCGGGTGTTGTGGATGA
>Ga0265295_1009099_pt1 | contig 10756 bp, 5 predicted proteins | sample Munlansysbiofilm_FD_192503 | JGI IMG/M metagenome (GOLD analysis project Ga0265295, IMG submission 192503) | Leachate microbial communities from a municipal landfill in Southern Ontario, Canada - Methane capture system biofilm | ecosystem: Engineered > Solid waste > Landfill > Unclassified ... | reverse complement strand
AGATCATCGACGTGACCACCCCGACGGCGCCTGCGGTGTTAGGCACATGCAGCACGCCGAGCTGGGCCAACAACGTCGCCATCTCGGGCACGACCGCGTATGTGGCCGACTCCTATGGCGGCCTCCAGGTCATCGACGTGGCCATCCCGATAGCGCCCGTTGTGCTGGGTACGTACGATACGCCCGGCTCCGCCTACGGTATCGCTATTTCGGGCACGACCGCGTACGTGGGCGACTACGGCTTCGGCCTGCAAGTGATCGACGTGTCGACCACGCCGATCACACCGACGCTTGCAGGCGCCTGTGATACGCCCTGCAGTGCCTACGGCGTCGCCATCTCGGGCACCACTGCGTACGTGGCCGACGGGGACTCCGGCCTGCAGATCATCGACATCTCAAACCCGACAGCACCTTTGTGGCTCGGTGCCTATGACACGCCGGGCGGTGCCGAAAGCGTGGCCGTCTCGGGCACCACGGCGTACGTGGCCGACAATGCTTCCGGCCTGCAGATCATCGATGTCTCGGACTCGACAGCGCCCACTCTGAGAGGTACCTGCGACACGCCGGGCTGGGCCTTCGGTGTCGCCGTCTCGGGCACCACCGTGTATGTGGCCGATTTCCTTTTCGGTCTGCAGATCATCGATGTCTCGGACCCGACAGCGCCAACGCTGGCGGGCACCTACGACACGCCGGGCCAGGCCCGCAGTGTCGCCGTCTCAGGCACCACCGCGTATGTGGCCGACCATGCTTCCGGTCTGCAGATCATCTCGACCGGCCTCGGATACTCGTGGGAGGTCTCGGACTCGCCTACGACGATCCCGGATGCCGTTATCGACGGATGGAGCCCCGCCGCGCAGCTCTCCGGCGTCTCTGACGGGACCCACTATTTCCATGTGCGTTCCGTTTCGGGTACCCGCGCGTACGAGACACAGAGCTACGAGTTCATGATCGATACGACTGCGCCCACCGCCTCAGATGACGCGCCTGCAGGCGTGCAATCGAGTGAGGTGACCGTCACGATCACCGCTGCAGATGCCATATCAGGCATCGAGCACATCGAGACCCGGGTCACGGCGCCTTCAGCCACGACGACCGCTTCTGCCCCGGGAGCCTCCACGAGCATCGCGCTCACCGAGAAGGGCGATACCACCATCACCTACACCGCGTTCGACATGGCGGGCAACGCGTCTGCGACAGCGAGCGTTACGGTCACGCTCGACCTCGACGTGGAGAGTCAGGGCGTGGCCGGCACGAATCGCTACGGGACCGCGATCGAGACCTCTAAACGCTCGTTTCCCGAAGGAGCGGACGCGGTTGTCATCGCCACCGGCGAGAGTTGGCCGGACGCGCTCGGCGGATCGGCGCTCGCCGGCGTGCTCGACGCCCCCGTGCTCCTGACAAAGAGCGGCGCGCTGCTCGCTGATGTCGCGGCCGAGATCACTCGTCTCGGCGCCACCGAGGTCTATGTGCTCGGAGGAGAACAGGCGCTTTGCGCAGATGTGTGCGCACAGCTGGACGTGATGCTTGGCGCAGACAACGTGCATCGCATCGGCGGTGCTACCCGCTACGAGACTGCGGAGCGTATCGCTGCACGCGTCGTTGCGCTCCAGACTTCCTACGACGGCACGGCGTTCGTGGCGACCGGTTCCAACTTTGCCGATGCGCTTGCAGCGTCTCCGCTCGCGGCCGCAAAAGGCTGGCCGGTCTACCTGGCCTCTCAGCCTGCCCTCTCATCGACCACTGTGGCTGCCATGAAGGCCGCTGGAGTCACCAAGGTGATCGTGCTCGGCGGAGTGGCTGCAATGCCAGCGGGCACCTCGGTCACGCTCCTGTCCGTTGGGCTCACGGCCGTCCGTATCGACGGTGCGGACCGCTACGAGACGGCAGCGAAGGTGGCTGACTACGGAGTTGGCAACGCGGGTCTGTCGTGGAGCAGTGTCGCTCTGGCCAACGGTGACGGATTCGCGGATGCGCTGTGTGGTGGACCCGCTCAGGGCAGAGCAGGCTCTGCGATGCTGCTTACGCGTACCAGCTCGCTGCCGACAGCCACATCCGATGTGCTTACTGCGAACAAGAACGCGGTAAGGGACGTGACGTTCCTGGGCGGTCTCAGCGCTGTCTCACAGTCTGTGCGCGACCAGGTCATGTTGCTGTTCTAGCGGCAGAGAGCTACAGCGATATCCATCGCGAGTGCGGTCTGCGATCTGGGACCGATATGGCGGTCGGTCCCTGTCGAGCAGCTGGCCAGGGAGTCCCCCGATCTAGTCGACGCCGGGAGTGCAACTGACATCGAGGAACTCGACAGAGGCTGCGGTCGGCTTCGCCAGGTATTCGTCGTGCGAACCGTTGCAATCGCGGTTAGCTGCCTCCGACGATGGAGCCGACGCCACCACAGTGTTGCGTAGTACTGCCGATCGTGGCCGCAGGTCTGCCGTTGATCAACACCGAGCTGTCACCGCTTGTGATCTCGAACGTGTTGGGGCCGCAGCATGCCGCCGCGACTCCTGTGTCGCCCACTCGTGCCGCTGGTCTGCCTCGTATATAGACGTTGGGGCTGCCGGTCGTGATCGGGCCGATCGTCGCATGGGGGCAACACGGATTCCCATGCGAGCAGCTTGGGCACATGGACTGGTCACCAACGCACGCGTAGCCGTCGGGATTCACGCAGTTGACGTCGAATTCCTGTGTGTACGTCATGCCGTCGACCTCTACCGAGATCTTGATCGTGTTCATCCCCGGGCCGTTGAATGTGGGCTGCGTATAGTCGCCCTGCGATGGGCTGAAGCTGGCCGAGCCGCTCCACTCCACCAGATGAGAGATGTCCCGGATGTCACCGCTCTCGCTGGTGATCTGCGCCCGCGCTCCGAATGCCCAACCGGTGGTGAACACAGTAGGGCTCGCCCCGACGGGCATTGTGAGAGCGAGCTCGACGTCGCCGTCTGTGACTGCCTCTTCTTCCTCGTCTCCCATCTCGGCCCACTCGTCGAGCGTGCGTTCCAGGTAGCTGAAGATGTCTTCACTGAACCAGGAGTCACACCCGTACAGCATCAGTGTCGAGCTGAGTAGGATCGTGATGAGTACCGCGCGAAGGACTCGTCGTGTCGTTGAGCTGCTCATGGCGTGGCCCCCTCCACACGGTCGTCTCTGATGATATCGAGCCACGGCCGCAGGCTACTGAGAGGACGGGTCCCTGTGGCAGAGACAGTGGCCGCTCCAAGCGCCATGTTCTCAACGGCAAAACCCTCTCGGTCCAACGCACTGCTGATGTAGTCGGCTCCGACCTGCTCTCTTCCTTGGTACCAGCCAGCCGGTACGGTGAGTCGTCCGATCTGGATATCCGAGAGCGACATCGACACGGCGTTGTTCTGTACCCCTGCGGTTCCCTTGACGTAGAACGGGGCGTTCGAGGTGAGCATGACGCGGGAGACGGCCTCGGCGGCGCTGCCTTCCGGAATGCCGAGGTTGGCGGCTAGGAACGGTGTGAGTTGTTCGAAGTCCAGAACGCCGCTTGCCTCGGCGGTCCCATCCTCATTGAAGCGTAGTTGCACGAAATCTAGTGGCCAGTTGGGAATACCGTCCTGGCCGAGAAGGAGTAGCGAGCTCGCCTGCTCGCTTGTCAGTTCTGCATCGAAGCTTTCGAAATCCGAGGGGTCTTCAAGCATCTGTAGGATGTCCGAACGCGTGTCCGGAACTGAGAAGACGTCGGCGCACTCATAGGCGGCAGGGACGGTCATTTCCACTCCCAGGTCACGTGGTTTGGGGCCGATCACACGCGATACGCCTGGCATGAACCCTAGCCAGCCGAACACGCCTACGGCGAAGAGGGTCGGAACAAGGATGGCTGTCAGGCAGCCCCAGAGGCATCCTTTCCGCGACTTGGGTGTTGGGGGGTGCGGGCCGGGGGGAGGAGGAGAGGCAAGGCCGGGGGCAAGGTAGGCGTCAGGTGTTGATGCGGTGCCAGGCGGTGGGGGCGATAACGGCTGGGAGTCGGTACCCGGGTGGGCTAACCGCGCTCCACACATGGTGCAGAATACGTCTGACTGTTCATCCGCGCCGCATGTCTGGCACTTCATCTGCGGCCCCCATCCTGACAACGCATCCCGTGCACACGGCCGAAGGGGCTATCTCGCTAGCCCATCTTCTGCAGTGCCGCATGCGAGGCTGTGGGATTCTGATGTCTTGGGGCGATATTACCCTGCTCCAAAGTCATCGAATCAAAGCATGATGTGACGAAAGGTCATCATCGCTGGTGGCCTTTCTGCATAGTCGGTAGTCCCTGTTGACTACGGTAAGTCTTGCCTTAGGCTATACTCACCAGTGCATCACCCCGGTTGCTACGTCATCCGGCGGATAAAGCGTCCGGCACGACACGGGGAAGAGGCCGTGTAACCGACTGGCAAAGACCGTTGTGTGAAGCAGGCGGGTGCAGCGATGTCGTGGCGCCCCGGGGAGGGAATTACTAATCGTGCGTAGGCTTCGAAAACCGATCAGGCCGGATGCGTTGACTCTCGTCTTTCTCGCACTCGCTGCGGTCATGCTCACGTTCATCTTCGCGCCGATCATCAGGATGTGTCTGTCGACAACGCCAGCGATACTATGGGAGACGCTCCTGGAAGATGACGTGTACTACTCGATCATGTTGACGCTGTGGTCCGGTTTCCTTGCGGTTTTGCTTGGTATCGTCTTCGGCCTGCCGCTGGCATATCTTCTTGCACGACATGAGTTTAGGGGCAAGCGTTTCGTCGAGGCTCTGGTGGAGCTACCCATCGTGATCCCGCACTCGGCGGGCGGGATTGCCCTGCTCTTCATGTTCGGGAAGATCCAGCCCTTCGGGAAGCTTTTCGGGCGGATCGGCATCACCTTCCACGATACGATCGCCGGTGTGATCATCGCGATGATGTTCGTAAGCATCCCCTTTTTCATCGACTCTGCACGAGACGGGTTCAAGGCCGTGGATGTACGTCTGGAGAAGGTCTCGCGCACACTGGGGGCCTCACCGTGGCGGACCTTTGTGCAGATATCGTTGCCACTCGCCTGGCGGAGTATCATCTCGGGATCGATCATGATGTGGGCTCGGGCGATAAGTGAGTTCGGCGCGATCGTCATCATCGCGTATCACTCTCCATTTCTGGGTGAGCATCCGATGGTAGCTCCCGTACTGGTGTGGTATCGCTTCCAGAACCACGGCCTGGACGCTGCCCGTCCCGTTGCCGTCATCGTCATCCTTATCTCGCTGATCATCTTCGTCGGGCTGAGGACGCTGGCAACGAGGGAGGCGCGGTCATGATCTCTCTCCGGAACCTCAAGGTCGACCTTGGCGAGTTCGTTTTGCAGGACATCGATCTTGATGTCGGGGCTGGAGAGTACTTCATCCTGCTTGGCCCCACAGGGGCAGGTAAGACGATCCTGCTGGAGGCGATCGCGGGTTTACATCCCATGCTGGAAGGCAGTGTGTCGGTCGGTGGCGTCGACATCACCCGGTTCAAGCCAGAGAAACGTGGCATCGGTATCGTCTATCAGGACCAGGTGCTTTTCCCTCACATGTCGGTGGCAAAGAACATCGCGTATGGCCTCCGGGCGATGAAGTGCCCCAGGGGGGAGATCGAGTCTCGCGTCGATGAGATCGTGTCCCTGCTCAGGATCGAGCATCTGGTTCACAGGTCACCGACGACTCTGAGCGGTGGCGAAAAGCAGAAGGTGGCTCTGGCCCGGGCGCTCGTGACGCGCCCCAAAGTGCTCCTGCTCGACGAGCCGCTGAGTGCCCTCGATCCGAGCACCACCGAACGTATGCAGGCTGACCTGGCAGAGCTGCATCGCCAACTCGACATAACGATCATCCATGTCACACACGACTTCAGTGAGGCTGAAGCCCTGGGAGAGCGGGTGGCCGTGTTGAACAATGGGCGGATCGCCCAGGTCGGGACTCCCGAGGACATACTGCAGCGTCCGGACTCCATGTTCATCGCCGACTTCTCTCTGACCCGGAACGTGTTCTCCGGTCAGGCGCGTGTGACAGAGGACAGACTGGTGTCCGTCGACGTCGGCGGCATCGAGCTCATCGCAGCGAGTGGCGCCGAGGGTCCGGTGCACGTGGCGCTGCGCCCAGAGGATATCGTCCTCTCCCCAGAACCGTTGCCCTCTACAACACGGAATGTGTTCCAGGGGCAGATCACCAGGGTTCTGGACAGAGGTTCGATCTTGCACGTGACTATCAGCGTTCCTCCGGACTTCGTGTGCGTGATCACCCGTCAGGCTCAGGAGGAGCTGGATCTAAGGAAGGGGATGAGCGCCTGGGTGTCGTTCAAGGCTTCCGCACTGCACGTCTTCACAGACACAGAAGAGTAGAGGTGAGCTGATGAGTAGTACGAGACTCAACGTCCGGCTGATCGCGGTCGGGTTGATGATGACCCTGTTGATGGCTCTCGGGGTGACGGGTTGCGCACAAGAAGAAGAACCCGTCGAACCGCAGGAAAAGGAGACCGTCACCGAGGTCGAAGAGGAAGAGTTGTCCGGGACGCTGACGATCTACCATGCCGGTAGCCTGGCTGTCCCCTTCGAGCAGCTGGAAGCGCTCTACGAGGCAGAGAACCCGGGTGTGGATATCGTCCGCGAGTCGGGTGGTAGCGCCACGATGATCAGTACCGGGATAACCGAACAGGACGCCGGAGAGGATCCGCCGGATATCATCGCTTCCGCAGACTATGCGTTGATCCCGGACCGCATGTACGAGGGTGGGTACGCGGACTGGACCATGATCTTCGCGCGGAACACCATGGTGCTTTGCTACAGGCCGGATGCGCCGTTCGCCGAGGATATCGAAAACGGTGACCGTGCATGGTACGACGTATTGGTGAACGAAGACGTGTCCTGGGGGCATAGTGATCCTGATGCCGATCCGTGTGGGTATCGGTCGCTCATGGTCTTCCAGCTTGCCCAGCAGTACTACTACGATCAGGCCGAGACGTTTGGTTTGACCCCCGATGAGAATGCGAAGAATCTCTATGATGTCGCCATTCCTGGCAGCAACGAGGACAGGGGCAGAACCAATCAGGGCAACGAGATCGTAAGGGCCAAGTCGGTCGATCTGGTATCCCTGCTTGAGAGCGGCGATCTTGACTATGCCTTCGAGTACCAGTCGGTCGCCGTACAGCATGGCCTGGACTACATCCCGCTGGATGAAGCCGTGAACCTCTCCGGTGTCGGCGATATCGGCGATTCCGGTCTCACGTTCAAGGACTTCTACGCGCAGGCGACTGTGGACCTGAAGTCCGAAGAGGGCTACAAGAGCACGCCTGGTGCTGCCGTGGTCTATGGCCTCACCATCCTAAAAGAGGCGCCGAGCGCCGATATCGCAGAGGACTTCATCGAGTTCCTGCTATCGGAAGCGGGCGCTCAGGTGATAGAGGTGGAGAACGGCCAGCCGGTCGTCAATCCGCCGAAGTGCGATATGCCTGGCAACCTGCCGCCAGCGTTGGCAGAGTTGGCCGTGGAGCTCTAGCGCGACAAACACATCGCACTAAACCAGGGCATACCGGAGGCGACTCCGGTATGCCCTGCCGTATCTCTGCTTAGGCCTTCGGCGAGGTGGTGAGGGCCGGCGACGTCGGCGACGTACGGTACAGGATGCGCTCTTTCAGGCCCTCGAGCAGGTCGTAGATGACCGGCACTACGATGAGCGTGAGGGCGGTGGAGGTCGTGAGGCCGCCGACTACGATGATCGCGAGCGACTGCGATGACATCACGCCGCCACCTATACCAGCAGCCATCGGGATCAGTGCGGTGATCGTGGTGAGGGCGGTCATGAGGATCGGTCGCATGCGGTTGACGCCTGCGTCGAGCAGGGCCTCGCGACGCGACATGCCATCGGCGAGCCTCTGGTTCACGCGCTCGATGAACATGATGGCGTTGGTCGTGACCAGGCCGACGAGCATGAGTGCGCCGATCATGGCGGGCATATCGAGCGGCTGGTTCGTAAGGAACAGTCCGACGATGCCGCCGATGACGGCAAGTGGGAGCGAGAACATGATCGCGAGAGGTGCGATGGCTTCACCGAAGGTCAGGACCATGACGAGATAGACGGCTGCCATTGCGATGATCATAGCGATGGCGAGCTGCCGGAAGCTCTCGTTCATCATGCTGGCGATGCCGGAGGTCTCCACCTCGACACCCTTCGGGAGATCGAGTCCGTCAACGGCACTTTCGACCGCATTGATGACGGTGCTGGTGTCGCGGACCGTGACCGCCGCGGTGACCGACGCATACTCATGCGTATCGCGGGTGAGTACCGACTCCGGTGTCTCGATCGAGGCAACCTCAGCGATGTCGCCGATGCGTACCGTCTTGCCGGTCGGCGTCGTCAGGGTGTGGTCAGCGACCGTCTCGGCGGAGGAGACCTCGCCGAGCTGCGTGATGTATCGGATTTCGGTATCGCGTCCTTCGAGCTCGATGAAGCCCGCGCTTTGTTCAGCCACGTAGCCACGCAGCATGCCCGCCACCATGCCTGCGTTGAGGCCGACGTCAGCCGCTGCCGCCTGGTCGACATCGATCGTGATCTGCGGGCGTGTCGCGCTCAGGTTGCTCGAGATGTTCTGTAGGCCGTCGACATCGGCGATCGCGTCTTCGATCTGTGTCACGGCCGTACCGATGGCCTCCATGTTCGGACCGGTGATGATCAGATCCACGGAGCTGGTCGAGGCACCCATCGACGAGATTTCGCCGATCTGCACATCTGCGCCGGTGTTCATGAGCGGGTCGGCGAGCGCGTGCATTCGCGTGCCCGCTTCATCCATGTCCACTTCGGGGTCGAAGGCCACGAACACGCTGCCTTGATTGCCGCTGATCGCTCCGCCGCCGAGCATGTTGAAGTCACCCGAGCTGCTGACCGAGGTCGTGGAGAAGAGGACGTCCTCGTCGTCGATGAGGCCCTCTTCCACTGTCTTGAGTGCGGCGTCCACATCTTCGGTGGCGTATCCTGCCGGATACTCGACGTCGATCTGGATGTACGGCTCAGACATGGAGCTCATGAAGCCGGTGCCGATGACCGGGATCAGTGCCAGCGAGCCGGCGAACAGCACGGCTGCGGCTCCCATGACGATACCTCTGTGATCGAGCGCCCACTCGAGCGAGCGACGATACATGGCGCCTGTGCGTGTGGTGCTTTCGTCGCGTGTGTGCACTTTTGCACCCAGTAGCGACCACTTGGCGAGCAGTGGCACAACGGCGACGGAGACGAGTAGCGAGGCCGCCAACGCGACCGCTACCGTGAGTGCGAACGGGGTGAAGATCTTGCCCACGATGCCTTCGATGAGCGCCATCGGGGCGAAGACGGCCATCGTGGTGATCGTCGATGAGGTGATCGCACCGGACACTTCTGCTGTGGCCGCGCGTACCATCTCGGGCGTGCGCTCTGCACCTGCCTGGATGTGGTTGAAGATGTTCTCTATGACCACGATCGAGTCGTCCACCACGCGGCCGATCGCCACCGTCAGGCCACCCAGGGTCATGATATTCATTGTCACGCCGAGCGCCTTCATGGCGAGTAGCGCGACGATCACCGAGAGCGGGATCGAGATGGCGGAGATGATGGTCGAGCGCCAGTTGCGAAGGAAGATGAGGATCACGATGAATGCGAACAGGGCGCCAAGGATTCCCTCTCGGACCATGTTGGCGATCGAGTCCTCGATGATCGGCGCACCGTCGTATGTGTAGGTGATCTCGGTGTTGGCGGGCAGTTCGTCTTTCAGCGCATCGAACGCGTCGCGTACACCCTGCGAGGTATCGACGGTGTTGGCGTCCTGCGTCTTCACGATATTGAAGAGCACTGCATCCTTGCCGTCGATGCGGCTGTACGAGCCGCTCGAGCCGTCGTCATAGGTGATGTCCGCCAGCTCACCCAGCGATACCAACTCGATGGTGGGCTCGGCCATCTCTGTATCCATCGTGGGTGACGCGGATGCCGTAGGCGGGGTAGGTGCACCACTCACCGAGGGCGTTACCGCCGGGGTCGCCGAGGCGGTGGCTGCAGTCTCCTGCAACGCTGTGAGCTGCGCCTTGAGGCCATCTGCTGCGGTAGTGAGACCGGGGATGGCCTGGGTCTCGAGCGCGCTGGCGGCGCCGGCGGCAGCCAGGTACTCGGGAGAGCTTGTGTCGCCTGCGGCTTCCAAGTCACCCATCACCGACTTTGCATCGGCGAGCTGGATCTTGGCGTCGAGCAACTGTACCTGCACATCCTGCAGCGCAGCCACGAGTCCTGTCTGCATGCCGAGGCCTTCGGCCATGTCACCCATGCCAGTGCCGAGTTCGCCTACGGCGCCACCAAGTTCGCCCACGGCGCCGCCGATCTCGCCTACGGCACCACCGATCTCTCCGACGGCGCTGCCGAGGGCGCCCATACCTTCGCCCATCTGCTGGAAGGCGTCAGCGTATATCGCATTGGCGTTGGGGTAGATGACGATCTGGAGGTTCTCGATGTCTTCGATAGTGGCCACGCTGCCGCTTACGCGGATGGGGTTATCGATCGACTCGATCTCGACCGAGCCGATGGGGAACGATAGGTTCGCCGCCTGGAGCTGCCCGATGACGTCGGCCTCGGTGAGCCCCCTGTCCTTGAGGACGTCGGCTTTGAACGTGAGGTTGAGGCTCTCGGCAGTATCGGCGCTACTCGTGACCTCACCCACGCCGTCGACCGACTCGAGTGCCGGGGTCACGATGTCCCGAACGACCGCCTGCAACTCGGCAGGGGAGTCGCCGCCCGTGA
>Ga0265295_1009098_pt1 | contig 10758 bp, 6 predicted proteins | sample Munlansysbiofilm_FD_192503 | JGI IMG/M metagenome (GOLD analysis project Ga0265295, IMG submission 192503) | Leachate microbial communities from a municipal landfill in Southern Ontario, Canada - Methane capture system biofilm | ecosystem: Engineered > Solid waste > Landfill > Unclassified ... | reverse complement strand
GCCGGAGTACTGGCCGTGCTGGGCTATTCGGTGAACGAATCCGTGGTGGTCATGGACCGGATCCGCGAAAACTTCCGCAAGCAGCGCAAGGCATCGGTGCGCGAGATCATCAACGCATCGATCACGCAGAACATTTCCCGGACCATCATCACCCACGGCTCCACCCAGATGATGGTGCTGTCCATGTTCTTCTTCGGCGGCCCCACCCTGCACAATTTTTCCCTGGCCCTGACGATCGGGATCTGGTTCGGGATCTATTCGTCGGTATTCGTGGCCGCGGCCCTGGCGATGTGGATGGGCATCAAGCGCGAGGACCTGGTCAAGCCGGTCAAAAAGGACGAACCGGAAGTCGAACTCGGGTAAATCCGTTTCCTGTCCGCCTGCTTCCTGGGCCGGCGTCTTCGGACAGCCGGCCCTGTTTTTTGGGTTCTTGATCCGTGCGCGGCAACGGGCGGTTGTCGGAGAACCACCCGCCACCGTCCCGCAGCGCCGCCAGCACCTGGACTCATCCACAGTACAATTGAAGGTTTCCAGACTTTTACGCCCCCGGGATATAAACCCGTCACGGCACCCAACCATGCAAGAAACCACCCTGCGCCGCCCCGGCGTCCCGCCTGCATCTTCAAACACCCGCCCCGCCGCCGACCCAGCCCAGGACCAGGCCCTGGCCGCCCTGTTGCAACCGACAGAGCCCGGCCGCGTAAAAAAACTGTTCATCCGCACCTTCGGCTGCCAGATGAACGAATACGATTCCGAAAAAATGGCCGATGTGCTGCACGCCGCCAAGGGGGTGGAACTGACCCAGACCCCGGACGACGCCGACATCATCCTGTTCAACACCTGTTCGGTGCGCGAAAAGGCCCAGGAAAAGGTCTTTTCCGATCTGGGTCGCGTGCAGCACCTGAAACAGCAGAACCCCGGCCTGGTGATCGGGGTCGGCGGCTGCGTGGCCAGCCAGGAAGGCGAGGCCATCGTGCGCCGCGCGCCTTATGTGGACGTGGTGTTCGGCCCCCAGACCCTGCACCGCCTGCCGGAACTCATCGACCAGCGCCGCGCCACGGGACGGCCCCAGGTGGATATTTCCTTCCCGGAAATCGAAAAATTCGATGCCCTGCCCCCCGCCCGGATCGACGGGCCGGCCGCCTTCGTCTCCATCATGGAAGGCTGCAGCAAATACTGCAGCTTCTGTGTCGTTCCTTATACCCGTGGGGCCGAGGTTTCGCGGCCATTTGACGACGTGCTGGTAGAAATCGCCGACCTGGCCGACCAGGGCGTACGCGAAATCACCCTGCTGGGCCAGAATGTCAACGCCTACCGGGGACCGGCCGGCGCCGACGGAGCCATCGCCGATTTCGCCATGCTGCTGGATTATGTCCACGACATCCCCGGCATCGAACGCATCCGCTACACCACCTCGCATCCCAAGGAAATGACCGCGCGGCTGATCGAGGCCCACGGCCGACTGCCCAAGCTCGTCCCCTTTCTGCACCTGCCGGTCCAGGCCGGCAGCGACCGGGTGCTGGCCGCCATGAAACGCGGCTACACGGTCCTGGAATACAAGTCGATCATCCGCCGCCTGCGCGCCGCACGGCCCGACATGACGCTGTCCTCGGATTTCATCGTCGGCTTTCCCGGCGAAACCGAGGCTGACTTCCAGAAAACATTGGATCTGGTGCGCCATGTGGGTTTCGACCAGTCGTTCTCCTTCGTGTATTCGCGCCGCCCCGGCACGCCAGCGGCCGATCTGCCCGACCACACGCCGGAAGCCGAAAAGCTGGATCGACTGCACCGCCTGCAGGCCCTGATCAACGAACAGGCCGCCGCCATCAGCCGTTCCATGGTCGGCAGCGTCCAGCGCCTGCTGGTCGAAGGTCCATCCAAAAAGGATCCCGGCGACATGAAAGGCCGGACCGAAAACAACCGCATCGTCAACTTCGCCGGCCAGCCGCGCCTGATCGGACAGATGGTCGATGTGCGCATCACGGCGGCCCTGACCAATACCCTGCGCGGCGAAATCATGACGAACGATACCCTGCAATGACCGCTGCCCCACGCTCTGGCGGCCCCAAGGCCCGCCCGCTCACGCTGCAACTGGACGCCGACAACACCCACCTGGCCAATCTGTGCGGACCGCTGGACGAAAATCTGCGCCAGATCGCCCAGGCCTACGGAGTGGAGATCCAGCGGCGCGGCAACCGCTATACCCTCCGGGGCGTCCAGGCACGCCCAGCCGCCCGGGCGCTGCGCTGGTTCCACGAACGCGCGGCCCAGGCGCCACTGTCCCTGGACACCCTGCAACTCGGCCTGGTGGAACTGGGTGCCCATGCAGGCACGGCCCCCGAAGACGCGCCCGGCTTGCCCGATCTGCCGCCCGTGGACGATGCCAGCCTGAGCCTGCGCACCCGCAAGACCGACCTGCGGCCACGCACCCCGCGCCAGCGCGACTATCTGAACGCCATCCTGAAGCATGATGTGACCTTCGGTGTCGGGCCGGCCGGCACCGGCAAGACCTGGCTGGCCGTAGCCTGCGCCATCGACGCGCTGGAACGCGAATCCGTGTCCCGGCTGGTGCTGACGCGCCCCGCCGTGGAAGCAGGCGAACGCCTGGGTTTCCTGCCTGGCGATCTGGTGCAGAAAGTCGATCCCTACCTGCGACCGCTCTACGATGCCCTGTACGACCTGCTGGGTTTCGAGCGCACTCAGCGCCTGTTCGAAAAACAGACCATCGAAATCGCTCCGCTGGCCTACATGCGTGGACGCACGCTGAACCACGCATTCATCATCCTCGACGAGGCGCAGAACACCACGCCGGAACAGATGAAGATGTTCCTCACCCGGATCGGCTTCGGCAGCAAGGCCGTCATCAATGGCGACCCTTCCCAGGTGGACTTGCCCAAAGGCCACCAGAGCGGCCTGCTGCACGCCCTGGACGTGCTCGATGATGTACCGGGCATTGCCCAGACCCGCTTCACCAGCCGCGATGTGGTGCGCCACCCGCTGGTGGGCCGCATCGTCGAAGCCTACGAACGGGCGGGCGACCATGTATCCTGATTTTTCCCTCTCGGTCCAATACGCCACCGAAGCACCGACGCTGCCTCGCTGGCGCCTGCGGCGCTGGACGGGGCGCGCCCTGGCCCTGGCCCTGGCCCCACCCGAACCCCGTGCCGGCAGTCCGGTAGCCTTGACCCTGCGCATCGTCGGCGCCGAAGAAAGCCGCACCCTGAACGCGACCTGGCGGCAGCGCGATTACCCCACCAATGTGCTGACTTTCGAATACGGCGCTGATCCGTCCGGCCTGATTCTGGGCGACATCGTGCTGTGCCTGCCCGTGCTGGAACGCGAAGCCACCGAGCAAGGCAAGCCCCTGCTGCACCACGCCGCCCATCTGGTCACCCACGGCGTGCTGCATGCGCTGGGCCACGACCACATCGAAGCCGACGAAGCCGCACGCATGGAAGCCCTGGAAGCCCGCATCCTGGCCGCCCAGGGCATTCCGAATCCCTACATCGACGACGACCACGCCTGAAACCGATCGTTTATCGGTTATGCTACAGAATCCGTCACTCGTCCCCAGGACAATGTCAGAACCCCACACACCTGACCCGGAGCCTCGACCGCCCCGGTCCACACGTTCCTTGTTTTCCCGCTTCAAGGCCCTGCTGCGCCCAGCCCCGCCTGCCGACCGCGACGATATCCGCGCGGTCCTGGAAGCCGCCCATGACCACTCCGTCCTCGACGGGGAATCGTATGCCATGATTTCCGGGGCGCTCACGGTCGCGGACAAGACCGTGGCCGACATCATGGTGTCGCGCGCGCGCATGGACCTGCTCGATATTTCCCGCCCCCTGGCGGAACTGATGCCCAGCATCACCGAAACCGGCCATTCCCGCTTTCCCGTCTACGAAGGCGACCGCGACAACATCATCGGCGTACTGCTCGCCAAGGATCTGTTGCTGGCCCTGGCCGATCACGCGCTGGACATCCGCGCCCTGGTGCGCCCGCCGGTCTTCATCCCGGAATCCAAGCGCCTGAACGAACTGCTGCATGAATTCCGCGTCAGCCGCAATCACCTGGCCATCGTCATTGACGAACATGGTGGCGTCTGTGGCCTGGTGACCATGGAAGACGTGCTGGAACAGATCGTCGGCGACATCGAGGACGAATTCGATGACGAAGATGAAAAGACCATCTTCCGCACCGGCGAAAACAGCTGGCGCGCGATGGGCTCCGCAGAAATCGAGGATTTCAACGAAGCCTTCGGCGTCCAACTGCCCGACGAGGATGCCGATACGCTCAACGGCTGGCTCGCAGCCGAACTGGGTCACATCCCGCGACGCGGCGAGCGCCACGAAGGCCACGGCCTGGTCTTCACCGTCGTAAGCGCCGATAGCAAGCGGGCGCGCTGGCTGCACATCCAGCGGCTGCTGGATCCAGGCCCGCCTGCTTCCGAACATGCCGCCTGAACATCCGCCAGCAGTGCTGCCAGACAGGCCCCCGGCCGCTGCCCGGCGCGCCTGGCGCAACCCTCTGGCAGCACTGCTGGCCGGTGGCCTGCAGGCGCTTTGCTTTGCGCCCGGTCCCCTGCCCGCCTGGAGCCTACCCTTTGTGCAGATCGCCGCGCTGACCGTCCTGGCCGCCCTGACATTCCAGGCCCCCGGCCCACGTCGGGCAGCAGGCCTGGGCTGGCTGTTCGGCCTGGCCCAGTTTTCCATCGGCGTGTACTGGCTGACCATCAGCATGCACGAATTCGGTGGCCTGCCCCTGCCGCTGGCCATCCTGGCCCTGCTGCTGTTCGCCGCCGCGATGGCCATCTACGCAGCGGGCGCCTGCGCCCTGACCGCCTGGTTGTGCGCCGGCCATGGACAGCCCGAAAGACGCGCCTCGCGCCAGATCCTGAACGCCGTCATCTGGGCTTCGGCCTGGACGCTGTCCGAGTGGCTGCGCGGCACACTGTTCACAGGATTCACCTGGCTGAACATCGGTTATGCACATGCCGAAGGCATGTTCGCCGCCTGGGCGCCGCTGGCCGGTGTCTACGGCCTGGCCTGGCTGGCGGCGTTCTCTGCCGCCGCCGTCGCCCTGATGATCCGCGCCAAGGACACGGCCTACGACCGCAGCGCCGCCGCCGTCGTCGGCCTGGCGCTGCTGACCGGCCTGCTGGGCATCGTCTGGAGCCACATCGAATGGTCGCAGCCACAGGGCAAGCCCGTGATGGTGCGTCTGGTCCAGCCCGCCATCCCGCAGTCGGAAAAATTCCTGCCTGAACGCTTCCTGTCCACCCAGGCCCGTATCCAGCAGCTGGCCTCTCTGGCTCCCAAGAGCGAGGCAGACCGCCCCGCCGTGGTCATTCTGCCGGAAACCGTGTTGCCCATCTTCCAGGATCAGGTACCCGGGACCGTCTGGCAGCAATGGCGCGAAGCCAGTGAATCAATGCACGCGCCCTTCGTGCTGGGCGCGCCGCTGCACGTCAACACACCGATGGGCGACCGCTATACCAACGGCGCCATCGCCGTGCGGCCACACGCGCTGGCCTCGCCCCAATCCGACCACGACTGGCGCTACGACAAACGCCATCTGGTGCCTTTCGGCGAGTTCGTCCCACCCGGTTTCCATTGGTTCGTGCGCGCGCTGCAGATCCCCCTGGGTGACTTCGACCGGGGAGCCGATCACCAATTGCCGCTGGCGGTCGATGACCAGCTGCTGGCCGTCGATATCTGCTACGAGGACACCTTCGGCGAAGAAATCGCCGCCACCGTCGCCTCCAACGGACCCGATGCGCCAGGGGCCAGTATCCTGGCAAACCTGAGCAACCTGGCCTGGTTCGGCGACAGCTGGGCGCTGCGCCAGCACTTGTGGATTTCCCGCATGCGGGCCCTGGAGACCGCGCGCCCCATGGTACGGGCCACCAATACCGGCGCAACCGCCGCCATCGATGCCCAGGGCCGGGTACTGGGCCTGCTGGAACCGAACCGCCCCGGCATTCTGGACGCCGAGATCCAGGGGACCCAGGGACTGACGCCCTATGTGCGCTGGGGCAATGCGCCCATCCTGGCCTGGACGCTGCTGGGCCTGCTGCTGGCCGCCCGGGCCCGGCGGCGAGCAGACCCCACGTAAGACTCCCGGCCCGCAGCCCCCCACGCGCGGCTTGCAGGCCGATCCGATTCGTCTGGCATAGGACAGTCCTCAATGGACTGCCCTATGTCCCGCCTCATCCCGCAGGCGCTGCTCGAACGCAGCCTGATCCAGGGGTTCGTCGAACCAGTAGCCCTGACCTTCATCACAGCCCGCATCGCGCAGCAGTTCATATTGGATCTGGCTGGCGATGCCCTCGGCGGTCACCCGCAGACCCAGGCGATGCGCCAGGGCGATCAGCGCCTCGCAGACCATGGCAGCATGCTGACCATCCAGCAACCGCTCCGTCGTCGCACGGTCGAGCCTGAGCGTCTCGAACGGCACTTCATGCACCGCCAACAGGGCCGGCATACCGATCGAGACAGCCCCGACACTGAATCGCAAGCCGGCATCATGCAGACCCCGCAGCCGGATCCGCATCTGGGGATCCTCGGCCACCAGCACCTGTTCGCTCAGTTCCAGCACCAGGCAGTCCGGCGGCAAACCCAGCGTATCGAACAGCCCGAACACAGCATCCAGGCCAGTATCATCCCCCAGGCCCAACTGGGCGGGCGACACATTGATCGTCAAGCGCAAGTCCGGGGCCAGGTCCTGGCGCCAGCGGGCCAGCTGGTGGATGGCCTCGCGGAATACCCAGTCGCCCAACGGACGGATCAACTGACGCTCCTCGGCAAAAGCAATGAAGTCCGCAGGAGAGATCACGCCAAATTCCGGATGCCGCCAGCGCAGCAGCACCTCGGCCTGGACAATGCGCCCCGACTGGAAGGCATGAATCGGCTGGAACAGGAGAAAGAACTGCGAATCCTCGATCGCCTGCGGCAGGGCATACATCAGATCGCGCTGCATGCGCGCGCGTTCACGCATGCTCTGGTCGAAATAGTGATAGCAGTTCCGGCCGGACGCCTTGGCGACGTACATGGCCATGTCCACATGGCGCATCAGGGCCTCGGCATCCTCGGCGTCCTGGGGATACAGCGCCACGCCCAGACTGGCCGAAACCCGTAGGGGGTCACCGCCCAGGCGGTAGGATTGCGTGATCCGATCCAGGATGGCACGGCACAAGTCATCGATGTGTGCCTTGTCGGAAGCGTTGCTCAGGAGAATGACGAACTCGTCCCCCCCGAGACGCGCCACGAACGAGCCATCAGGGGGCGCACAGGCCTGCAGTCGCCGGGCGACCTCGATCAGCAGGCGGTCCCCCGTGGCATGGCCCATGGAGTCGTTGATTTCCTTGAACAGATCCAGATCCAGGAACAACAGCGCCAGGGATTGCCCAGACCGATCTGCGGACTGGACAGCGGCCCGCAGGCGCTCGTTGAAATATTGGCGGTTCGGCAGGCCGGTCAGGGGGTCGTGATGCGCCTGGTTCCAGATCTGGGTTTCGATCTGCTTTTTCTGGGTCACGTCACTGAGCATCGCAACCCGGCAATTGATCGAACCATCATGGTTCCAGGCGGTGTCCATGACCACGCGCTCGGCATAGCTCTCGCCCGATTTGCGCTGTCCCCAGTATTCGCCTTCCCAGCGGCCCTGCGTATTGATGGCGTGCCACATGTCATCGTAGAAATCACGGTTGTGGCGACCTGGCCGCAGCAAGGGCAACAATTCGCCCGCGATCTCGTCGGGCCAGAATCCCGTCATCCGCGAATAGGCGGGATTGACGTCGATGACGACCCCAGCGGAATCCGTGATGGCAATGGCCTCGCTGCTGTTCTCGTAGGCAATGGCCGCCAGCTGGGCCGAGGATTCCGCCTGCTTGCGTTCGGTGATGTCCTGAACGATTCCGATGATGGACACCTGTTCGCCCATTTTCACCGTCGAACTGAATACCTCGATATCGATCTCCGTGCCGTCCTTGCGGCGGCCTCGGCGCTCGAAACGCAGTGTGCCATCCCGCCGGTTCTGGCTGGCCTTGATCGATTCAGCCATCAGGAACCGTTCACGCGGGACGACGATGCCCAGCAGCGTCATGGCATCGATCATCTCGTGCGGTTCGTAGCCGAAGATCTCGGCCATCTTGTGGCTGACGAAGGTGAACCGGTCCTGCTCGACCAGGAAGATCCCCACGATGGAATTGGACGCCAGCCCCTGGAAAATGGTATCGGCCCGCAGCAGTCCGGCCTGATTCTCGCGCATCTTGGCCAACAGATCATGGACCTGCCGGATGCCGTCATTGAAATCCTGGACGACCTGGCCAAATACGCCCGATCCCCGATACGCGACCCGGACATCGTAATGCCCTCGAACCAGTTCCCGGCACGCAATCCGCAATTCCCTCAGGGGACGGACCAGGTGACGGCGCAACAACAGGTACAGGCCCAGCAGCACGATCAGATCGAACAACACCAGCCCGCCGCTCATCAACAGCGCGTGGTCCTTGCCCTGGAGCAGCAGAGGCATCAGGGTATCGGCGCAGGCATCCAGTGTGGCCAGCAAGGTTTCGGCGTCATCGGCCACCCACTGGCGCTGGATGACCTGCGGCAGGGATTGCGTCTCGGATGCTTGCTCGTCGCGTACGTAAGTGCCCAGCAGCGCGGTCTGCAGCCGACCGCGCAGGATCGCCCAGTCACGCCGGATTCGGGGCAGAAAATCGCGCACGGATGCATGCGTCAGCGCGGGAATCTCGCGGCCGTCGATGACGCCGCCCTGATCCAGGGCTTGCATGGCGCGATCCATGAAATCCATGTCCTGGCTGATCTGCCCGGCCTGCACCAGCGCACCATCCGACAGGCGCATCGCCCGCACGGCCAACTGCTGACTGGAAGCGCGCATGTGATCCAGCGTCATGGCCTGGCCCAGCGCGCCGTCATAGCGCGACAGCAGGGAATGCACGATGACGGCATTGCCCAGTACGAAGGCCAGCATCAGCAAGAAGAAGACCGCAGACACCGTCCCCGGTCCAAAAGTGCTCCTGGCCGCCTGCCAGACCCCGCGCGATGTGTGAGGGCTCATGCCTTCCCTGTGAGATGTATGACAGTGATGACAGGCCAATGCACAGCCCAGGTCGCCATCCCAGGCATGTTAATGGATACGCGAAAAAGGACAACACGCTAACAACCCGAAACCACAGGTGGAGATCGGGGTTTTGGTCCGGTGTGGTCAGACCAGTCTGGCCAGGGAGACAATGAGAATGAATAGAAAAAGCCCCGTTGGTCGCAACCAACGGGGCCTTGGATTCTTTGGCGGAGCGGACGGGGCTATTTCCCGGCTTGCCAAATTACCTTGCAAATCAGCAGGTTAGAAAGTTGTGTTGGGTGAAAACTACAAAAAACTCTACCTGAACATTTACCCATTGTAGCAGTCCGGGGGTTCTACCGCACTATTTCCGCGTCCCGACGCGTCCCCAAGTACCGAAAATATGTTCTTGTCTTACGACCTCATAGGCTAACGCTTGAAAATTACTATTTTTTGCGCAAGCAACAAAATTGATTAATAGCCTTTGTTTATCAGTATCTTCAATTGTTTTAGGGGGTTGAAAAGTAGAAGATTTAACGTATATTCCAAGCGGGAGTTAATTATGGTCTATTTTTAATGGTTTTAATCTCTACTTTGTTTGATTAATTCCACTGATTAACTATAATATAAATACCCTAAGTATACGAAAAGTATCACCTCTAACGAAAGTTAGGGGTTTTTTATTGTCTAAAATAAATATTAGTTAATTCAAATAACAAACTATAATCGCATAAGCGAAAGAATAATTTATTTAGAGAAAACGGATGCGGGCGCGTCGGGACGCGAAAACAGAGCGTATGTAATTCCAGGTTAATAACTAATAATTAAGTTCAAGCGTAGCAGTAAGACCGTAAGGTAAGGATTCTAATGTCCTTGGACGAAAAGGCCCGTAGGCCGCTAATGTCGCCTGAATTAAATCTCTATTGTTGAGATAACAATTTAAATTGGTGAATTAACAACTAATTAGTTTCCTGAAAATCTCTAATAATCACCTCCTTGTCTCTTACTCTCTTTTATATACTATCTTACTACTCTCAAAACCCTGATAAACAAAGGCTTTAGCTCTAAAATAGTTTCCTATAGAAGAAACTTAATAGTTTCCTGTAGAAGAAACCAAAGTTTCCTTTAGAAGAAACTTTTTTTAGTTTCCATTTTTTATTTACTTGATTCTTTTGAGAAACTTTATATACTATATTAGAAACTGAAAGGAATAATAAAAATGAATACTATACAAAATACAACTAATGATAATTTTGCCGGGTTTGCTACTGACATAGAAAAGTTAGATGATAATGATGAGTTTAAAGACATCAAACAGGTTAATGCGAAAGTTTATATTGAAAGAGCACCGAAGGTATCTATTAAAAATGAATTTGTTTTATTCTTTGTAGATAACTTTAACGAAGTGATGATTAAATACAATCTAACACAAAGAGAGATTAAAGTTATTTTTGCCATATTGAATAAAATGTCTTACGGAAATCAATTAAACATTACACAAAAGGCAATTTCCCAAAAATCAGGAATAGCAAAAGCCCACGTTAGCACTATATATAAATCATTGATTGAGAAAAATATACTTATTCGTTATGAAGATGGATCAATTTTCTTTAATCCAAATTTAGCATTAAAAGGTCTAACGCATAAGTTAAATAAAGATGTTGTTAATAA
>Ga0265295_1009096_pt1 | contig 10761 bp, 6 predicted proteins | sample Munlansysbiofilm_FD_192503 | JGI IMG/M metagenome (GOLD analysis project Ga0265295, IMG submission 192503) | Leachate microbial communities from a municipal landfill in Southern Ontario, Canada - Methane capture system biofilm | ecosystem: Engineered > Solid waste > Landfill > Unclassified ... | reverse complement strand
AAACGGGCATTCTTTTCGAACCTGGAAATGTACAAGATCTGGCTTGCGCCTTGGATTCCATAATGGCGAATGCCGACATGCGCAAAAAAATGGGGTTGGCCGGAAGGGCCAGGCTTGAGCGGGAATTTACGCTCGAAACGCATAACCACAAGCTATTGTCTCTTTATGAATCACTGCTCAAATAGAGCGATAAGGTAGCCGCCAACAATGGATCAAACCTCCCTCGTCCCCACCGACGTCTCCATCATCACCACCTATCGCTGTCAGATGAAATGCCAGATGTGCAACATATGGCATCACCCGACCGATCCGTCCCTTGAAATAAAGCCCAAGGATCTGGAACTGCTGCCGCAGTTCAAGTTCGCCAACATCACTGGCGGAGAACCTTTCTTGAGGGATGACCTGGAAGACATCGTGGAGGTCATGTTCAAGAAGACTAAGCGCATTGTCATTTCCACTTCGGGCTATCACTACAAGAAGATTTTCAAACTGGCCGAGCGGTTCCCGAACATTGGGGTGCGGGTCAGCATCGAGGGTTTGTCGCAGACCAACAATACCTTGCGCGGCCGGGATGAAGGCTTTGATCGGGGGTTGAAGACCCTGCTTGGCCTCAAGAGCATGGGCGTGAAGGACATTGGGTTCGGGATTACGGTTTCCAATCGCAATTCAGAGGACATGCTTTGGCTTTTCGAGCTTGGCAGGTCCATGAATCTGGAATTCGCCACTGCCGCCTTTCACAACTCCTATTATTTTCACAAGGACGACAACTTCATCACCAACAAGGATGAAGTGACTGCCAATTTTCAGGAACTGATCCGCCGCCTGCTCAAGGAAAACCATCCCAAGAGCTGGTTCCGCGCTCTCTTCAACCTGGGCCTGATCGGCTACATCGGCGGGCAGAGGCGCATGCTTCCCTGCGAAGCCGGCAGCGTGAATTTCTTCATCGACCCATACGGCGAAGTCTATCCCTGCAATGGCCTGGAAGAGAAATATTGGAAGCGGAGCATGGGGAGCATCCGCTCCGGAAAATCCTTTCAGGAGATCTGGACCGGACCCGAGGCCGAGAAGGTGCGCGACTGCGTCGCGTCCTGTCCCAAAAATTGCTGGATGGTGGGCACTGCCGCGCCTGTCATGAAGAAGTATCTGAAAAAGGTTTTGCCGTGGGTGGTCATGAACAAGGCAAAGTCCTTGGTTGGCTTGCCGATCAAGTTTGACCAGCAGTATTTCGATGTTGGGCAAGACAAGAGGCAGGGCGATCTTCGAGAAAGCGGGATAGAGTGCCATGGCGACGAATGATGCGGCGATTCGAATAGCCGTCGTCGGCCTGCGTGGTATCCCCGAAATCCAGGGCGGCGTGGAGCGTCACTGCCAGCTTCTCTATCCTCGTCTGGTCCGCGCCGGGCACAAAGTAACCATCATCGGCCGAAGCCCTTACATCTCCACGATGCCATATGTCTTTGAAGGCGCGCAGGTGGTTCCTGTCTGGTCCCCCAAGAAGAAGTCTCTGGAGGCCATTGCCCATACCTTTCTGGCTCTGATCCGGGTCTGGCTGCACAAGAAAGATTTCGACCTCATCCACATCCACGCCATCGGCCCGGCCCTGCTGACCCCCTTGGCCCGCTTGACCGGCCTCAAGGTCGTGGCGACTAATCATGGCCCGGACTATGACCGTCAGAAGTGGGGCGGATTTGCCAAATGGGCGCTGCGCACCGGCGAAATGCTCGGCGCACGCTTCGCCCACCGCATGATCACGGTTTCTCAGACCATACGCGACCTGATGCGCGACAAGCATGGGATCACGGCTGATTACATTCCTAACGGCGTTGTCCTGCCAGACAAGATTTCTCCCGGCCCGGTGCTGGAAAAATTCGGTCTGACCAAGGGGCGTTACCTCGTGGCCGTGGGTCGGCTGGTGCCGGAAAAAGGTTTTCATGATTTGATGGAAGCCTTTTCCCGGCTTGATTGCGGCTGGAAACTGGCCCTTGCGGGTGATGCGGACCATGAGGACGCGTATAGCCTGGGTCTCAAAGCCAAGGCCAAGGGCATTACAGGTGTGGTCATGACAGGGTTCCAGAAGGGCGCGTCTCTTGGAGAACTGTATTCCAACGCAGGCCTGTTCGTGCTCCCGTCCTACCACGAAGGCCTGCCCATCGTGGGTCTGGAGGCCATGAGTTACGAACTGCCCATGATCCTGAGCGACATCCCGGCCAACCGCGAGATTGCCGAACCACAGGAGCTTTTCCCGGTGGGCGACGTTGAAGCGCTGGCCGCTAAAATCAAATCTTTCTTGGATACTCCAGAACTTCTCTCTTCCGAAGAAACCCTGACTCGCAAACGTGAGCGGCTGGATCAGGAATTCAACTGGGATCGGATCGCGGAGCAGACTGCGCAGGTTTATGGGGCAGTCGTATCAATTCAAAAACCTAAATGAATCATATGGTGAATCTCCCATGGAAACCGCTCTCTCCCTGGCCATCTCCGTCGCCCAAGCCGCAAGCAAGGCCATCCTCCAAATCTATGCCTCTGCCGATTTCAGCATCGAAACCAAATCCGACAACTCCCCCCTGACCCGCGCCGACCGCGCCTCCCACGAGATCATCTTTGCTGCCCTGTCCAAAACGGGCATCCCGATCCTGAGCGAGGAGGGGCGTGATATTGCCTATGCCGAGCGCGGGCAGTGGGAGCGGTTCTGGCTGGTTGATCCTCTGGACGGGACCAAGGAGTTCATCAAGCGCAACGGCGAGTTCACCGTGAACATCGCGCTCATCGAGAATCAGACGCCTGTGCTTGGCGTGGTGCTTGCTCCGGTGCTGGACACGCTCTATTTCGCGGCCAAGGGCCTTGGCGCTTGGAAGCTGGCGCAGTGCTCCGGACATGAGGCTGCGCCTTTGGACGAACTGTTGGCGGCCTCGACCAGGCTGCCGGATCAGGGTGCGGTCTCGGCATCGCGGCCGTACACCATTGTCGGCTCCCGCTCGCATCCGTCACCGGAGTTCGCGGCCTTCGCGGAAGAGATGACGATAATCCACGGTCAGGTCGATGTGCGTTCCATCGGCAGTTCGCTCAAGATCTGTCTGGTGGCCGAAGGCACTGCCGACGTGTATCCGCGCCTCGGGCCGACCATGGAGTGGGATACCGCTGCCGGTCAGGCTGTGGCCATGCATGCGGGGTGCAGGGTGCTGCGGCACGATTCCGGAGAGCCGCTTGCGTACAACAAGGGAAATCTGCTGAATCCGTTCTTCATAGTGGACAGAGGGTAGCAGGCCGCCCCAAAACAGCGATCTGCTGCGTCAGCTAAAAAATCCAGACCGCTTATGTATGTGCAAATACACCGCGCGGCCTGGATTTTTTGGCTTCCTTGCATCTCACTATTTTTGAACGGCCTGCGGGTTTTGAGTTTTTCGACGACTGTTTGCAGTGATTTTTTATCACGTCACTTATCAAGGAACGAAACATGTACAGCGAATCCCTTCTTGTCCATTTCCAGCGGGCCGAGCCGCTTCGTCAGGAGGCGGTGACCCTGCCGTCCCTGAATCTCAAGACGCGCCAGCTCTGCGACCTGGAGCTATTGCTGACCCGCGCCTTCTACCCGCTCAAAGGCTTCATGACTCAGATCGATTATGAATCGGTGCTCGATACCATGCGCCTCTCCACCGGGGAGCTCTGGCCCATGCCCGTGTGCCTCGACGTGTCGGACGAGTTGGGGGAGAAGCTGCGGCCGGGTGAGCGTCTGGCCCTGCGTGACAAGGAAGGGTTCCTGCTGGCCGTGCTCACGGTATCGGACGTGTGGCAGCCCGATCTGCGCCGGGAGGCTCTGGCGGCCTACGGCACGGACGACCCGGACACGCATCCTTCGGTGCGCTTTCTCTTGAACAAGGTTGGCAAATGGTACGTGGGCGGTTCGCTGGAGGGTTTATCCCTGCCCCTGCATTTCGATTTTCAGGAGCTGCGTCTTGCGCCTTCGGATCTGCATCGCCGCTTCACTCAGAGCGGCTGGCGCAGGGTCATCGGTTTCCAGAGCGGGGAGCACCTGCACTGCGCCCACAAGGAGATGATCTCCCGTGCGGCTCGCGAAGCGGGCGCATCCATCCTGCTGCAACCCGCCGTGGGCGTTCAGCATAATGGCGACCTTGACCAGTACGCCCTGATCCGCGCCTATCAGGCCTTTGTACGCCAGTTTCCGCGCAACACCATTTGCCTTGGACTGTTGCCTTTGTACCAGCGCAAGGCCGGGCCGCGCGAGGCCCTGCTGCAGGCTCTGGTCTGGCGCAATTACGGCTGCACCCATTTTCTGGTGGCCGGGGACCACGCGGACCCGTTTTGCGAAGGGGAGCGGCTTTTCTACCCCCAAGACGCGGCCCAGGAACTGATCCGCGCCCATGAGGCCGAGACGGGCATCGCCATGGTGCCTATGCGCGGGATGGTCTACGTGGAGGAGCGGGGCGAGTATTTGCCGGAGGATGAGGTGGAGTCGGGCATGAGCGTGCGCTCCATTTCATCGCTGGAACTCAAAAGGCGTCTTGAACACGGGCTGGACATTCCGACCTGGTTTTCCTTTCCGGATGTGGTGGAGGAGCTGCGCCGCGCGCATCCGCCGCGCAGCAGGCAGGGCTTCACGGTTTTCCTGACCGGCCTCTCGGGGGCGGGCAAGTCCACGGTGGCCAAGGTGCTGCTGGCCCGGTTCCTTGAGATGCGCGACCGGCCCGTGACCCTGCTTGACGGCGACATCGTACGCCGCAACCTGTCGAGTGAACTCAATTTTTCCAAGGAGCACCGCGAACTCAACGTGCGCCGCATCGGCTTCGTGGCCGGCGAGATCACCAAGAACGGCGGCATCGCCATCTGCGCCCCCATCGCCCCGTACCCCGAAGCCAGAGGCCACAACCGTGAACTGATCAGCGCCTACGGCGGATTCGTGGAAGTGTACATGAACACGCCGCTCAGCGTCTGCGAACAGCGCGACCGCAAAGGCCTCTACGCCAAGGCCAGAGCCGGGATCATCAAGGGCGTGACCGGCATCGACGACCCCTACATCCCGCCAACCAACCCCGAAGTGACCATAGACACCACCCAGATGACTCCACAGGAAGCGGCGCAGATGATTTTGCTGTATCTGGAGGAGCAGGGGTATTTGGGGTGAAGGGGGGGCAGCGACAAAGGCAGCGACGGGAGAGCGACGGAGCGGCGCACTCATATACGGTATTGTGGGAAATGCCCAGGCTTTGGCCGATCTGCCTAATATTCAAGCCCGGACTGAAATGAAGTCGTAAGACGTCTTTGATCTTGCGCATGGATAACCTCAAATTTGCAATGGGCACCTCCTAAAATGGAACGTACGAAGGGCTGGCCACCCAGGCCAAATGGGTCGTCAGGAACCAGACCCGGATGATCCTCGGCAAAGGGATCGACTGGTCGACCCGGTTGTAGGCATCAAGCCGACCGCCCGACTCACCTCGATCATGCCCGGGCCGTTTTCGCGAGATCTTCACCTGAAAGCGTATCAGTCGTAACCAAATCTTCATTATCCTTGAGTATACGGCATTCCACGAGAGCAGGGATTCGGCCTAGGCCCTCCTGACCGGAATCTGGAAAAAAGGAAAACGAATGGGCAAAACCATCACGAAATTCGCCTTGCCTGCATTGGCGTTCCTGGGGGCATGGGCCTGGCTCTATCAGGACTACCTGCCCTCGCTGCTGGGGCAGTGGGACACCGAGGACTACAGCTACTGCTTCCTGGTCCCTCCGCTGTTCCTCTACTTCGTCTGGCAGGTCAAAGATCGACTGGTCCGGGCGGGAGGCGGCCGCTGGCCCGGGTATCTGGCCCTCGCCGGGGCGGGGCTGCTCTTCCTTGCCGGCAAGCTGGGCTCGCTGGAGGCCCTGGTCTTCGCCTCGATGTGGGCTTCCCTGGCAGGGGGGATGCTGCTCGCCTTAGGGGCGGGCGCGATCAGGCCGCTGCTCTTCCCCTTCGCCGTCCTGCTCTTCGCCATCCCGGCGCCGCCGTTCATCACCAACCTGCTCAGCTTCAACCTGCGGCTGATCTCGACCGAGATGGCCGTGAGCCTGCTGCACATGCTCTCGGTCCCGGCGTTCGCCGACGGCAACATCATCGAGATGGGGACGATGAAGCTCCAGGTGGTCGACGCCTGCAGCGGCCTGCGCTTCTTCTTCCCGACCATCCTGATGAGCCTGGTCATTGGCCAGCTGTTCCACCGCAGGCTCTGGCCGAAGCTGGTGCTCCTGGCGGCCTCGGCGCCGGTGTCGGTCGTGACCAACGCCCTGCGCCTGGCGATCACCGGCGTCCTGGTCCGCTATGTGGACCCCGCTCTTGCCGAGGGGTTCTTCCACGACTTCTCGGGACTGGCTGTGAACTTCATGTCCATACTGGCGCTGGCGGTGTTCACACTCCTGATGCGCCGCTTCGAGAAGCCCCCGGCCGCGGACACCCCGGCTATGGACGCCACTCCGGACGGGAGCGGCCCGATCCATTTCCCCCTGGCGCACGCCGGGACCGCCGCGGCCTTCCTTGTCGGACTGCACGTGTTCCAGAGCCTGTTGCTGGGGAGCATGATCGTCCCGGATCGGCAGACCTTCGATCGCTTCCCCATGGCCGTCGGCCAGTGGCAGGGCTCGCGGGCCTTTCTGGACCAGGAGATCCTCGACGCGCTCTGGGCCGACGACTACGTGCAGGGCAACTTCGCCAACCCCGCCACAGGCAACGTCCTGACCCTGCTCATTCCCTACTACGAGATGCAGACCACGAGGCACACGGCGCACGCGCCAGCGGCCTGCCTGCTCGGGGGTGGGTGGACCCTCTCCGCCAAAAGGACGATCGGGCCGAACCCGGAAACGGGCCGCATCTTTCCGGTGCACCAGATGGTCATGGAGAAGGGCGGCAGGCGTATCATCTCGAACTTCTGGTTCCAGGGCCGCGGCAGGGTCGTCACCAACGAATACCTGAACAAGCTGTACCTGTTCCGGGATTCCATTCTCATGCGCCGCACGGACGGCGCCCTGGTCCGGGTGGAGATGCTCCTGCATCCTGGCCAACCGGTGGAGGAGGGCCAGCGGATCCTGGACGAGTTCCTGGACGAGCTCGAGGACATCCTTCCGGAGTACCTCCCGGGGGCGTAGGCGATAGGCGTCAGAATGCTTGAAGCGGAGCATGTGAAAAAGGGGATGGGAGTGAGGAGCATTCAGCAGGCGGTACATCTCCGGTTTCCCTATTGGTTCTTTGCCCATTGCCTATAGCCCATAGCCCTTCATCAAAGGCGATATGTACAACCAGCAAGTCAACTATCTGATCAGCTTCCTCATGCTGCTCGACGCGGTGATCGTCATCGCCGCAGGCTATTTCGCGGCGGGGATGAACTGGGGCGAGCTCCAGCACGAGTGGGAGGTCGGCGGCTACGAGTTCCTGCTCCTGGTGCTCTTCCTCATGTTCACGGCAAACTTCACCCTGGGCAAGCTCGGGCTCTATTCGGCCAGGCGCTCCCCGTCCCTGGGCACCACGCTCTTCCGGATCACCATCGGGGTGGCCTCCTGCTTCTTCGTCCTGAGCGTCGGGTATTTCCTCCTGGGGAAGGAGCCGCTCTCGCACCGGTTCGTGGCCTGCTACGCCATCTCGATCTTCCTCATGATGGCCTTTGTGCGCATCGTGCTCGAGCTCTACCTCGAGAAGCGGCTGGCGACCTCCTTCAACACGCGGACCATCCTCATCGCCGGGTCCAGCGAGAGGGCGGGGATGGTCCACGACGCGCTGAAGGAGCAGAAGAGCTGGGGCCACAGGGTGGTCGGGTTCCTGAGGGACTACCCGGATGCCCCGGTCAAGATCGAGGGGCTGCCGGAACTCGGGTCCATCGCGAGCCTGAAGGACGTGCTCGTCGAACACCAGGTGGACGAGGTGGTCTTCGCCCTCTCCAGCGAGTGCGAGCGAGGCAATCTCAAGGACCACATCCTGCTGTGCGAGGTGATGGGCATCAACTACCGCATCCTGCCGAACATGTTCGACCCGGAGGATGCCAGGCGCATCCGGGTCGAGGAAATCCAGGGCGTGCCCACGCTGACCAAGGACACGGTGGGCATCAGCCCATCGGGCCTGCTCTACAAGAAGCTGCTGGACATCGGCATGGGCCTCGTGGGCATGGCCGTGCTGGCGCTGATCTTCCCGCCGATCGCCTTGGCCATCAAGCTCGACTCGCCCGGACCTGTCCTGTTCCGCCAGGTTCGCGTGGGCCGTCACGGACGGCTCTTCCACGTGTACAAGTTCAGGACCATGGTCCAGGACGCGGACGCGTACAAGGAGCAGCTGATGGACGGCAACGAGATGAACGGGCTGATGTTCAAGATCAAGGACGACCCCAGGGTGACCAGGGTCGGCAGGTTCCTCCGCCGGACCTCACTGGACGAGATGCCCCAGTTCATCAATGTGATCAGGGGCGAGATGAGCGTGGTCGGCACCAGGCCGCCGACCATCGACGAGGTCAGCCGCTACGAGTCCAGGCACCGGCGCAGGATCAGCATGCGGCCCGGGATCACCGGGCTGTGGCAGGTCTCCGGCCGCAACAAGATCACCGACTTCGAGGAGGTGGTCAGGCTGGACCTGCAGTACATCGATACATGGAGGTTCTCCAGAGACCTGGAGATCATTTTCAAGACAGTGGCCGTCGTTCTCCAGCGCAAAGGCGCCTGCTGAGCCCGGTCACAAGAATAACCCAAGGACACCCTGATGAAAACGTTGCTGCCTTTGATGATCGTCGCCCTCCTGCTCGCCGCCTGCGGGTCGAAGGAGGACAGCCGCGACTCCTTCTTCCGCAAGGCCGAGAACCACTACACGGCCGGCAGGTACGACGACGCGGTGCTCGAGCTGAAGAACGCATTGAGGATCGACCCCAAGTTCGCCCAGGGATACATGCTCCAGGGCATGATCCTGCTCAGGAAAGGGGACATGCGCGGAGCATACGGCAACTTCAATCAGGCGGTTGAGGTCGACCCCGAACTGCTCGAGGCCCGGGCCTACCTCGGGCAACTCTACCTGGCCGCCGGCCAGCTGGACAAGGCCGAGGAGCAGGACCAGGCCATCCTGGCCAAAGACCCGTCCCTGGGCAGGGGCATCCTCCTGCGGGCAGGGATCCTTGGCCGGAAGGAACAGTCCGGTCAGGCCATGGTCATGGTCCGCGAGCTGCTCGCCAAGGAGCCAGAGAACGACGAGGCCTACCTGCTCCTGGGGCTGCTGCACAAGGAAGCCGGGGACCCGGCCGGTGCGGTCGAGGCCTTGGCCAAGGGCAGCGAGCGCCTTCCGGCGAACAAATCCCTGCGCCTGACCCTGGCCAACCTGCTGGTCGACCAGGGCGATCTGGCGAGGGCGGAATCGCTGTTCAGGGCCTTCATCGCGGAGGAGCCGTCCAGCGCGTCCTACAATCTCATGCTGGTCAAGTTCTTCCTTCAGACCGGGCAGGAGGCCAAGGCGGCCAGCCACCTGGAGTCGCTCGTCACCGCTGAGCCCGGGAAGGACGAGTATTGGCTCGGCCTGACCCAGATCCATCTCAATCGCGGGGAAGCGGACAAGGCCAAGGAGACCCTTAAGAAGGGCGTCGCCGCCCAGGGCGGGGGCTACGGGCTGCGCGTCGCCCTGGCCCGCCTGCTCGTGCAGGAAGGCAACAGGCAGGGGGCGATGAGCCTGCTCAGGGAGACCGTGGGTCTCGATCCCCTCAATGCCCAGGCGGTGCCGGCCAGGCAGATGATAGCCGAGCTGCTCTTCGAGGAGGGCAAGGCCGACGAGGCGCTCGCAGAACTCAACCTCGTCTTCGAGCGCAACCCGGGAGACCTCGCCGGGCACTTCCTGAAGGGCCGGATTCTGCTTGTGGGCAACAAGCCACAGGAGGCCATCCAGGAGTTCAGGCAGGTGATCAAGGAGCAGCCGGAGATGCTTGCCGCGGGCGGGTTCCTCGCCCAGGCCCACTTCATGAACAACCAGCCCGCCCTCGCGGTTGACGTGCTCCTCGGCGTGCTCAAGCAGGACCCGGGATATGTTCCGGCCCGCCAGGTGCTGGCGGAGCATTACCGCCGCCACGGGCAATGGGACAAGGCCGTCGCCGAGCTGGAGGAGATCGCCCAGCGTCACCCCGAGCGGCTGGAGGTCCACCTGGAGATCGGCGACGTCAACATGGCAAGGAAGCAGACGAGCAGGGCAAGGGATTCCTACGAGCGGGCCCTGGCCGACCCCAGGACGGCCCCGGCGGCACGGGTCAAGCTGGCCCGGCTGGCCTTGGCCGAAAGGGACCCGCGCAGGGGCCTCGAGCAGTTCGAGAAGGCGCTCGCCCTCGCCCCCGAGTTCCCCGAGGCCATGGAGGGCAAGGCGCTTGCCCTGGTCCTGCTCGACAAGGCCAACGAGGCGCAGGCCTACACGAGGGAGCTCAGGTCCGGGCACCCGGACAACCCGTTTGTCCATGACCTGGCCGGACGGATGGCCCTGGCGATGGCCAAGGACGAGCAGGCCGAAGCCGGCTTCCTGAGGGCCATCGAGCTCAGCCCCAACTGGCTGCCCCCCTATTACCGGCTGGCAACGCTGTACGTGTCGTCCGGGCGGGTCGAGCAGGGCATAGCGCAGTTCGAGAAGGATGCGAGCCGCCAGCCGGATCAGCCCCACACTGCGTTCCTGCTTGCCCTCCTGCACCAGCAGAAGGGCGATGCGACCCAGGCGGAGAAGCGCTACGCCGCCCTCCTCGAGAAACACCCGGACTTCCTGCCGGCGGCCAACAACCT
>Ga0265295_1009095_pt1 | contig 10761 bp, 6 predicted proteins | sample Munlansysbiofilm_FD_192503 | JGI IMG/M metagenome (GOLD analysis project Ga0265295, IMG submission 192503) | Leachate microbial communities from a municipal landfill in Southern Ontario, Canada - Methane capture system biofilm | ecosystem: Engineered > Solid waste > Landfill > Unclassified ... | reverse complement strand
ATCATGGTCGGCCTGGCCGAGGGGGCGGTGCGCGAGGCCAAGGAGCGCGTTTTTTCGGCGCTCAAGAATTCGGGCTTCAAGCTGCCGCCCAGCCGCATCACCGTGAACATCGCCCCGGCCGACATCCGCAAGGAAGGGTCGGCCTACGATCTTCCCCTGGCCCTGGGTCTTCTGGCCGGGGCCGAAATCATCGATCAAGGCAAGCTCTCCGGTCTGTACATGGCCGGGGAGCTTTCTCTTTCCGGGGAGTTGAAGCCCGTGCCGGGCGTGCTGCCCCTGGCCCTGCGGGCGCGGGAGGCAGGGGCGCGGGGCATGATCGTGCCCGAAGCCAACGGACGTGAAGCCGCCGTGGTGCAGGGATTGCCGGTCTTTGCCTGCAAAAGCCTGGCGCAGGTCGTGCGCTTTGTGCTGGGCGAGGATAGCCTCGAACCCATGGTTTGTGATGTCGAGGGCCTGTGGAACGAGAGGGAGCGCTTCTGGCGCGACTTCTCCGAGGTCAAGGGACAGGAGCGGGCCAAGCGGGCCATCGAGATCGCCTGCGCCGGATCGCACAACATGCTTTTCATTGGTCCGCCCGGCAGCGGCAAGACCATGCTGTCAAGCCGCATCCCCACGGTTCTGCCGCCTTTGAGCTTCGACGAAGCCCTGGAGGTGACCAAAGTCTACTCCGTGGCTGGCAAACTGCCCCCGGAGCAGCCCCTGGTGGTGACGCGCCCGTTCCGTTCTCCGCATCACACCATTTCCGATGCCGGGCTGATCGGCGGCGGGCATTACCCGCGTCCCGGAGAATTGTCCCTGGCCCACAGGGGTGTGCTTTTTCTGGACGAGCTTCCGGAGTTCAAGAAGCACGTCCTGGAAGTATTGCGCCAGCCCCTGGAAGAAGGCCGGGTGACCATCTCGCGGGCCGCGGTGTCTCTTGAATATCCCGGCGACGTCATGCTCGTGGCGGCCATGAATCCCTGCCCGTGCGGTTATCTGGGCGACGAGAAGCATCACTGTTCCTGCACGCCCATCCAGATTCAGCGCTACCGCTCCCGCCTCTCGGGTCCGCTCCTGGACCGCATCGATCTGCATGTGGAAGTCCCGGCAGTGCCGTACCGCGATCTGAAGCAGGAACAGGGCAGCATCAGCTCGGCCGTCATGCAGGAGCGCATCAACGCCGCCCGCAAGGTGCAGAGTGAGCGCTACGCGGGATTGCATTTTTCCTGCAATTCCGAGCTTTCCGGCAAGTGGCTGGAGCGCTTTTGTCACCTCACCGCCAAAGAGCACGACTTCCTGGAAGGGGCGGTGCAGCGCCTGGGCATGTCGGCCCGGGCTTTTGTGCGCGTGCTGCGCATTTCCCGCACCATCGCCGATCTGGCCGGAGACGACGACCTCACCGTCACCCATTTGGCCGAAGCCATCAATTATCGCGGCCTGGATCGTCAAAGCCGGGACTGAGCGTCCCTGTCAGGCCAGACGGTTTATTCGTGGCGTAGCGCGTCAATGGGATTGAGCCCTGCCGCGCGTCGTGCCGGAATGTAGCCGAAGATCACGCCGATGGCGGCCGAAAACAGAAATGATGCAATGTTGATGGTCGGATCGAAGATATAAGGTATCCCCATCATGCCTGCGAGGCCCATGGACGCGGCTGTGGCCAGGGCAATGCCGATGAGGCCGCCCAGGCTGGAGAGCGCCACCGCCTCGATGAGGAATTGCAGGAGCACCTCCCGTTCCAGTGCCCCGATGGCCAGGCGTATGCCTATCTCGCGGGTTCTTTCCGTGACCGAGACCAGCATGATGTTCATGATTCCGATGCCGCCGACCAGAAGGCTCACGGCCGCCACCGCACCAAGGAGCATGGTCAGGATTTTGGTGGTGCTGGTCAGGGTTTCGGCGATCTGACGGGTGTCCATGACCCGGAAATCGTCGTCCTCGCTTTCGGCGATGTTGCGCCGCTCGCGCAGGAGCAGGGAGAGCTGTTTTTTGACCGCATCGATGGAGGCGTCCTCCCTGACGGAGACGCTCAGGCGGCCGATGTCCGGGCTCCCTGACAGTCGGCGTTGCACCGTGCGCAAGGGCATGACCACAGCGTCGTCCTGATCCGAGCCCATGGCCGACTGGCCTTTGGGCTTGAGCAACCCCACCACTTCACAGGCGAATTGCTTGATGCGGATCTGGCTGCCCACGGGGTTCTGGCCACCGAAGAGTTTTTCGCGCACCGTGTCGCCGATGACGCACACTGCTTTGCCCGCCCGTTCTTCGGTCTCGCTGAAGATGCGACCCTGGGCCAGTTCCCAGTTGCCAGCCTGAAAGTAGTCGTTGCTGCTGCCAGTGGCCACCGTGGCCCAGTTGCTGGACTGGTATACGGCGGTCACGGACTTGTTGACCACGGGCGCGACCCACTCGGCGGCTGATATCTGGTTTCGAATTGCCTCCACGTCGGTGATCTTGAAATTCGGCGCGCCACCGGAGCCGGGGCCGAAGCGCTGGCCTGGAACCACCATGATCAGGTTGCTGCCCATGCTTGAAATCTGGTCCGACACGGACTTGGTCGCGCCGTTGCCCAAGGTGACCATGGTGATGACCGCCGCCACCCCGATGACGATGCCCAGGATGGTCAAAACCGAGCGCATGAGATTGCGGCGGATGGCTCGCAAGGCCAGGAGCAGGGTATTCCAGATCATTGGGTTGCCTCCGGGTGCCGTTCGTCACTGTTCACCTGGCCGTCCACGAAGCGCACCACGCGTCTGGCGTAGGCCGCGATGTCCGGTTCATGGGTGACCATGATCACGGTGATGCCCAGGTTGCGGTTGAAGGACACGATGAGTTCCATGATTTCCTGGCTGGTGCGCGTGTCCAGGTTGCCCGTGGGTTCGTCGGCCAGCAGAATCATGGGCGAGGTCACGATGGCCCTGGCGATGGCCACACGCTGTTGCTGGCCGCCGGACAGCTCACCTGAAGAGTGGTGTTCCCAGCCCTGGAGACCGACCTGGCGCAGGGCGTCCCTGGCCGCCGCGTGCCGGGCGGCTGCGGCGCGCCCACGGTAGATGAGGGGCAATTCTACGTTTTCAAGGGCCGTGGTGCGGGCCAGCAGGTTGAAACCCTGGAAGACGAAGCCCAGGAAGTGCCGACGCAGCAGCGCGCGTTGATCGCGTTGCAGGCGCTCCACGGCCACGCCCTGGAATTCGTAGCTTCCGCCCGAGGGCATATCAAGGCAGCCCAGGATGTTCATGACCGTGGACTTGCCGGAACCGCTGGGACCCATGATGGCCACGAAGTCCCCGGCAGCGATGGAAAGATCGATGCCTTTGAGGGCTTGGAAAGCGGATGATCCCTGACCGTAGGTCTTGGTCACCCCGGTTAGCCGGATGATGGCCGGCCCGCTCATGGAGCGCCTTCCAGGGTTTCGGTCACGACTTCCATGCCGGCCTTCAGATCCTCGCCGACAATTTCGGTCATGCGGCCGTTGGTGGCGCCGGTCCTGACTTCCAGGGGTGCGGGCTGTCCGTTCTTGAGCACCCAGACACGGGGTGCGGAGTCGTTCGCGGCCTTGGCCTGAGTCCCGATCTGTCGCGGCGGGCGGGGCATGAGCGCTCCCAGCATGCTCCCGCCTGATTTTTTCTGTTCCACATCGCTTTCCGGCGGTGTGAAGCGCAGGGCCGCATTGGGTACCAACAAGGCGTTTTCTCTGACCAGGGCGGTGATCTCGGCCGTTCCCGTCATGCCGGGGCGCAGGGAAAGGTCGTTGTTGTTCACTTCAAGTTCTGTCAGGTAGGAGATCACGCTGTCTTTCTCCTGGGAGCCGAAACTGACCCTGGTTATGGCCGCTTCGAACCGCCGTCCGGGCCAAGCGTCCACGGTGAAGGTGGCATTCTGGCCTTCGCTGACTTGGCCTACGTCGGCTTCGTCTACATCGACCTGAAGTTCCATCCTGGTCAGATCTTCGGCCAGTGTGAAGAGCACGGGCGACTGGAAGGACGCGGCCACGGTTTGCCCAGGATCAACCTCCCGAGCCAGGACCACTCCGTCGATGGGCGAACGGATACTGGCTTTGCGCAGGTTGGTCTCGTCCGACTGCAGGTCGGCCAGGGCCTCGCTGACGGCGGCCCTGGCCTTGGCTTCGTCGGCCTCGGCGCGTTTGAAATCCGCCTCGGCGGAATCCATTTCGCCTGCGGACGGCACCTTGCCGCCTGAAAGTCGGGCTACCTCGCGCAGCCGGGCCAGGTCGGACTTGGACTGAACCACGGTGGCCTGGGATTGCAGCACCTGGGCTTTGGCCGAGGCAAGATTGGCCCGCGACCTGGCCACGGAGTCCTCCAGTTTGGACAGGTCCAGGCGGGCCAGGATCTGTCCTTTTTTGACCTGATCATTCACGTCTACGAAGACCTGGTCGATGATGCCCGAGAGCTCACTTCCCACATCCACCTGATTGGTAGGCTGGAGATTGCCCGTGGCCGAGACCGTGACCACAAGCGTGCCCGTCACGACCGGTTCGGTCTTGAATCGCGGTCCGACCATCTTGTCCTCGGAGCGCAGCAGAAAGAGGCTTAGGCCGGCAACGACGGCCAGAGCCGCGGCCAGCCACAACCAGCGCCTCGTAGCCCGGCCTGTGGAGTGGGTTTCGAGAAGTCGCTGCAGGGCCTCGCTCTGTGGGTCGGGAGAAAGTCTATCATTCATGGGATATCCTTTGATGGCGTGTCCGTGTCGGTTGGGCCGGGATGGGGCGGCCAGCCGCCGCCCAGGGCCTTGTAGAGTCTGACAAGGGCCAGTAACCCGTCCGCGCGGGCGCTGGCGAGGCTGTCTTCGCTGGACAGCGCGTTGCGTTCGGCGTCAAGGACCGGCTGAAAATCAATGAGTCCAGAGGAGTAGCGCTGCCTGGCCATGTCCGCTGCACTTCGAGCGGCCTCGGCGGCGATCTCCAGCGCCTGGGTGCGCTGCCGGGAGCGGGTCAGGGCGACCAGGGCATTTTCTACGTCCCGCAGGGCTTCGAGAACGGTCTGTTCGTAGGCCACTAGCGCCTGCTCGCGCGCCGCGTCCTGGACCTCGACCTGGGCGCGCAGCCGCCCGGCCTGGAAGATGGGTGCGGTGATGCCGCTCATCAGGTTCCATGTTTCGGCCCCGCTATTCCCCAGTGCCCCGAGGGTCAGAGCTTCGAGCCCGAGGGAGCCAGAAAGGGTGAAGGATGGGTAGCGTGCGGCCTCGGCCACTCCCACTCTGGCCGTTTCCGCGGCCAAGAGGCGTTCGGCGGCCCGGACGTCCGGGCGCTGACGCAGGACATCGGCCGGAATGCCGACGGCAATTTTTTCGGAGGGTTGGGGCAGTTCGCCCCCGGTGTCCAGGCGCTCCCGCAGGGAGCCGGGCGTCAGGCCCAGGAGAATGTCAAGGCTGTGCCTGGTTTCGGTCAGATTGGTTTCCAGGGCCGGAATCTGCGCATGGGTCTGCTCTTGGCTGCTCAAGGCCTGGGCGACGTCCTGACTGTCCGCGAGCCCTGCCCGCGCCCGCCATTGGGTCAGTTGCAGGGTTTCGGACTGGCTGGCGAGGTTGGTTTGGGCGATGTGGAGTCGCTGCTGCAGGGAGCGCATTTCCACGTAGCTCAGGGCCACTTCGGCCGCGAGGGACACCTGGACCGCGCCCAAGCTGGCCTCGGACGCTTCGATATCCGCTTTCGCCGCCTCGTGGTCCCGACGCGTACCGCCAAATACGTCCAGTTCCCAGCTGGCGTCCAGCCCTACGCCGTAGTTTTCCCGGGTCAAACCCGCGCTCGTTTCCTTGCTCGACATGGCGCGGCTGCCGCTCCCCGATGCATTCAGGCCGGGAAAGAAACCGGCCAGGGCCACGGCGCGCCGGGCCCGGGCCGCGCGCAGCCGGGCCTGGGCGTCGCGCAGGTCATGATTGTTTCGGAGAGCCTCGGACACCAGCGACGTCAGGAGCGGGTCGTTTAAGGTCCGCCACCACTGGCTGATGTCTCCCGCATGCCCGCTTTGGGCAGGGCCGCCGCGTTCCAGGCTGCGCCACGCGGCGGGGGCGTTCGGGGTCGGGGGGACGTAGTCGGGGCCGACGCTGGCGCATCCAGCCAGACCGACGGAGACGAGCATTGCCGCGATCCATGCTTTGGACCATTTCACGGACCGAGTCCTCATGGCGCCTCCTCCAGGCTGGTGGCGCGGACGCCCGCCAGGGCGAAGCGGACCACGTGTTCGGCAAAGGCTTCAAGGTCGTTCATAAACACGGACGGCTCGGTCTCCTTTGCCTTTTGCCGTACACGCTGCATGAGTATCGGGTGGACGCACATGCTGAGGAGGCAGGCCTCGCTGAAAACCACCTGCTGTTCATCGGCATCCGGTCCGAGCAACTCACGGACAACGGCCAGGGTCTTTGCGCGCAGCGGGATGAGTTCCGTGCGCATGACTTCTTCCAGCAGGCCCGTGGGGTTAACCATTTCCATCTGCGAGATGAGGAAGTCCTTGTTCTCCGGGTCAGCGATGCGCCGCATGAGCGCCTTCATTTGTCCTTGCAGGCGCTTTTCGGGCGGAGCGTCGGGATGGACTCCCCCATCGGGGGGATGCCTGCGCATGGACTCCCTTAGGCAATGGCGCCAGGCTTCCTGGTAGAGTGCCTCTTTGCCTCCGAAATAATAGTTCACGGCGGCAATGTTGGTTCCGGCACGCGCGCAGATCTCCGCGACGGTGGTCCCCCGGAATCCCTTTTCCATGAAGATGTCGCATGCGGCCGTCAGGAGTTTTTCCTTGGTCGGTTTTTTTGAGGTCATCATGTCTCCGCTTTCAATTGAGCGTTTCAATTTTTTGTTTGAAACGATGGTTTGACAATGTCAAGGGCACGTTTTTGCGACGCGGGCCCCCATCGGGTGGGGGATTCGCGGGTTGTCAGTCCATTGATAGGTGGTGTAGGAGTAAAACGAATCTCAACTGAGGAGCTGGCCATGAATTCGATATTCGACGATCGCGCCTACAAGGGAACCCTGACCCGCCGTGATTTCATCAGGCTTTCCGCCCTGGCCGCCGTGTCTACGGCCGTGGCCGGGTGCGCGGCCAATCCCGTGACCGGCCAAAGCCAGCTTATGCTCATGGGCGAGGGCGAAGAAATCCAGGTCGATAGGGCCAATTCCCCCCATCAGTTTTCCGCCGACTACGGCGTAATCCAGGACGCGGCCTTAAGCGCTTACGTGAGCGGCGTTGGAGCCCGTCTGGCCCGGGTCACGCACCGCTCGCACATGCCCTACAGCTTCAATGTCGTGAATGCGACCTACGCAAACGCCTACGCCTTTCCGGGGGGAAGCATTGCCATCACGCGCGGCATTTTGGCCGAGCTGGACAACGAGGCCGAACTGGCCGGACTCATCGGCCACGAACTTGGGCACGTCAACGCCCGGCATACGGCGGCGCGCATGTCCAAAAGCAAGATTCTCGGTGCCCTGGTGGGAGGGGCTTCGCTTATCGCCGGGACCGCCAGCCAGAGCCTGGGCAACCTGGCGGGGACAGTGGGTGGGCTGGGAGCCAGCCTGTTTCTGGCCAAATACAGTCGCGAGGACGAGCGCCAGGCGGACGAGCTGGGCATGGAATACATGGTCGGCGGCGGCTACACGCCGCAGGGCATGGTCGGGCTCATGGACGTGCTGCGCTCCATGAACAAGCGCCAGCCCAGCGCCATCGAGGCCATGTTTTCCTCGCACCCCATGAGCACCGAACGCTACGAAACGGCCGTGGCCCGTTCGCGCGCCCGCTTTGGCGGCAGCCAGAACCTTCCTGACTACCGGGAACGCTACATGGATTCCACGGCCCGGCTACGCAAGCTTAGACCCATGTTCCAGCTTTTTCAGGAAGGGGACAAGGCCATGGCCGCCAAGGAATATGCCGTTGCCCAGGGCCGCTACGCCGAGGGCCTGAAACTGTCTCCCAATGATTATGCAGGGTTGGTCATGATGTCCAAGAGCATGATCGCCCAGAAGAATGGCAAGGGGGCCGCCGATTACGCGGCCCGTGCGAAGCGGGTCTACCCCACCGAAGCCCAGGCCCAGCACATGCACGGCGTGGCCTCCATCCTCAAAAAGGACTATGCTGCGGCGCTGGCCGATTTTTCGGCGTATGAGCGGGTGCTGCCCGGTAATCCCACGACGGTTTTCATGAAGGGTTTTTCCAACGAGGGCATGAAGAACAAGCAGGGCGCGGCCCAGGAATATCATCGCTACCTGAAGGTCGTGACCCAGGGCGAAATGGCCCAGCACGCCTATTCCAGGCTCAAGACCTGGGGATACATCTAACTGACTGTTCAAAAAATTCTAAATTCGCAGCCTGTTCAAAAATGGTGAGATGCAAGGAAGCGAAAAAATCCAGGGCGCGCAGTCATACGCTGATGCGCGGTTTGGATTTTTTCGCTGACGCAGCAGATTGCCATTTTGGGGCGGGCTGCTAACCCTGATGTCTCGCAGTAGTAAGAGGCCATTCGGGAACGGGTGGTCTCTTTGTTTGAGGAAGATATGAAGATAAAGATTTTGATTTTGACGATTATGCTGGGTTGCCTTTTCTGTCAGGGCGGTTTCGCCGTGGCCGAAGAGGTCCAGCCTGTTCCCGAGAGCGTAACGGTTCTTTCCTCCTTTTTTCAGGCCAAGATCAAAGAAGTTGCTACGTTGCAAAGAGACGTGGAACTTTTGCAGGCAGAGCTCGAAAAGCTGGAGCCAGGTTTCAACGCTTCCCTTGATTCCGCCCAGGCTCGCCTGCAGACGCTGGAGGTCATGGCCCGGATGGTCAAGACGAACCCTTACGACATGCGCGTGGCCCTGGCCGAGGCCACGTATCTGCAGTTGACCCTGGCCAAGGATGCCCAGCCGTTTGATGCCCTGGTCAAGGAGATACGCGCAAAGGCGGTCACCGTTGACACCCTGCAGGAAGACCTGGAACGCAAGTGGGCCGCAGGCCTGGAAAAATCCGTGCGTGACGATGTTCAGGACATGCGCAAGAGTCTCACTGCCGTGGATAGACTGGCCAAGGATTTGTTGGACCGCGTGGATAAGTTGCAGGCCCGGATGGCCGAAATACAGGCCCGCGCCGCCGAATGGGTCGCCACCTTTCAGACGCAGTTGCCCACAATTTGGAAAGCCGAATTTTTGGATGTCAAGGATTTCCGGCTCTTGCCCGCCACCGGCGCGGATATTCGCAAGGATTTCGCGGATTGGTTCTCGAGCCTGAAGACCCTTTTTGTCAGCCAGTACTCTTCCGTGACGCAGGAGCGCGAGGACTGGGCCGGGATGCTTGTGCTTTTCTGGCTACCTTTTATCTTTGTCGGATTTGCCGCGTACCGCTTTCTGAAAGGGGTGTTTGAAGACGCCCGTGCCGGAGGACGCCTGACCTCGGCCTTTGGCATCCTGTGTCTGTCCCTGGCGCTGTCCCTACTGGCCGCCTTTTTCGCCGGGCAGGTCAAGCAGACCTCTTTGCTGCTGGTCGCCACGCACGTGCTCATGCTGCTTGGAGTGCAGGCGCTGGCCTGGGTTTTCCGCAACGTGCGGGGACGTCTGCAAAAGGACAGTCTGCAGCCCCTGTTGCCGCTGGTTTTTTTGTCAATCAGCGTGGCGGTTCTGGATATCTTGCGCCTGCCCCAATGGATGGAGCATCTTTCCTGGGTGTGTCTTGTGGTGCTCAGCAGTCTTTTTTTCGGCATGATTCGGCCTGAACTGCGCTATGAACGTCTGATCCGGCGGGTGCATCCCTACGCCATGGCGATCCTGGTCGTCATGGCCGTGCTTGGCTGGGGTAATCTGGCCGTGCTGGCCAGCACCCTGTGGGGCGTGCTGGCTTTGGCGGTGCAGTTCGGGATCGGCGCGTCGAGTGTGGTGCGGGTGGTGTTCGAGAAAATCGACAAGACCGGTTTCAGGGCCCTGGCCGCCGACCTGGCCGTAACCTTCCTGACGCTTTTGGTTTGGCTTGCCGTGACCCTTGGAATCATGGCCTGGGTTTCCATCAATCTGGGCACCAATGTGGTCTATGAAAAGCTGTCGACGCTGGAACTCAACTGGGGTGACTTTTCCTTCAATTTCCTGCGAATTGGCGTTGTCCTGCTGCTTTTTCAGGTCGTCCGCTCCCTGGCCCTGGCCTGGAAAACGGTCCTGGACAGCGAGAATCTGCGCTGGAAAAATATTGATCATGGCGCTGCGGCGTCGCTGCAGCGCATCGGCATCTACTGTCTGTGGCTGCTTTTCGGACTGGTCAGCGTGAATCTTTTGGGCATCAGTCTGACCAACTTCGCGGTTATCGCCGGTGGCCTTTCCGTGGGCATCGGTTTCGGCATGCAGACTATCATCAGCAATTTCATAAGTGGACTCATCCTCCTTTTTGACCGCGCCATTCAGGCCGGGGACATCATCGAAGTAAACGGGGTCTGGGCCAAGGTCATGAGCGTCAACATCCGCAACACCGAAGTCCAGACCTTTGAAAACGCCAAGATCTTTTTGCCCAATTCAACCCTTATTGCCAACCAGGTCACCAATTGGACGCATCGCAACGATGTGAGCATTCGTCGCGACGTGCTTGTGGGAGTGGCCTATGGTTCTGACGTGCAGCTGGTCAAGAAGCTCCTGCTGGAAGCGGCCACAGAGCACCCGGCGGTGATGTCCAGCCCCGAGCCCTGGGTTCTCTTCAACGACTTCGGGGCCAGTTCGCTGGATTTCATCCTGCGTTTCTGGGTGCGGCATGTGGATTTTGGATTGTCAGCCTGCTCCGAGATTCGCGAAAGCATCGACGTCAAGTTTCGTGAGAACGGCGTGGAAAT
>Ga0265295_1009093_pt1 | contig 10762 bp, 10 predicted proteins | sample Munlansysbiofilm_FD_192503 | JGI IMG/M metagenome (GOLD analysis project Ga0265295, IMG submission 192503) | Leachate microbial communities from a municipal landfill in Southern Ontario, Canada - Methane capture system biofilm | ecosystem: Engineered > Solid waste > Landfill > Unclassified ... | reverse complement strand
ACAATAGACAAAGATTACATTCATCAAATGGATATATGTCACCAACAGAATTTGAAGATAAAATGTTACGTTTAGAAATGGTTAGTTAAATTAATCTTTTTTTGTCCTATAAAGTGTTGACAGATCAATTTTCCTTTTGAAGATGATTGTGTTAAGCTTTGATCTATTTTTTCCTCACTCTCTTGATTTTTATATATTTTTAATATATTTTCGATAACTTCCAATGATGATTCTTTTTCATCAACTTGAATATCTTTTAGGCTACCACAACTCTTTTTTCTATTCTTTTGATTTGATGTTTGTGTATACTTTTTACTAGCATGTGCTATTTGAAGTATTTCTGTTGTCTCATCTGGTACTTCTCTTTCTATTATTGCAAGATTTTCTATATCATCAATATTTAGAACTATTTTATTTTTTTGAATATATTTTGTTAGTTTTTCAAATCCTATATTAGAATAATCATTTATAATTTCATGAATAAAATAATAGATTTTATTTGTAGCTTTATTTTTAATAAGTGAACATCTTGTATCTATTTGAAACTCTTCTCTTGTAGGGAAATTAAATTTAAGATGCATTTTATAAAAATCTTTATCTGTATTTTTTTCTTTCATAAACTTCAAGTAATTATGGATATAGTTTGATACATTATTAAACTCTTTAATTGCATTTTCTTGACAAGCAAATCTATGTATAATAGCTGCATCTTCATCTGTTTTATATTTAGGCAAAACTATCTTTGCATCTTTATGATTATCATCACAAAGTATATATAATTCTTTCAATGTTGAATCAAGAACAGCTTCTTTCAAAGCAGAAGATCTAAAATAGTAATATATACCAATTGCAAAGTGTGGGATAATTAAATTAACACCATCTATTTCTACTAGGTAACAATTTATATTTTCAGCAGTCATTACATATTTTTTATTCCAACCAAGCAATATTCCTATTGCATCTTCATTTAGTAAATCTTTTAATTTTTTTAAATTATTTTCATTAATAGTTCTTGAATCAATAATAAAACTTTTTTCTTCTATACTATTTTTTCTATCAACTTTTTTACCATTTTTATAGTACTCTAAAAATTGATAATGCGTGAAGAATAATTCAGGTGATACTAGATATTTAAATACTTCATTTTTAGTTATATTTTTAACAACTACTACATAGTGACTATTACAATATTTAGCTTCATCAAGTGCTATTTTAAGGGGAAATAAGAACTGAAAAGTATCATCTGGATTATATTTCATAAACTCTGAAATAATACTTTTTCTAGTAGACATGATTAACTTATCCTATCATTATCATTTTTTATTTTACATATTATCAATTTATATTGACTCATTATCATTTTTTATTGCTTGTGACAAACATATTCAAATTTAAATGTATAATATCAAGTGCAGCTGGTGTAACTCCAGATATTAAACTTGCATTATATAAAGTTGGTGGTCTATGCTTTTCAAGCTTCTCTATAACCTCATTTGAAAGCCCTGGAAGTCCTTTGTAAGAGAAGTTTTCAGGTATATTTAGTTTTAGCATTTTCTTCATTTTTTCTATCTGTTTTTGTTGCTTTTGAATATATCTATAATATTTCGCTTCTACAATTATTTGCTCTTTTAAATAATCATCAAGCTCTTTTAAACTAGGAACCAAAATATCTAATTTTTCAATATCTATTGTATTTCTTCCTATTAAATCAACCAGTAAAACCTTATCATTTATTTTCTCTTCTCCAATAGATTCTAAAAGTTCCAAAGTCTCTTTTTTAGAAGTTATCCAAGTATTTGCCATATAATTAATTGCATCTTCAAGAACTTTTCTTTTGTTTTCTACTTTTGCAAATGTTTCATCATCTATAAGTCCCAATTCATGACCATATTGGCTAAGTCTTATATCAGCATTCTCTTCTCTTAAAAGAAGTCTATACTCAGCACGGCTTGTAAACATTCTATATGGTTCGTGCGTTCCTTTTGTAACTAAATCATCAATTAAAACACCAATATATGCCTCATCTCGTCTTAAAATAAAAGGCTCTTTTCCATCTATTGCTAAAGATGCATTTATACTTGCCATCAAACCTTGAGCTGCTGCTTCTTCATATCCTGTTGTTGCATTTATCTGTCCAGCATGATAAAGATTTTTTATCTTTTTTGTTTCAAGTGTGTGTTTTAACTCAGTTGGATCAACATAATCATACTCAATAGCATATCCATATCTTATAACTCTTGCATTCTCTAAACCTTTTACACTAGCAATCATTTGCTTTTGAATCTCAATAGGAAGTGAACTTGACATACCATTTATATAATACTCCGTACACTTAGCAGTTTGTGGCTCTAAAAATAGTTGATGTCTCTCTCTTTCACTAAATCTTTTTACCTTGTCCTCAATACTAGGACAATATCTTGGACCTGAACCTTGAATTTGTCCTGTATAAATTGGAGCTCTATGAAAATTTGCAGCAATTAACTCATGAGTGCTTAAATTTGTATAAGTTACATAACAAGGGTATTGTGTAGGATTAAAATCTTTTTTTGATGTTCTAAATGAAAATGGTGTAGGTTTTACATCGCCACCGTGAGTCTCCATTACTGAAAAATCAATACTATTTGCATCAAGTCTTGAAGGTGTTCCAGTTTTAAGTCTTCCTACATTTAATCCGAGCTCTTTTAGTTGAATTGAAAGAGTAGTAGATGGCAACTCCCAAGCACGACCAGCTTCATAAGTATTTTCACCAATATGAATTAAACCTCTCATAAAAGTTCCAGTTGTAAGAATAGTTTTTAAAGATCTAAACTCTTCTCCAAGTTTTGTTTTTACTCCTAAAACTTCACTATTTTCAACTATTAAAGAAGTAACTTCATCTTGATAGATGTCCAAGTTTGGTGTGTTGTGACAAACTTTTCGCATATACTCTTTATACTCATCCATATCAATTTGAGCCCTTGTTCCTTGAACAGCAGCTCCTTTTGAGCCATTTAAAACTCTAAATTGAATTCCTGAGGCATCTGTACAAAGTCCCATCTCTCCACCAAGAGCATCAAGCTCTTTTACAAGATGTCCTTTTGCTAAACCTCCAATTGCAGGATTACAACTAGCCGCTCCAATTTGCTCAACTAGCATTGTTATTAATAGTGTTTTTTTACCAAGTCTTGCACCTGCTAATGCTGCTTCAATACCAGCATGACCAGCACCAACAACGATTATATCGTATTGCATTTAATTTTCCTTTTTAAAGAGTATTAGAATTTTTAAATAAGAGTTAAAATTAGCTTCTTATGAATTTTTGGCTATTATAACCAAATTTTATCTAAAGGTTTTTTAAGTGTTTACAGGTTTAATAAGAGAGATGGCAAAGGTTGAGAGCTTTTCAAATAATATTTTAACTCTAAAAGCAGAATATATACCTAAAATTGGAGATTCTATTGCTGTAAATGGAGCTTGTTTAACTGTTATAAAAATAGGAAATAAAAGTTTTAGTGTAGAGTTATCTCCTGAAAGTAGTTCTATTTTAGCACTAGAAAATTATAAAAACGAAGTTCATATAGAACCAGCAATGCAAATGGGAGATAGATTTGAAGGTCATATTGTTCAAGGACATATTGATTGTGTTGGAACAGTTGAAAAAATAGATAAAAATGGTAATTCAACAGATTTTTATATCAAAGTACCTAAAGAGTTTTTAAAATATATGATTCCAAAAGGTAGTGTTGCAATTGATGGTGTATCACTAACTATAAATGAAGTTTTAAAAAGTAGTTTTAGACTTACAATTATTCCTCACACAATTCAAAATACACTTTTTAGAAATTATAAAGTAGGAAGTAAAGTTAATATTGAAACAGATATGTTTGCTAGATATATTTATAATATGTTTAATAAAAAAGATAATCTATCATGGAGTGATGTTGATAGAATTATGGCAGCTTACTAATCTAAAATTTCCTCATAAGTGTAAAAAAATCTTTTTTCAAGAGGTTTTGCATAAGGCTCTATTGTAGCTACTTTCATATCAGGATACTCTTTTATCTCAACAACTTTTCCAACTCTAAGTCCTTCATAAAAGATATTATCAAGTCCAGATGTTATTACCTCATCACCAATATTTATATTTGCCCAAATTGGTATAAATTTAACTTGTAAAAGTTTATCATCACTCTGTTTTGATGTTAAAATTCCAGAACTTTTGCTATTTCCAATAAAAACTGCATATGTACAATCTTCATTTCCATTTAAAAGTCCAATATTTTTAGCTCCTCTTTTTAAAGCTATCCCAGCAGCATAATTTTCAGAGATTAAACCAACTATTTTTTCATCTAACTCTTTATCAATTAAAACAGTTGTAAAGTCATCAAAATTTATATAAGACAAAACTCTTACAATATCAATTTTTGCATTTATATTTGGTATTTCAACATTTATTAAAAACTCTTTTAATGAATCTATTTTTGAAATTGTTGATTCATATAGATATTTATACTCTTTTAATTTTAAATTTTCAGATTGAAGCTCTTTTATTAAAGCTTCTTGATTAAAATGGTTTTTAATATTTTGAGAAAAATTTATATAACCATTTATATAAGAGTTTTTTAACCCTGCAAAAAATCCAAACTGTTTTGAAATATACTCATCTACTTCAAACAAATAGATTAATCCTGCAAAGATAAATAAAGATAGAAATAAAAATCTCTTCATTTAGAAATTAGTTTTTCATCTCTTCTATAATTTTTAATAGTTCTGGCTCATCTAATACTTGACTTGTACCATATGCAACAGATAAAAGTGGATCTTCTGCAATTCTTACTGGAATTTTTACAATCTCTGATAGATACTTATCAATTCCTCTAATCAAAGCTCCTCCACCTGTTATTATAATTCCATTATCAACAACATCTCCAGCTAAATCAGGTGGCATATTTTCCAAAACACTTCTGATTGCACTTGCAATCTCTTTTAGAGGCTCTTTTATAGCAATTCTAACACCTTCACTTCCTAACTCGATAGTTGAAAGGTATCCAGAGTGATCTTTACCTTTAATTTGAATTTTAAGTTCAGGTTCAAGCTTAACAGCAGCTCCTACTTCAATCTTAATCGTTTCAGCAGTTCTCTCACCAATAAATAGATTATAGTTTTGTCTTACATACTCAACAATAGATCTATCTACTTTATCTCCACCAACTTTTACACTTTTACATAAAACTAATCCACCCAAAGATGTAACACCAATCTCAGTTGTTCCACCACCAATATCAACAACAACATGACCATCTGGATCTGAAACTGGAATTCCAGCTCCAATAGCTGCTGCCATTGGCTCTTCAACTAAAAATACCTCTCTAGCACCTGCACTCATAGCTGACTCTTCAACAGCTTTTCTCTCAACTTGTGTAATTCCATAAGGAATACAGATAATTACCCTAGGTCTTATAAATGATTTTCTTGAATGAGCTTTTTCGATAAAATATCTAATCATTCTCTCAGTCATCTCAAAATCAGCGATAACTCCATCTTGCATAGGACGAACAGCTTGGATATTTAGTGGTGTCTTTCCAAGCATTCTTTTAGCCTCTTGACCTACAGCTAAAATTTTATCTTTTCCTTGTTTATCTACTTGAACAGCAACAACAGAAGGCTCATTTATAATAATACCTTTACCTTTTACAGAAACAATAGTGTTAGCAGTTCCTAAATCTATCGCCATATCACTTGAAAAAAATCCGATTAGTTTATCTAAAATCATTTGTTATCCTTTGCTTACTTTTGGTTCTTCCTCTTTTAGAATAACCTTTTTTGTAATTGTAATTTTTTTATTTTTAAATTTTGGAAGGTCAAACATAATATCAAGCATAATATCTTCCAAAATTGACCTAAGTCCTCTAGCCCCTGTTTTTCGTTTTATTGCTAAATCAGCAAGTTCAAGTAAAGCATCTTTATCAAACTCTAAATCTACCTTATCCATAGAGAAAAGTTTTATATATTGTTTGATTAAAGCATTTTTTGGTTCAGTTAAAATATGAACCATATCCTCTTTTGAAATCTCATTTAAAGTTGCAATCATATGCAATCTTCCAATAAGCTCAGGAATTAAACCATATTTTACTAAATCATCTGTTTCAACTTTTGAAATAAGCTTATCTGCATCTGATTTTGTTTTTTTATCTTGATTAAATCCTAAAACATTAGAACCCTGTTTTCTTCTAATAATATCTTCAAGCCCATCAAAAGCTCCACCACAAATAAATAAAATATTTGTTGTATCAACTTGAAGTGAGTCTTGTCCTGGATGTTTTCTACCACCTTTTGGAGGTACATTTACTATAGCACCCTCAACTATTTTTAAAAGTGCTTGCTGCACTCCCTCTCCTGAAACATCTCTAGTAATACTTCTATTTTCACTCATTCTTGCAATTTTATCTATCTCATCAATAAAAATAATTCCTCTTTGAGCTTTTTGTATATCTCCATTAGCAGCCTGAACTAATCTTGTTACAACATTCTCAACATCATCTCCAACATATCCAGCTTCTGTTAAACTAGTTGCATCTGCAATTGCCAAAGGAACATCAAGATATTTTGAAATTGTTTGAGCAAGAAGAGTTTTTCCACTTCCAGTAGGTCCTATTAAAAGTACATTTGATTTATTAAGTTCAATATCATCACCTAACTCATCTTTTCTAAAAATTCTTTTATAGTGATTATAAACAGCAACTGATAGAACCTTTTTAGCTCTCTCTTGTCCTATAACATACTCATCTAAAATTGCTTTTAACTCAGAAGGAGTTTTTATTTTTAGCTCTTCTGGTTTTATTTTAGTTTCACTTTTAATAGAGATATCATCTAATTGTGTATTCATAATATCGTAAGCAGCACCCACACAAGCTTTGCATATACAAGCATTATCTCCAGTTATTATTGGATTTGCTTTTGTATCATTTGCTCCACAAAAATCACAAACTATTTTACTCATTTTCACTCTTTAAATTTCTCTCAAAAGGAATTCCTCTTTTTGTTTCAATTATAAAACTTGCAAGTTTTTTAACTAACTCATTTGAATCATTTTCAAAAAGATTTTTAGCAGCCTCTTGAAGTGGATTTCCCATACTAAATAGAACTTTATAAGCATATTTTAAAGCATTTATATCATCTTTATTATCTAATCTTCTTCTAAGTCCAACTAAGTTTAAACCTTTAATTGTTGCTTTATTTCCCTCTGCTAAACAAAATGGTGGAATATCTTGAGCAACAGCACTAGCTCCTCCAACCATAGCTTGTGTTCCTATTTTACAAAATTGATGAATTGGTGTTAATCCACCAACTACAACAAAATCTTCACACTCAACATGACCAGCAAGCGTTGCTCCGTTTGCAAATATACAGTTATCTCCAATAATACAATCATGAGCCACATGAACATAACCCATAAATAAATTATTACTTCCAATAATAGTTTTAATATTTCCAGTAACTGTTCCTGGATTAAAAAGTGTAAACTCTCTAATTTTATTGTTATCACCAATTATTAGCTCAACCTCTTCTTCATTGTTAAACTTTAAATCTTGAGGAATTGATCCGATTGAAGCGTGAGAAAATATATGGTTATTTTTTCCAATTGTTGTTTTTCCAGTTATTAAAGAGTGAGAATCCACTATTGTTCCATCACCAATAATAACATCCTTGCCAATTATTGTATATGCACCAATTGTTACATTGTTCCCTAGTTTTGCACCATCTTCTATAATGGCAGTTTTGTGAATATTATTCATTTTATTCCTAATTATTTATCAACAATCATTGCTTTAAATTCAGCTTCAGCTGTAAGTTTACCATCAACATAAGCTTTACCTTCAAAAACCATTAAAGTACTCTTCATCTTTATTGCTGTTAATTCATAATCTAATCTATCTCCAGGACGAACAGGATTTCTAAATTTAGCCTTGTCAATACTCATAAAATAAATAACTTTATTTTTAAGCTCTTCATCACTTAAACCTGAACTTTTTAGTGCTAAAACTCCACCGCATTGTGCCATACCCTCAAGAATCATAACACCTGGATAGATTGGATGACCTGGAAAATGTCCTTGAAATGCTGGTTCAGAAATAGAGATATTTTTATATCCTTTTATAACTTTTCCCTCTTCCATATCTGTAATTCTATCTACTAATAGTAGTGGGTATCTATGTGGTAAAATCTCTTGAATTTGCATAATATCAAACATATATTTATCCTAAAAATTGAAAATTGCTAAAGATTATATCTAAAAGAAGTTTAGTTTTTTATAATCTTTGCAACATTTTGAGAACTTCCCTCTTTTAAATAATCTTTTAAAAGCTTAGAGTTTTGAAAAAAATCTTCTTTATTCATATTTTTATAGTCATTTAATAAATTTTCAACAGTTACATTTTTTTGTAAAAATTCGCTATGAAGTGGTCTATTGTACATTTTTTCAAAAAATATATTTGCAAGACCTACATAAGGAAGTTTTACAAAGATTCTTCCAATAAAAAAGTCTAATTTTTTTGCAATATAAGCAAGAGTAAAAGGAGTTCCAATTAGTGCTGCTTCAAGTGTTGCTGTTCCACTACAAATAAATGCATATTCAGCTTCTAAAAGTGATTTGTGAGCATCTTTTGATATTATGAATTCGCTAATATCTCCATAAATCTCTTTTATATAATTATCATCAAATTTTGATGGAATTACTAATACATACTCTTTGTTTGGAATATGTTTTATTAACTCCTTAAATATAGGCATTAAGTTTTTTATCTCTGTTTTTCTACTTCCAGCCATAAATACAATTTTTTCTGTTTTTAAAAGCTCTTTTTTAAACTCTTTTATCTCATCCAATAAAGGATGCCCTACATAAGTTATTTTCTCTTTATTGCTATATAACTCACTTTCAAAGGGAATAATAGAACAAAGCTTTGAGCAAGTTGCTTCTAAAATTTTAACTCTTTTTCTTTTCCAAGCCCATGCTTGTGGAAGAATATAGTAAATAATCTCTTTATTTGGATAAACCTCTCTTAATTTTTTTGCCAATGGAAGATTAAATCCACTACTATCCATCAAAAGAACTTTGTCGCAATCTTTTGCTAACTTTACAAGCTCATCTCTAAGACGAAAAAAGAATCTGAGTTTTTTTAAAGCATCAACTATTCCCATAATTGCCAAATGACTTAAATCATAAAGAGGATTTCCTAAATCTTTATCAAAAACACCAACAAACTCTACACTATCATCTAAATATTTTTTTAACTCTTTTAAATGAACATTTGATGATGCTTCCATTGCACTTACTAAAATTTTCATATTATCTCCTCTTTTATATCTTCATAAATAATACTATTTATAAAAATCTCATATTTTTCATCAATAATTTTATCAACAACAATCAAAGCACTTAAATCAAAAGAATTGTTTAATATCTTATTTCTAACTATAATCTCATCTTCAAATTTAAGTGGATTAAATATCAACTCTTTTGTTGATTTATATCTACTATTAGAGATTTCATTAAACTTATCAATAGTAATAATTTTCACTTCATCTTTTACTAAATAATTTACTCCATCTTTTACATAATCTATTTTTGAACTTGTTTGATTTTTATTTATTGTTGAATAGGCAAAAATATAAGAGGAGATAGGCTCATTATTTACTACAACTTTTCCACTTAGTAATCTATAGTTTAAAAATCTTTGTTTAATTATTTTATACTCTTTATTGCTCTTTTCAAACTCATCTCTTTTTTTATATAGCTCTAATCTTTGTTCAATTGATTCTGGTAAGATTTGATTTGAAATAGGATTAAACATCTCATCCATAATCTTTTTTTGATGCTCTCTTTGAGAAGATAGTCCAAATAGACATCCACAATAATTTTGTCTATAAAGACTATTCTCTTTTACTCTTAACCCTTGAATCTGAGCTCCATTTCCACTTCTGTAATCTTTAAAAATAAACTTTATGCCTGTTTTATTCTCTAAATAGTTTCCAATAATTTCAAGCTTTTCTTGAGATTTCTTTGGAGATATCAACAAAGTAGTAGTAAAACTACTTTCACCTAACTCAATAGCTTTATTTACACTGTTTGCAAGTCTATCATCATAACAAACGGTACATCTATCTCCTTTTTCAGGAAGATGCTCCATCCCTTTTACTTTTTTTAACCACTCTTCAAGGTTATATGGTCCTTCAATAAGTGTAATTCCTAATTTTTTACAAGAGTATTCAACATCTAAATATCTAAGTCTATATTCACTATATGGATGAATATTTGGATCATAAAAGTATCCAATAAGCTTCTCATTTGGAAACTCTTCTTGAATTCTTTCTAAAAAATAGTGGCTATCCACAGAACAACAAATATGTACTAACAATTTTGTCCTTTTTTTAAAATAAGGTATAATTATAGTTAAAAAAATTTTAATAAAGGGTTTCTTATCAAAAATATCATCAAAATATCTCTTATTGCTTCAATATTTACAGCATGTAGTATAAAAGAGCCTCAAATATCATCAAATAGTGTAACAATACTTTTTAAAACTCCAAATATAAAATTTCATGATAGAGGTTTTATTTATAAATATAAGAACTATACTAAACTTCAAGTATTTAGTTTAGGAAATTTAATTTTTGATGTAGATATTTATAATGATAAAATTTGTAAAGGTGTTTTTAAATGTCAAGATTTAAAAACATTTAATAAAGAGAATTTAAATGAAGAGTATGAAAATAGTTTTTTAAA
>Ga0265295_1009092_pt1 | contig 10762 bp, 7 predicted proteins | sample Munlansysbiofilm_FD_192503 | JGI IMG/M metagenome (GOLD analysis project Ga0265295, IMG submission 192503) | Leachate microbial communities from a municipal landfill in Southern Ontario, Canada - Methane capture system biofilm | ecosystem: Engineered > Solid waste > Landfill > Unclassified ... | reverse complement strand
GCCCATCTCGGATTCCCGGTCTTTGGGGAAGCGCGTCGCGCCTTCCATGTCTTTTAATTTTTCATGGAAATAAATTCTTGATTCTTCATAGGCGCTGCCCGTTGCGCCGCCTGTTGCGCCGCCTGTTACGCCGCCTGTTATGCTGCCTGTTATGCTGCCTGTTATGCTGCCTGTTATGCTGCCGGTTGCGCCGCCCGACTTGCTTTCTTCCTCCAAAAGCGCCGCGTCAAAACAGGTAAAAGACTCCGGCTCAAGTTCTTTTCCGTCGTAAGCTTTTTCCAAGTCGTTTAAAAAAATGTCTAAGGAGCCGCCGTCAAAAATCATGTGATGGAAGTCGCATAAAACATGAACGGCGCTTTTTGCTTGACAGATGTCTATGCGGTAAAGCGAGCCTTCAAAGAAGTTGAACGGGCGAACGAATTCGTCTTGGATTTTGATGTATTCCTCATCCGTGCATTTCGTTTCGGAAACAAAGGGCGGGAGGTCGTCCAAACGCAATTGCATCGGCTCGTTGTTTTGCATCTTAAAGCGGGTTTTGACATAGGCGTGTGCGTTGATGACGTCTTTTATGGCTTTTTTCAGCCGGGAGATGTCCGTTTCAATCGGGAGAGAGAAGGTAAAGGGGATGTTGTAAATCAAGGTTCCCGGATTTTTAACGCACGCGAAATACAAACCGAGCTGGTTGCTTGTCAGTGGGTAAATGTCTTTTTTCTCATACTGTTTTTTGGTGTATTCTTCCCCTTTTTCCAAAAACGAAGAGATTTTTTCAATCGTTTTTTCTCGCATCAATTCAATCGCGCTTATTTTTTTTCCGGTTTTTTCCGTCATCAAAGCGGCGGCCTTAATGGATGAGAGAGAATTCAATCCGGCGTACATCAAGTCCGTATTGATTCCGATGTCCGTTTCTTTTAAAATGGAGCGGACGATTTCGATTAAATCTTCTTGGAGTTTCGTTTCGGGCAAAACGATTTCTTCTTGCAGAATCTGAATGCGGGGCAACGCTTTTCGATTGACTTTTCCGTTTTGATTCAACGGAATTTTATCCAATTGCATCGTCGCCGACGGAACCATGTACGCCGGCAATTTGGATTCGATGAAGTGGTTTAATTCGTTGATATCAATCGTTTTTTCCGAGACGATATACGCGACGACACGGTTTCCGCCGCCGTCGTCTTCTTGGGAAATGACCGCCGCGTCAGCCATATCCGGATGAGAGCGAATGCATTTTTCAATTTCGGCCAACTCGATTCGAAATCCTCGGATTTTGACTTGGAAATCTCGGCGGCCGACAAACTCGATATTTCCGTCCGGCAGATATCGGACGATATCGCCGCTTTTATACATTACGGAGTGGTCGGAATCCTCGGCGTACGGATTTTGAACGAATTTATCCGCCGTCATATCCGGATTATTCAAATATCCTTTGGAAACCTGCCGTCCGGCGATGCATAATTCCCCCGCCGTTCCGATCGGCGCCAATCGGCCGTGTTTATCCAAAACATAAGCGGAGGTGTTGTCAATCGGTTTTCCGATCGGTATTTTATCGTAATTTTGGTCGACTTTAAAAGAGGTGCTGATGATGGTACATTCGGTCGGGCCGTACAAATTGTATAAATCAAAGTTTTTCGGCGGTTCCATCGGAACCAAGGTTTCGCCGCCGACGCTTAATATTCTGAGAGAGGGAACGTTAGCGTTTTCCGCGAATTGTCTTCCCAATTGGGTTGTCATAAAGGCGATGTTGATTTCATTTTCTTTGAAATATCGGCTCAGGCGATCTAAATCCAATCTCATGTCTTCTGGAATGATGTGCAAGCAAGCGCCGTTAATCAGTGTCGGATACATGTCCATCAGGCACGCGTCAAATCCGAAACTGGCGTACGCCGGAATATTGTCTTTTTCGGTGATTTGATTTTCGCGGGTGTACCAATGTAAAAAGTTGGACAGATTGCGGTGAAGAATCATAACCCCCTTCGGGTTTCCGGTGGTTCCCGAGGTGTAGAGCAAAATTAAAAGGTCTTCGGGAGTCGGTTTTAAATGAGAAAGCGGATTTGAAATCGCACCCGGTGTTGGATTTGAAATCGCATTTGAAATCGTGTTTGAAATCGCACCCGGTGTTGGATTTGAAATCGAATTTGAAGTCGGATTTGAAATCGCATCCGGTGTTGGATTTGAAATCGAATTTGAACTTGAATTTGAAGCCGGATTTGACATGTCGATTTTCGGGAGGCGGTTGATTTCGGCCGTGTCGATAAAGCCGACTTTTGCGTCCGGCAGTTTTTCATACAGATTCGAATCCGCGATGATGATTGAAACGCCGGCGTCTTTTGCCATGTATAAGAGGCGGTCGCTCGGGTAATTCGGGTCCATCGGGAGATAGGCGGCGCCCGTTTTTAAAACGGCGAGAGAGCATATCGGCATCATCTCGCTTCTTTCAATCAGGATGCCGACAACGTTTCCTTCTCGGATTCCTTTTTGATTGAGGGAGTACGCCAAGCGGTCGGTGATATCGTCTAATTCTTGATACGTGAGTGTTTTGTCAAGGAAAACGACGGCGCGGTTGGCGGGCGTTTTTTTCGCTTGGCTGCGGAATAAATCAATGACGGTTTGGCCCAAATAGACATCCGTTTTATATCCGCCAAAGTCCGTTAAAATTTGCCGGCGTTCTTCTTTTGGGATTTCTGAGATTTCCAAAAGGGTTTCGTTTCCGGTCGCGTTTTCCAATCGGTTTAAAACCGTCAAATAATGTTGTGTGAAGTTTTCGGCGACTTCTTTTAAATAGAGTTTGGGAGAATAAGACACGGTTAAATCGGTTCCGTTCTCGTCGTATTTCGCTTCAATCATTATGTCCGTTGCAAGCGCTTGGTTTTTCAAGTGAATTTGCCGCCATTTTAAATCGTCGGATTCAAATGAAAGATTCGGGAGGTAATTAAAAATGACGTCAAATACGGGAGAGCGGGACGTGTTTCTGTCCGGCGCCAACAGCGGGACAAGTTTTTCAAACGGGTAGGTTTGGTGCGTTTTGACGTCTCGGAGGGTTTGGGCGGTTTTTTGAACATACTCTTTCAGGGTTTCGTTTTCAAATTTTAAGCGAACCGGGAGCATGTTGACGAACATGCCGACGACTTTTTCTTCTTGCGGATTGTTTCGGCCGCTCATGGCCGTTCCGATAACCACGTCTTCTGAGCCGCAATATTTTCCGAGCGTGATTCCCAATGCGGCCGTCATGATATTGTATCTTGTCACTTTGAAGGCGGAGGCCGCTTTTTCAATCGTTTCTTTTTTTATTTTCTTATGGATTTCCGCTTCGACAAACGGCAAGATTTCCGGGCGGTTGTATTTGGACGGCATTTCATTTTCGGGAACGCCGCCTTCAAACATTTTTTTGAAATAATTTTCTCCGTCTTTATCTTCGTTTTCATCTCGGGAGGCTTGCAATTTCGCATAATCCTGAAAATCAAAATCAATCGGCGGCAATTCTTTTCCGTCATACAAAGCGAGGAGGTCGTCGAGGAATACTTTTGCGCCGGTTCCGTCAAGAATGATGTGGTGAATGCCGAAATGAAGAATATGCTCTTTTGGAGATATTTGGTAAAGGAAACAACGGATAAGCGGATCTTTTTCAATGTCAAACGGTTTATTTTCCTCTTCGATTCTGCTTTTGATTTGTTCCAAAACGCATTTTTCAAATCGGATTTCAATGTTCCTCTCGGAATTTATTTTTCGAACATATTCTCCGTTTCGCATCGGATAATTAGACTTCAAAATACGATGGCGATTCATAACTTCATTTAAAGCCGCTGAAAGCCGTTTTACATCCGGACTCCCTTCGATTTGAAAGGTTAAATTTATGTTATACGCAACCGACCCGGGATTCATACCTTGTTCGGTCGCCATTTGTCGTTCCGCAAATGTTAACGCCCATTCGCTCGTGCTTTCATCTTTTTTTGAAGCGGCAGTCATTTTTATTCGTCCGATTTTAATTCCTTTTTAAAAATGATATAAGCGTAATAGTGCTCCATATTTTATAAATTATAGCAAGAAACATGTTGTTTTTTTCAAAAAATTGAACCATTTGAAATAAAAACAAAACTAAAGAAAAATAGAAATTAAATAAAAAATAAAAACAAAGTAAAAATATAAAAATATAAAAAAACAAAAAACGCAAAAAACAAAAATGAAAACAAAAGGTAAATCAAAAATCAGAACAAAATCAGAACAAAAATTTAAGCAAAATAAAACAAAAAACGGTTTCTGTGGAGTTACGGTTGATGAAAAGACGGGCGCGTCCGGCGCCGACGAAAAGGCGCGGCGCAAACAGCGAAACCGGCGTTTCATTTTTTTAAAATTAGGTATGAAAAATCGTCCTTTCATTTTTTTAAAAACTCAAAATAAAAAACAGATTGTGATTTTTATTGATTTTTTGCGTCCATCCGCAAATTTCTGATTTCGTTTGAAGTCGTTCACTCAAATAAAAAATAAAAAACGGTTGTGATTTTTTATTGATTTTTTGTGTCCATCCGCAAATTTCCGATTTTCGTTTGAAGTCGCTCCCTCAAATTGAAATGAGCGGGAGGTATTTGGAATTTTCAATCTTATTTTGAAAGTAAATTGAAAAAGAATTGAAAAAGAATTAAAAAAGAATTGAAAAAGAATTAAAAAAGAATTAGAAAAGAATTAAAAATATGAAAAAACAGTTTTGATTTTTTATTGATTTTTTTGGCGTCCATCCGCAAATTTCCGATTTTCGTTCGCTGTCGCTCACTCAAATCGAAAATTAGCGGTCGTATTTGAGATTTTCAATCTAATCTCGAAAAAGAATTGAAAGGATCGAAAATAAGTTGAAAACGGATTGAAAATTTCTTAAAAATGAATTGAAATAATATATTTCGGGATCGGGGGATATAAAATAGAGTTTTGAATTTGATACAAAAACAAAAACGATTTGTTTTCGTTTTTATTTTTGATTTTTGGTTCCGTCATCCAGGACATGGAGTTCTCCGGTTTTGGGGTCTATCATGAAGCCGTAAATTTTGACGTCTTTGGGGACGAACGGATGGGTTCGGATGAATTTGACGGTTTCAATCACGGACGTTTCCGCGTCGTCAAAACCGGTGAGCCATTTGTGGATGTCAACGCCGCTGTTAAACACGTTTTCGATTTCTTCTTTTGGGATGCCTCTGGCAATCATTTTGTTTATGATTTTTGCCGATTCCAATCCCTGCATTCCGCAGTCGAAATGGCCGATGACAAATATTTCTTGAATGCCGAGTTCGTAAATCGCAATCATTAAACTTCGCATCACGGTTCCGTACGGTTGGGTGATGACGGCGCCCGCGTTTTTAATCACTTTGGAATCGCCGTTTTTTAAATTTAAAGCCGCTTGCAATAATCCGGTCAGGCGCGTATCCATACAAGAAAGGATCGCTATTTTTTTATCGGGAAACCGATTGGTGTCAAAGGCTTCGTATTCTTTGTCTTCAACGAATTTTTTGTTAAATTCCAAAGTCTCTTTCAAAAAAGGCATATTTATCACGCGCCGGGTTTATATTTTCGATGCATTCGATATCGATTAAACCTGTCATCTAATATTGAAATGAAATAATTCGAAGGATAATGATTTATTTAAAAATCAAAAGGTAAAATCCGAAAAACGGGTCCAAAGATTGAAAGAATATCAAAATTTCCAATTTCAAATGACGTTTTTCGGATTGAATTTTTCGGATTGAATTTTTCGGATTGAATTTTTCGGATTGAATTTTTCGGATTGAATAACGTTTTTTCAAATAAAATAACGTTTTTTCAATTTAAATGACGGTCGCTTTAATAATTTTGACATCCGTCGCCGGTCTGTCGCCGCGAGCGGTTTTCACCGTTCCGATTTTATCGACGACATCCATGCCTTCGACGACTTCGCCGAACACGGGGTGTTTGGATGATGCCGGCGGTTTGTCCCAGTCCAAATAAGTGTTGTCGACAAGGTTGATGAAGAATTGGCTGCCACCCGAGTTCGGACCGGCGTTGGCCATGGAAATCGTTCCGCGAAGGTTGGACGAGCCTTTGACGAATTCGTCGGGAATCGCGTATCCGGGACCGCCCGTTCCGGTGCCGTTGGGGCAACCGCCCTGAATCATAAAGTCGGGGATAACGCGGTGGAAAATCAGTCCGTCATAATATCCTTTTTCAACAAGTTGTTTAAAATTGCCGGCGGTGATCGGCATGTCGTCTCTTAATTTAATTTTAATGTTTCCCATCGTGGTTTCAAATAAAACGGTTGTCATTATCATTTTCTCCTTGATTTTGAGTCAAAAACTGATACTTATATTGATACTAATAATACATATCGAATCGTTTTTTATTTTAATATCTTATTCAAAAAATAAAGCGCGGAGAGGGAGATTTGAACTCCCGAGGTGCGAGGCACCACCGGTTTTCAAGACCGGCGCCGTGGGCCGCTTGGCTATCTCCGCATTTATAAAAAAGCGCAAAATTTTAACACATAAACACGATTCGTGTATATAACGATATTTCAAAAAATAAAAAAATAAACAGAATTATTCTGCTTTTTCTGTTTCTTCTACTTTTTTAACGGATTCAACGTAGCGGATTTCTTTTAAGTCGGTGTTTGCCAAAATCTCGTCGGCCAACTTTCCTTTCATGAAAAGCCATCTTTGGTTGAACGTGATGCCGGTCGGGATTTCAACTTCCGCAACATCCCCCGCAACTTTTACTTCGGAATCCGAAACACCGGTGTAAAGCGCAAAAAGCCCTTTGATTTTGTCTTCAATCGTTTCCAAAACGGCTTCGATTTTGTAATTGTAAACGACGGATTTTCCGGCAAGCGGACTGTTAAAGTCGATGGTTGCACGGCGGCCGATGACTTTTGTAACGACGCCTTGGCGACCGTCTTGCTCAATGACCATGCCGACTTGCGCTTTTCCGTCTTTGAATTTGGAGGTTGAGATGGATTGCATCAAATCGTCGCGGGGCATGCCAAAAGCGTCTTCGGGGGGAATGGTCACTTCGGCTTGCGCGCCGACTTCTTTTCCTTCCAATTCTTTGTCAAGACCTTGAATCGTGTGGCCGTAGCCGATAATGATAACGTCGCCGCCGTAAAGGCCCTGCGGGGTGTATACGTTTTCCGCTTTTGCGACTTCTTCTTCGGTCGTGTCAAAGACTTTTCCGTCTTCGGTTTTACCGGTGTAATTGAGTTTAATAAAATCTCCTTTCTTCAATGCCATGGGAATCACTTCACATTTTATAATATAAATGAACAAATAAATTAAACAAATATATATAATCCGCGCTGTTCGCGTCTTTTCATAAAAGGCGTATTTATCCTTTGATAAAACGTTTGAATGAACCGTAAACAGAATTATTCCTTTAATAATCTTTTCCTAACGGAAACGTTTTAAAAAAGTTTATGGAAAAGATGAGTGCGAATGCCGTCTAAAAAGCCGCGCCAAACAGCGAAACCGTCTCTTAAATTTTAAAAAATTGAAATACGGACTCTGGCTTTTTTTGATACCATCCGCATATATCCGTTTTTTGCGCGTTTCGTTTGCTTTAAATTAGAAATGAACGGTTGTTGCTTGGGATTTCAAAAATACCGTTTAAAAAATGAAATATGAAAATTTATGAACGAAAATAAAAAACAAAGGATAAGAAAAATAAAAAAACCGATTCTCCGATTTTTATCGGAGAAAAAAAGAATTCAAAATATTATTTTGCAATATTTTGACTTTCAAGCGAGGGTTCATTTGTTGATTTTTTGAATAAATTCCGCCAACACGTCTTCCATATCGGGGTGGCCGATTTCTTGGAGGCTGTAATTCACGCGGGTGTTGGGTTTGTCTATTTGGATGACGCGGGCAAGGTCAATCGGCGTTCCGATGATGACGCTGTCGCAGTCGGTGCGTTTAATCGTTTCGGCCAAATCTTTCATTTGCTCTTCCCCGTAACCCATGGCGGGCAACAGTCCTTTGACGTGCGGGTAAATGCGGTACGTTTCGGCGATTTTTCCGACGGCGTACGGTTTGGGATCAACGATTTCGGCGGCGCCAAAACGCTTGGCGGCAACAATGCCCGCGCCGATTGCCATTTCTCCGTGCGTGAGCGTCGGTCCGTCTTCGATGACCAAAACGCGTTTTTTGCGAATGATGTCGGGGTTATCCACACTGATGGTGGACGCGGCGTCGATGACGGTTGCGTTCGGATTGACACGCTCTACGTTATGCCGGACGGTTTCGATGTTGGCAAAGTCGGCGCTGTCAATTTTGTTGATTATGACGACATCGGCGATGCGCAGCGTCACTTCTCCCGGGTAGTAAGAAAGCTCGTGTCCGGGACGGTGGGGGTCGACCACCGTAATCATGAGGTCGGGTTTATAAAACGGGAAATCGTTGTTGCCGCCGTCCCACAAAATAACATCGCAACCGTCCGGGTCGTTTTCGGCGGCGCGCAAAATCGCTTCATAATCAACGCCGGCATAAATGACATTGCCGCGCGCGATGTGCGGCTCATATTCTTCCATCTCCTCGATGGTACAATTGTATTTTTTTAAGTCGCCGATGTCGGCAAAACGCTGCACTTTTTGCGCCACGAGATCTCCGTACGGCATCGGGTGGCGAATCGCAATGACTTTAAGACCATGCGCCATCAAAACTTCCGCGACGCGCCGGGTGGTTTGACTTTTGCCGCACCCCGTGCGAACGGCGCCGATTGCGATAACGGGTTTCGTACTTTTGAGCATGGTGTTTTTATAGCCCATTAATGTGAAATTCGCTCCGGCGGCGTTGACAATCGCGCTGATGCGCATCACTTCCGCGTACGGAACGTCACTGTACGCAAAGACGCACTCATCCGCGTCCAACTCTTTAATGAGGCGCGGCAACTCGGCTTGTTCGTAAATCGGGATGCCTTCCGGATAAAGATTGCCCGCAAGCGCGGCGGGATATTTGCGGCCGGCAATGTCCGGGATTTGCGCGGCGGTAAAGGCGACGACTTGATAGGCGGGATTGTCGCGGTAGTAGGTATTGAAGTTGTGAAAGTCTCTTCCGGCAGCGCCGATAATGATTATTTTACGTTGTGTCATTCTATTCTCCGTGATTTCTTTTTTATTTATTCGTACAATTTAGACATGGTCTGATAAGCGATTTCCATGACGGCGCCGTTGTTTTCAATCGCTCCCATGTCATACAAGACGTGTTCCAATTCCGAAAGCGTCGTCATGACGTTGGTCGGAGTCGCCGCGCCCATTGAGCCGATTCTGAATATTTTTCCTTTCAAATCATCTTGCCCGCCCGTAATGATAACGCCTCGAGTGTTCATGGCTTTTTTAATGTCTTCGCCGCTGAATCCGGCCGGCGCTTTTATTGCCGAAACCGTATTGGAATAAGCGCTGACTTCATTGAGCTGCGGAAACATTTCAAGGCCGATGGCCGTTACGGAATCGCGCACCGCTTTTGTCATTAAATAATGTCTTTCGATTCTTTTCTCAACGCCTTCTTCTTCCACCATTTTCAAAGCTTCTTGGAGCGCGAAGAATAAAGAAACGGCCGGGGTATACGGGGTTTCTTTCAATTCTTTAGAAGCGCTTTTGTGATACGCGACCAAATCTAAATAATACGGTCTTGTCGTCACGTTTTCCATTTCCGCAAGCGCGCGCTCATTGGCGGTGACTATGGAGATTCCGGGGGGTGCCGCAATGCATTTTTGAGAGCCGGTGACGGCGATATCGACATTCCAATCGTCGACTCTGATCTCATCTCCTCCTAAGGAAGAAATCACGTCTAAAATAAAGTAAGCGCCGTATTTTTTGGCGAGCGCTCCGATTTCAGGCGCCGGGTTTCGAATGGCAGTGGAGGATTCATTGTGGACCATCGTTATTGTTTTAATGTCGCCGGCTTCTAATTTTTCTTCAACGAGCGCCAAATCAACCGATTTTCCCCATTCAAATTCAAGAGGAACGACCGTTCCGTATTTTCCGGCCAATTTTTTAAAGCGTTGCCCGAATTTGCCGTTTTCAATCGCCAATATTTTGTCGGTTTTATTGTTCAAACACCCGACCGCCGCTTCCATTCCGGCAGTTCCCGACCCGGAAATAATGGAAACATCTTCCGGAGCGGTATTAAACATTGTCGCAGAAATTCTTTGGCAATCCGCGTAAACTTCGGAAAATTCCTTCCCGCGGTGGTTAATCATCGGTTTTGCCATTGCCATTAAAACGCGGTGCGGAACTTCTACCGGTCCCGGCATCATCATTAATTTATCAACTGTTTGAATCATACTATAACACCTGTTTTAAACGAGATTATTACTCATTTGGTTATGTTTTTATTTGTTTTATATATTTGTTTTATGTATTTTCGTATATCTGAAATGGGTATACTTTAAATTTGAATATTAAAAATTAAAAAATAAATAACCGACGGATAACTCATTAAATATGTCCCTATACAAAATATATATGCCTCATCTTTCATATATCCGATTTTCTCATTTTGTACTCAGAATCGGTCGCTATCATTATTTTCGGATTTGGTCCGACATTTGAATCGATTTGAATAGGCTTGTGTCGGTTTTGAATCGGCAGGAGTCGGTATTAAATCGGTTTGAAACGCCTTAAGTCGATCGGATTCGGTTTTAAATCGGCAGGAGTCGGTTTTAAATCGGCAGGAGTCGGTTTTAAATCGGATTAAATCGGTTATCGAGTCGGTTTTGAATCATTGTTCAGATGATGAATTGTTAATCCTCCTCCTTTGAT
>Ga0265295_1009091_pt1 | contig 10768 bp, 5 predicted proteins | sample Munlansysbiofilm_FD_192503 | JGI IMG/M metagenome (GOLD analysis project Ga0265295, IMG submission 192503) | Leachate microbial communities from a municipal landfill in Southern Ontario, Canada - Methane capture system biofilm | ecosystem: Engineered > Solid waste > Landfill > Unclassified ... | reverse complement strand
AGGCACACCAAGGTTTTCAGCAGGGGGCTTTCTTGAGTGCAGCCTAATGTAGACCCCGTCCAAAAAGCCCATTAACCACAAAAGGCACAAAAGACACAAAATAAGGAAGCTGATTAAGCAGGTAAACTGCAATTACAAGATTTCGAACAACCTGTTTTTGTCTCAACAAAACAGAAAAACTCGACGAAATTTTGCTAAAAAACAACTTTTCAGAGAAGCTTTTTGTTTCACTAACTAACCAACCAGGGATAAAACCTTTGATAAAATTAAAATTCTATGATGAATTTTGCCGTAGAAATGAGCCGTTTGGTCTCTTAGCACTGTTTACTATAAAATGGCGTATCTATTTGCGCCGTAGGCGCATAACCATGCTTAACCCCAGGCTTCAGCCTGGGGGGCAGGCAACCATCAAAACCGGCGCCTCGTAGAGGCGCTACTATGCCCCCCCTTTTTGGACGCGGTCTAATGTAGTCTGTCTAAAATCTAATTACAAGAAAAGCGCCTGGTCTAGGCTCACGCCTGTATCTTGTTCCGCCTGGCTGAGCAAAACTCGGAATTAGTTTAGCGGGTTTGCTGCGCATCACTTGAAAACCGGGGTTGTGGCTTTATATTATTTTCCGTTACTTGGAATTCTGTAATACCGCGCGCATAGTTCAGTTGGTTAGAACGCCATCTTCACACGGTGGAGGTCACAGGTTCGAATCCTGTTGCGCGCACCAGCAAATATCATATTAGCCGTCCGGAACGCTCCGGACGGCTTTTTTTTGTTCACGCTCAATGCTGAAGTATTTGTGAACAAAAAGCTGGCCAGGCAGGAATTTGGACACGAAGACACACCAAGTAGTCTTTGTCTAAAATTAAAATTTCTGCCAAATACGCCCTTCGTATGCCTTCGTGTCTCTTTGTGTCCTTTCGTGTCCTCCCCCTTTGTCTAAAAAACCATTTTTTCGCGGCGTTTTTTTACAATTTCGCGACGCCGTCCAGAAATACCTGTTTGACCTGGAAATCGTCGTCGAGCAGGACCAAGTCGGCAATATAGCCGGCTTCTATCTTGCCCAGTTTTTCCAATCCCAGCTCGCGCGCCTGGTTCCAGGAGCTGGTTTGCACCAGTTCCGAGAGCGCTTTGCCGCTCAGCTCATAGGCATTTTTGAGTGCAATGTTCATCTTTAGGGTGCTGCCGGCCAGCGCGCCGTTGCTGGCCAGTCGTGCGGCTCCGTCAGACACCACCACGGCTAGCCCGCCTAGCTGATAGTCGCCGTCCGGCAAGCCGGTAGCCTCCATGGCGTCGGAGATCAACAATATTTTGTCAATTGGCTTGAATTTAAAGATCATTTTGACCATGTCTGGGCAGAGGTGTATTTTATCGCAGATGATCTCGATGGCCACCTCATCCTCGCAGAATCCTGCCCCTACCAGTCCGATTTCGCGGTGATGCAGCTTGGTCATTTGATTGCAGAAATGGGTCAGGCATTTCAGTCCTTTCTGCATTCCTTCTTTGAACTGTGCGTAGGTTGCATTGCTGTGTCCGCAACTGGGCATTATGCCGGCCTGGCACAGGCTGGCGGTGAACTCCAGGCTGCCGGGCATTTCCACGGCGTAGGTGACCATGCTCACCGGCGAGATGGCGTGCAGGCGCAGCACTTCGTCAATATCGGCCTGGCGCAGGTAGGCCGGGTTTTGCGCGCCGGCGCATTCAGGGTTGATATATGGCCCTTCCAGATGTGTGCCGGCAATTTTGCAGGCGCTGGGGGCGCGCCGGTAGGCTTCTATGTGGCGCAGGCTTTCGGCCAGCTTTTCCTCAGGCAGGGTCAGCGTGGTAGGGCAGAGTGAGGTCACTCCGTCGCGTATCTTGCCCTCGCAAATACTGCGTATGGCTTGTGGCTGCTCGCTGGTCGCTTCATATCCCATGCCGCCGTGGCAGTGTATGTCAATAAAACCGGGCATAAGCATCTGACCCTCGCCGTCAAACTCATGCGCAGCGGAGGGCAGCTGTTCGCCGGCGGCAAAGACCTTTTTGATGTGGCCGGCTTCGAGCAGGACCGCCGCTCCGGGCAGGTCCAGACCCGGGCTGATCAAGCGAAGATTCTTAAGCAGTAATGACATGTTGGCTCCTTTGAAACCATAGTTGATAAGGCTTGCAAGCTGGTTCTGCCAGCCGACAAACAGCTAATGACAGGGGTGAAAGGCGAAGGGCAGGCGTTTTTTGGGGGGCTGTTTCAAGCATTGCTTTTGCTTAATATACCAGCGATTTTCTCATTGTTCAGCGCTTTGCTTTGCGCCAGCGGCAAAAAGATGGCGAAATCGCTGCCCAGTCCGGGTTTTGAGCTGACATGCAGCCAGCCCTGATGATTGATAATGCTGCCATACACCATGGCCAGCCCCATGCCGGTGCCTTTGCCGGTTTCCTTAGTAGTGAAAAAGGGGTCGAACATGCGCATTTTCACCTCGTCGGTGAAACCGCAGCCATTATCTCGCACACGCAGGCAGATATAGTCCTGGGCTTTGCTTTCCGCCTTGGGCCGTGCCTCCCAGGCCGGCATGTCTTCCCTGGCAATTTCGGCGCGCAGCACGATTTTCTTTTCGCCGCCTTGTTCCTCCAGGGCATCCTTGCTATTGATAAGCAGGTTAAGCAGCACTTGCGTAAGCTGGTTTTCATCGCCTTTGAGGAGCAGCGGGCGGGGTTCGGTAATCACGGACAAGTTGATGTGTTTGGCGGTGGGGCGAAACAAGCCGGCCACCTTGTCAAACAATGTTTTCACATCGATAATTGTCTCGTTGAACTTGCCTTTGCGCGCGAAACCCAATAGCTGCGCGATAAGCAGGGCGGCACGGTTGCAGGCCTGCGAAATGTTGGCGAGCAGGTCGCGATCCTCGGCGCCGGGCTGGCCATGAGTCTGCAAGGTTTCGACATTTGCCTGTATGCCCTGCAGCAAGTTGTTGAAGTCGTGGGCAATGCCGCCGGCGAGCTGGCCAATTGACTCGAGGCGCTGGGAGTGCATGCTTTGCTCGAGCACGCTTTGGCGTTTGCGCGCCTCGCTGTGCTGCAGGGTCATGTCCCTGGCGATAAGCAAGGCGATGTTGGAATTATCCAGCCTGCCTGGGGAGATATTCACATCCACCTCGATGATACGCTGCCCCTCTAGCTCCAGATGCAGATTCTGCAGCATGATGCTTTTAGGCAATTCACGGTCAGAGAAGTCCAGTTTTTGCCAGATATCCTGCCAGCTCAGCGGGATGCCGTTCTCATGGCTAAAGCATTTATACAGCATGAAGTCAACTGCAGCCAGGCGGTTTCCCAACTCCTGGCTGGCGGTGCGGTTGGCATTGATGACCTTGCCGTTTTCATCCAGCAGAAAGACCAGCTCGCTGCTGTTGTTGACCACGATCTGGTAGCGGTCGGACCATTCCGCCAGCGAACGGCGCATGCGCCCAGTAAAGTGGAAGTAGGAAAAAAAATCGGTGAAAAAGCCGAAGGTCTGACGCAACCTGAATTCTTCTTTTACCTCTCTTTTGACCAAATAGATATATGCGTGGCCCAGCAAGGCTAAGGCAGCCATGGTGAGCAGTCGCATATTCCAATTTTGAAAGGACAGGTTTTCTTTCTGTGTCTGGTAGTCTTGAAAATAAACGAAGAGCGATAGTGTGCTTTCGTTGAACACCAGGAAAACACAGAGCGCCATGAAGATGGCGACCGAATGCCACAGCTTGCGGTTTTTAGCGGCCTGATATACTATGGGCAGCAGGATGCAGATACCCAGGTGCGAGACCGAATACAGCAGCAGGGCATGGTCTCTGACATTGTAGAATAGGTCTTGCTCCATCCTGGCAGCTTGTTTGGCTATGGCCGGGTCCACATTGCCGAAGATAACGATGGACAGGCAGAAAAAGCTGATCAGAAGCAGGAACAGGCCGAGCACGAAGCGGTGTGCCGCCATGGTCCCCTCCAGCTCATAGACTAGCAGGAGCATGAGCAGGAAAGGCAGCCACATCATGCCGTAGCCCAGGCCGCCAAACATGCCTTGGGTCAGCATGCCGTCATACAGGCGGGGCGAGTCGGCCACCAGTGCGACAATGAAAAACATGCCCAGCAGCAGATATAGCGAGGCCATGCCTATGGAGCGCCGGAAGGCATGCAGAACCACGGCGATCAAGGCCAGGGCCAGTAGTTCCAACTGACTGATAAGGGCTAGAGGCATACTGCTTTTCCACTAGTTTAGGGGGAGGCCACTAAGAGACACGAAGACACACGAAGGGGGATCTCACTAAGGGACACGAAGGGGGAGGCCACTAGGGGGCACGAAGAGACGCGAAGGCACACGAAGCTTTTAGTTTGCCGGGCTGTTCCGGCATTTCCACAGGGCGCAGGGCTGCTGCATGGCTATGGCGCGGTTAAAGGCAAACACATAGTGATGCTGCAAGCCGCGCAGGAGAAACAGACGGGTGTTTTTCAGATTTTGCGTTTCCTGCCTGCCTTCGAGCAGCAGGCAGTTCGGCGGCATTTCGGACAAGGCCTCGGGTTTGTAGTAAGGGGTTTCGCCTTGCGGCAGGCCGGCTTTGAGCCAATGAAGCGCAAGGCAGTCTTTGAGCTGGGCTGAGCCCTCCTGACAAAATTCCGCAAAAAGGCTGTAGCGCTTGGCAAGGCTGCCAGTCCATTGTGCCGAAAACCCCTGATTTGTCAAAAAAAGCATGAATGCATCGATGAAGCCGTCATTTTCCGCACAGGCCAGACGGAAGGGCGCTTGCAGTTTTTGCTGATTGTAAAACAGGTCTATGAGCCTAGACAGGGCGCTGGCCAGCCTTAGCTCCCTGGGGCTGAGCAGCGCGGTCTGCAAAATTTCGTATGGCGGCTCCGGGCTATGTCGCAGTCCCAGTGTCTCCGCCTGGGTTTGCAGCGGGGTGCCAGGCAGCACTTTGAGTATTTCCAGCTGTATTTCTGCCGGGCCTAGTGCAATCAGGCGCTTCACATCGTCCACTATATTATTATAGCTTTGTTTAGGCAGTCCGGCAAGCAGGTCGGCATGGGTTTCAAAGGCTTTGCAGCGGCTCAGGAACTCCAGTCCTTGCAAAGACTTATCGGCGCTGGCTTCTCTTCCCAGGGCTTGCAGCACTTCGTCTTGCAGGGATTGTATGCCGGCCTCCAGGTGCAGCTGTCCCGGATTTGCCAGCTTCAGTTCCTCTCGAAGCTCTGCGCCCAAGTACTGCGGATGTATCTCGAGGTGGAATTTCAGCTGCGGGAATTGCAGCCTGAACATCTGCAAAAGCTGCAGCGCTCTTTTTTCGGGCAGATTAAAAGTGCGGTCCAGCAGCCTGATCTCCTGCACGCCTTTTTGGCTCAGCAGCTTTAGCTCTTGTTCAACCTGCTGCAGGCTTTTGCTGCGCACTTGAGTGCGGTTGCTGCTGCAATAACTGCAGCCATGCGGACAGCCCCGGGTGGTCTCCATCTGCACAAAAGGCTTGTCTGTGGCGAAGAACTCACTCATGCAGGGCGGGCTGTCATTTGGCCAGGCCTGGTATTGCAAGGGAGGTTGCAGCTCTCTGGCGGCGATTTTTCCGTTGGCAGCCTCCCTCCATGCCATGCCAGGCAGGCCGCGGGGTCTGTCTCCCTGGCTGATAATCTGCATAATTTTCGGCAATATTGCTTCACCCTCGCCGCTGATCGCCAGGTCAATGGCGGAGCAGTTCTGCAGGACCTTGACAGCGCCTGGCCCCAGGCATTCCGGCCCGCCAGCGATAATCACACAGTGCGGATGCAGTACCCGAAAGCGCTGCAGTATAGAATAGACAAACTCGCAATTAAACAGAAAGAGGCTGCAACAGAGCAGGTCGGCTTGCAGCTCGGAGAGCCTTAGAGCCAGCTCTCCGGGATTGTCGCCCAGGCTGCTTTCCAGCTTCTGCCAGGTCCAGCTGCTTTGCGACTGTGCCGCCTGATGCAATAAGGGCAGGGCCAAAGAGCTGTGAGAGTAGGAGGCATTGATGGAAAGCCAGACCAACCGCATGATAATTCAGATTTTAAACAAAAGACACACTAAGATGATATGATCTTCTCAAGCCGTTTTCAGGTTTATTCGCTATCTTGGCTCTTCTTGATATCCATTCCTCGCCGCGGATAGCTTTCACTGTCGAGCAATTTCTCCAGCACATATGCGGCGGCTTTGAGTCCAAACAGAGCCGGCATATAGGAGATGGTTCCCAGTGGGCGCTTCTCTCCGGGCGCTTCTGCTTTTTCGGTCTCGGTTTGCGGCAACAGCGGCAACTCCTCTGAATATATCACTGTAAGAGCGCAATCAAAGCCGGCTTTGCGCAGGTTTTTGCGCAACAGCCTGGCCATGGGACAGCCGCGAGTCTGCGAAATATCGCCAATTTTGATTTGTTCGGCATGCAGTTTATTTGCCGAGCCCATGCTGGAGAGCAGCGGCAGGCGCATTTCCAGGCAATTTTGCAGCAATGCCAGCTTTGCCTGGCGCTCATCAATGGCGTCAATAACATAGTCCCAAGGCTGGCTTTCCAATAATTGCCGGCAGTTTGCCGGGCTTAGGCGCAGTTGTAGCGCCTCTATTTTCGCTTCAGGCGAAATATCGAGTAGGCGTTCGCGCATACAGGCCACCTTGCTGCGCCCTAGGGTGCTATGCAGGCTATGCAGCTGGCGGTTCAGGTTGCTGGGCTGTATGCAGTCATGGTCAACCAAAGTCAGGTGCCCCAGAGCCGCACGCGTCAATGCCTCAGCCGCCCAGGAACCAACCCCGCCCAGACCGCAAAGCAATACCCTGGCCGAGGCAAGACGCTCCATAGCAGCAGCACCCACCAATTGCTTTTGACGTGAAAATGCTGCTGCTTGGTATGTCATGATGCAAAAATTGGCTCGCTCCTAAAGTAGCCCCCGTCCAAAAAGGCCTTGAGTCACTTAGGTACACGAAGGGGGAGGACACTAAAGGACACGAAGAGACACGAAGGGCTTATGCGTCGCTTGCCCTTTTTGGTTTGTTGGGAAAAGGGAGCCGGACAAAGCAGGAAAACTCGATGAAGCTGCATGAAAAATGCAAGTTTTCTGCTGGAATTTCAATTTTTCTTGAGAATCTGTCCATTTGGTGCCCCGAAGGGGCAACCTAATACAGCCCAGGGTAAGCGAGGCTCCGTAGGAGCCGAGCGCCACCCTGGGTAAAGGCCCCCCCGAATCCGGCGCCCTGTAGGGGCGCCACTTAGGCACACGAAGGGGGAGGACACTAAAGGACACGAAGAGGCACGAAGGCACACTAAGGGCTTATAGGGCTTTGAGTTGCCTTATTTCTCTTGTTCCAGCGCCAGGGTTATACTGGGCTGGTCGCAGACCTCTGCTGGGCCAAAGTACTGTATCGGTCCGGGGTAGACAAACTCGGTGTTAATGCCCCAGGTTTTCCGTTGTGCAGCAAAGCTTTGGAAGGGCTTTGCTGCCAGTTCCACCAATGCTTTTCGAATCACCGGCACCGCTTTGCCATGACGTTGTTCCATATTCATCATCATGGTCAGGGGTATGCCGCCAGCGATCCATTCCTCCGGTGCCTTGGCTATGTTGCGCAGCGAAGCCATGTAGCCGGTCTTGCCGGCGGCGATCAGCGCCGCAGCGGTGTAGCCTAGGCTATAACAGTAGTTGGTGTCAAAATTAGAGGGCGCCGCGCAACGGCCTTCATAGCCGAAAAAGTGCGCCAACGCGGTGAATTTCACTTTGCTCCCGCTTTTGGCCAGCTTCTCTTCAATCATGCTGATAAGCAGCTTCTCGGTCTCAATGCGCGAAACCTGCACGTTGCCGTGAGGATCGCGGTCGTTGAGAAGCTGAGCGCGGATCAAGGCGGGCAGGTTATTGAAGACCAGGGCGGAGTCATCCTCAAGCTGCTGCGCCACAAAAGATATCTTGGCCGCCATGTCCGGCAGCTGCTCGAAGCTGTCTTTACGCAGTGAAAGCAAGTCGTTGAGCTGGGCAATCAGCTTGTTCATCTCGGGAATAAACTCGACCAGGCCCTCCGGGATGAGCACCACGCCAAAGTGGTCGCCGCGCTCGCCGCGCTTGGTAACCAGCTCGCAGAGTTCAGTGACTATCTGGTCCAGGGAAATGCGCTTCTGAGCCACCTCTTCGGAGATGATGCAGGCGTTTGGATGCGTCTGCAGAGCGCATTCCAAGGCTATATGCGAGGCGGAACGCCCCATAAGCTTAATGAAATGCCAGTACTTTCTCGCCGAATTGGCATCGCGCATGATGTTGCCGACCAGCTCGGAGTAGACCTTGGTGGCCGTGTCAAAGCCGAAGGAAACCTCGATCCAATCGTTTTTCAGGTCGCCGTCAATGGTCTTGGGGCAGCCGATAACCTGGATACCGGTCTGCTTGCTCAGCATATATTGCGCCAGAGCGCAGGCGTTGGTGTTGGAATCATCGCCGCCAATGATGACGATGGCATTGATGCCGTGTTTTTGGCAGTTTTTGCTCACCTGGGCGAACTGCTCGACGGTCTCCAGCTTGGTGCGCCCAGAGCAGATGATGTCAAAGCCGCCGGTGTTGCGGTATTGGGCGATAAGCTCCTCGGTCAGGAGTATGTACTTGTCCTCGATCAGGCCGCTGGGGCCGCCCAAAAAGCCGTAGAGCTGGCTTTCGGCATTGATGGCCTTGAGCGCGTCAAACAAGCCGGCAATGACATTGTGCCCGCCTGGAGCCTGGCCGCCGGAGAGTATGACCGCCGCTTTCACGGCAGGCAGGCTCTTTTTGGGGCCGGCGACAAATTCCAGGGTGGGCAAGCCGTAGGTGTCAGGGAAAATCGCTCTGATCTCATCCTGGTTGTCCACCGACTCGGTGGCCCCACCGGCTTTAAGGCCGGCAAAAGGGCCGGACTGGCTTAAAACCGCAGGCAGCTTGGGGATGTAGGCGTAACGGGCTTGTTGCAATGCAGAAATCATGACTATAAGTTCCTTGGCATTAGTAAAGATAAAAACTGGTCGAGTACATAAGTTAAGCTGAAATGTGGATTTTGCAATCCCCAGGCTTTTTATGGCAGCGCCGCTGGAAGCGCCAGAACCGGAAAACTTTTACCTTGCTGTGTCTTCGTGTGGCTTTGTGTGTCTTCGTGTCCAAAATCCTGCCAGGCACCCTTTTTGGCCGCGGTTCAAGTTAGCGCCAATAGGCTTATAGTCGGCAAACAAGCAGTAAAAATAAAAACAAACTAGAATCTAACGCCAAGCACTTTATGAGAGTTTACATTGATGTTGTATTATCAGACAGGATGGTTTTCGACGCCAGCACTTTTGAGAAAAGCGTGCTGATATAGGTTTCCGGGTCATCATACATAAAAAGGATGTGATGGTTCAGGAACCGTGCCTTGCTGCGCGCCATGTCGCGGTGCTCCAGCAGGCTATCGTCGAAGTATTTGATCTCAGAGAACGCGGTGGGCGACAGGATAAAGGCATCCAGGCACACATTCCTGTCCCGCAGCCGCTCGGCCTCGATCTGCTTGATGCGCTTTGAGAAGAGCAGCTTGCTGTCTGAAAACCCCCGGGCATGCTGCAGGCCGTGCGGATCGGCAAAGATGATATGCTGCCGGTCGCCGTCAAACAACCAGAGAATGAAGTCCGGATAAAAGTTGCCTTCATCGAAGAAGCTGACACCCTTGCCCCGGCTCTGGTTGCGCAAGACATACAGTTCGCGGTTCTCTAGTGTCCCATTTGTTTCACGGTTACACCAGGCCTTGAGATCCTCGACAAACTGCTTCTCGTGCTTGTTCAGCTGAGTGGGTTTGATGCTCAGGCCCACTGCGCCCTGCTTCACGTGGATCAGCGGCTGATAGAGGTGCCGGTCGAAGCAGAAGATGGCCAGGTTGCCGAAGCTGTAGTCCTGGAGCTGGCCTGCGCAGAGGCGCGCTTCAATCTGCTTTAGGTCGCGGATCAACTGCTCCTGACTCTTGTCGACAGCCGCCTGGTATTCGATGCGCAGGTTCTGCAGGAACTGCTTGTTGAAGCGCTCGTCGGGATCGGCCAAGATGTCATGAATGCTGCGGTATTCCTGGAACTGGCCCTCGAACTCGTCCTTCCTGAAGTCGTAGTACTTTCGGCAGTACTTCTTGAGCAGGTCGGCAGCGATCTCCTGCCAGACCTGGACGCGCTCGAAACCGGTGAACTCGAGCATGTGCTCCGGGATGAAGAGATCGTACCAGTCGTTCTCCCCAAGCAAGGCGCGGATGCTTTCCTGGCTGATCTCCAGATTGTACATGGCGCTCTGCTTCTTGAAGTGCAGCAGGTCCAGGTAGAGTCGGTCAAAGTCCAGAAACTTCAGGTTGACGGGCTTCAGCGTCGTGCGGTTCAGCCGGGCTTCGTCGTTGCTGCGCAGACGATAGCGGCTGGTTTTGCTGTCAAGTCGTCCGTACCAGTCTGCTGAGACGCTGGTTCTGATCTTGTCATAGCGCCCGAAGACGGTTTGCTCACTTTGCTTGAAATCCGGCATGTCGCGCCGGGGCAGGATCACCTTGAGATCGGTCCGAGCCAAGTTCTCTATGGTCGGCAGATGGATGATCTCCACTTTCTTCACCGAGCTCAGGTCCTCATCGTCGATGTACTCGTTGAACACCTTCATGTAGTCGGCGCGGATGCCGAAGATGTTCAGCGTCTCGATTTCCTCGATGTGCTTGGGATGCTTGTGTTCCGGCAACTGGGTGCTGCGCTTGAGCAGGAAGTCCATGCCCTTGAGGCGGACGCCTCGACCGAAAAGCTGGATGATCTGCGAACCTTCTTTGCGGCCGATGTTGATCAGACCCAT
>Ga0265295_1009090_pt1 | contig 10768 bp, 8 predicted proteins | sample Munlansysbiofilm_FD_192503 | JGI IMG/M metagenome (GOLD analysis project Ga0265295, IMG submission 192503) | Leachate microbial communities from a municipal landfill in Southern Ontario, Canada - Methane capture system biofilm | ecosystem: Engineered > Solid waste > Landfill > Unclassified ... | reverse complement strand
ATGTAACAGGTGTTTATTGTAGTGAACTATGTCAGATCACAACGATTGAAGATTATGCATTTGATTCAGCAACCTCGCTTCAGGAATTTGATTTACCACAAGGTTTAATCACAATTGGTGCGCGTGCGTTCTACCGAACTAGATTATCTGACATTCTTATACCCGCTACAGTAATAAAGATTGGACAAGCTGCTTTTAGTAGTATCGATTATCCTTTGATATCCATTGTCTTTGAAGAGGGCATCAATTTAAAGAAAATCGAAGATTATACATTTAATCATATCGAAGGAACAGTGAGTGATATCATCATTCCAAAGTCTGTTGAAGAAATTGGATACAGTGCATTTGCTGGAACGAACATGAACTCACTCTCATTTGAAGAAGATTCTGTGTTAAAGATCATTGGTGATGAAGCCTTTATGAATTCAAATGTGATCACAACCGTTACACTACCCGAAGGTTTAACAGATCTTGGTATGTATGCATTTAGTATGTGTGATTCACTCGTTGATATCTATATTCCTTCAAGTATACTTAACATAAAGACAGGTGCTTTTTTAGGTAGTGAAACCAACATACATATCGCTTTATATGGCCCACTACCAGGATTTGAGGATGGATGGTATAATGAGTTGCAAACAGTGATCTATTTAACCGATTAATGTGAGGTGTCTGATGGAAAAAGATTTTATCAATATATTACAAGACATTAAAGAAAAAGCATACGATTTCAAAGGATATGATGTTAAAGAGATTCTTAATCAATCATTAGCGATGATTGGCGATCAGAATCCTAAAGTTCGAGATGATTTAGTCTATCCTGTTTTAGCACATCTTTTTCATGATAAACTTTTAAGTGAAAAAGATTTGGAGAGTTATTTAGATGTACTATTAAGTGATGATTACTTGTTTTATGACATGAAGAATGAAAAGCCATACAGTGCGTTAAAAAGAAGCTTTACGGTATTGCAGCTTGTTATTATATGTTATGTTCACAGGAAAGATCATGTGATAGGTCAAGCAAAGATTAATCGCCTATTAGAGAGATTCTTATCCTACTACATCCATGAAGACATCTTAACAGGTTATGATCCTAAAGTCGGTTGGATCCATACGATTGCACACAGTGCAGATCTTTTCCATCAACTTGTTCAAGTTGAACACTTTCAAGAAACTGATATCATGAGCATGCTAGATGCAATCCAGATTAAAATGATGAACAAACAACATGATTTTGTCTTTAATGAAGATGAAAGAACAGTTGTTGCAGTTAAGAAAGTATTAGAATTGAACAAAGTCGATCAGGATAAAATATTTACATGGATCGATGGTTTCTTGATCAAGGATAAAGCCATGGTTTATCTTGATCTCATGAATTTAGAGAACAATATAAAAAGACTTTTGAGATCACTTTACTTTAGTATTTATAAAGATGAGAAGTATCAAGAGATTGTGAAACACTTAGAGTTTGTTTTAACTGAAAATCAAAAAAGATAAAAGGCGACAGCAGTCGCCTTTTTGTTGCTAGTTTAATGTGATTTAAAGATAGCTTTTTGTCTTTTACGTTCTAAATACCTTTGTCTTTCTTCAACATAGCGAAGTTCCTTTTTCATCTTTTGATAATTGAGTAGTCTTTCTAAAGGAAGCGTACCATTTTCAATACTTTCGATAACTGCACATCCCGGTTCATTCTCATGGGTACAATCATTAAACTTACATGATTTTGAGAGTTCATGAATGTCATGAAATGATGTATCAAAATCAGCACTATCTAGTTGTAGTTCACGCATACCTGGTGTATCAATTACAATCGGTTTTTGTGGTGTGATGAAAAGAGATTTATAGGTTGTTGTGTGTCTTCCACGGTCTAGATAGCCAATCTCTTGCGTGAGCATAGCCTCAGTTTTGAGCAAGTGATTAATCAGTGTTGATTTACCGACACCTGATGAACCGATGAATATATAGGTTTTATGAGGAAGTAGATAATCTTCTAGTTCCTTGTAACCATTTAACTCTTGATCAGAACAGATTAAGATATCAACACCAAGCGCTACTTGGCTTGCTTTTGATATAAAGGATAGTTTATCTTCTGATAAATCACTTTTTGTTAGAAGAATAACGGGAGTTGCTCCAGATGACCATGCCATCGATAGATATCTTTCTAAGCGTCTTTCATTGAAATTATCATTCATTGATTGACAAATCACGATATAATCAACATTAGCAGCAATCATTTGTGAGTCTGCTCTCATACCAGCGACCTTTCGTTCGATGGTACTATAACGGGGAAGCAGATGATGAATGATGGCGATATCTTCTTTAAGATCAACCATAACAAAATCACCTACAGTAGGAAATTCTGATGGATCTTGTTTTTCAAAAATCCATTTTCCTGATACTCTTGCTTCATGAAAACCATGTTCTGTTATAAGGACATAGCGATCTTTGTGGTGTTCAGTAATGCGACCTAAGGTAAGATCAGGGTATTTTTCAGCACATAAAAGGACCTGTTGGTTTGCACCATACAGGTTTAAATCAAATTGATTCATTTATTTAACCTCCAAGATTTAATTTTTTTTGGAGGGATCGTTTTTTAGTGAGTGCCCTCCATCACTTTTGAGACAATTCTTCTATTAAGTTCTTTCATATAACATGTCCCCTTTCGTGTGGATGTTAGGCATGAATTGATTTCATGACGGATTAATTATAATGCAAGGGTGCCATAATTGCAATCAAACCTCTAATTTTTAACCACTCAAGTGTAAATATACCGAGTATCAGTGGTTAACACCTAACTAACGGTTTATTGAATACAAGTTCATTAACATTAATACTAGAGGGGTAAAAGCTACAGAGCACTTTGAGCACATAAAGAAGAATCATATAGAAGTAATGGGTATAGATTTCAATATGCAACATAAGGATACAATAAATATATTGACAGAAGAACGATTAAAAAGATGTAGAAATTAGAGGAGATAGTAAATCTCCTTTGTTTATCAAATGAGGCATTCTAAATGTTTAAAAAATGTAACAATTTACATTCATTTTCATCGTCCATTTTGATTTATGTGGCATATACGCCCTGTTTTTATTGACAAATAAGATATAAGATATGAAAGTGAAGTAATCTATTTAAAAACAAATGATTGTGCACTGCATATCATAATTGCACTATGATCAATGCATAGGATATGAACTCAATTGTATAAGCATCATCATGAGATGTTTATAAATACATAACCATTCAAGGAGGGATATTATGAAGGTTATAAAAAAATTGTTAGTTTTGATATTGTTATTTACGGGGATTATCATTGTTTTCAATCATCCATCACAAGCTGCTAGTGATCCAGAAAGTTCAATTCACGGTTTTTCAGTTGATAACAGCGCTTATACTGTAGACTGGGATTCAAGACGCACACTCAATGTCTATCAAAATGGTGCTGTTAAAGGCACAATAACGACATACGTCGGTGTTGCCTATTCAAACTTTGTCTTATCAAGTGGTAAGCATGTATCAACTGTCATGATTCGTTCAATCGTCACACCAAAAAAATACACATACACCGAAAAAGTGCTTTGGTGGACAAATACTATAACTGAATATGGTATAGTGGATGAATTGAAGTACACAATGAATTTTGGTACGACAGAACTTATGGATGTTGATCCCAAAAATCAACCAACAAGCAATACATATTCAATTGGTGTAAATGCTGGTTTGAGTGCAAGCACATCAAACGGCGGAACATATGGAGGTAGTTTAGGAATTTCAGCCTCACAAACCTTCACAGCGAATGCACTCAAAATATTTAATCTATCCGATACGAGTGCTAATATAGCAAGTACATCATATCAGTATCAAAACTCTTCTTGGCGCTGGAATTGGGAAAGGGACAGCTACAATTTTTATGAATCAGAACAAAAAGCTGCATATGCAGTAGCAACCACAAGTAGAAGATATGTGACATTAACCATCTATGCATCATTTAATTCAGCTGACGCTACTCCAAATTGGTGGCAGAATGCTTTGGGTAAATACTCTGATAATAGTTACTATGCATCAATCTATGTATAAATCTATCGCAAAATCAATTACTTTTGTTATAGTCTTATGCATATCTATACTACTCTATGGTTGCGAAAGAAACAATGTTGATCCCATTCAGGAACTCGTTGATTCTTTTAATGAAGATGCACTTGATTTTAAAATGTTTTATTTTGGAAAAGATGTTAATTTATTGGATTTAGAAGTCACAAACGTGACTTCTATTTCCAGTATTCCTTTTAATCATTTTAACGAAAACACATTTATTGTCATTAATAATTTAGATGATGATTATGATTTTCAACTAGAAGACCTCATAACATTAAAAACCGACATTGAAACTTATGGATACGCATTCTATTATTTTGGAAATTCCGATTTTGATGTATTTTATGAGAGTGGTTTATTAAAAAATGAGGTCATGGACCCATCATCATTATCGTTTGGTTATGTTAGAGAAGGAGATCGTTACATCAATGTGATTGGTACATGGGATATCACCGCTAATCAGATTTCAAATACGAATGACCTTCTATTCCTAGAGTTAATGTTAAATGAGTTTAAATATCAAATTAACATGACGTCATGATTAAAATAGAGCACTTGTCAAAACACTATCAAGAATTAAACCATATCGTTAAAGCACTTGATGATATCGAACTGGAATTACCATATCATGGTATGGTTTTTGTCACTGGAAAAAGTGGTAGTGGTAAAACGACGTTGCTTTACCTGTTAGGCGGTCTTATAGAACCTACTTCAGGTATCATCAAACGATTTGATGGTTTGCATAGAACAGAAGATGTAAGACTTCATACGGGGTTTGTTTTTCAAAACTACAATCTATTCAATGATCTTACAGTTGCAGAAAATTTGTATACATCAAGCATCATCAAAAACCAACTGATGAGTCATGATGATATCGACAAAATCTTAAATCAATTTGACCTAAATGATTTTCAGCACAAGAAAGTAAGCAATCTATCTGGTGGTGAACAACAACGTATTGCTATTGCAAGAGCTATCTTACATAAGCCACAGGTTATATTAGCGGATGAACCTACAGGGAACTTGGATGAAGAAAACGCGAAAATTGTCAACACAACGTTAAAAGAAATTTCTAAAACAAGACTCGTAGTTTATGTAACACATGATCTAAATACAGCTAATACGTATGGGGATATCATTATCGATTTATCATCAGGTCAGATCAAGAACATCGTCGTTAAAGAAGAACAACGACCATTATCTATAGAAGATGATATCAAAGTTCATAAGAGTAACATAAAGATCATGGGGTTTATAACTAAATTTGCACACAAGTTTCTTTTACATAAACCCGCAAGATTTATGTTAACGATTGCTTCATTTGTGATAGCAAGTCTTTTACTGTTGATGGTTTTATCTTTATCACACTATCAAGAAAACAAAGTCATTGCTGACTACATCGAGACCTACGATATTAATGACTACGTGTTATATAGTCAACATGTGTATCTAGATATTTTTGGTCAGACCATGACAGAAAAATCATACCATGGACCATATTTGATGGATATGATTGAAGAAACGTATGAAGACATTAAATCATCAAAAATTAAACTTAATCAGTATAGCCCAAATCTCTTAGTTAGTCCAAACATTATCTATACAGACATGCATGAACCATTTATTGATCTCACGTTCATTGAGGGTGAACTTCCCAATATCACCACTGAGATTGTAATCTCAGACTATCTTGCATCATCAAATCAACTTAGTGTCAATGATACGATTGATATCAATACGTATACATTGACGATTAGTGGTATCTTCCAAACAGATTATATCGAGAGTAATTATATCATTAAGAAGGCTTATGGTTCTTTAACGGTCATTGACCAACACCAAGAAAAATATCAATATTTATCCATTTATCTTTCCGAAGATATCTTAGATGATATGAAACAAGTTGATGCTTTATCGATACCTCATCAAAAGATGATGAGGAATCCATCATTACAAATCAGTTTATCGGCATCGACACTTCTTTCAAAAATCAAAAATGACACAGAATTGATATATGGAAGATTACCCGTCAACTCTAATGAGGCCTTAATTTCATTAGATTATGCTTATGATTTAGAACTGTTGAATGAAGGTTTATTTGAAGAGACAACATTCTCATTTTATAATTATCAAGATGATAGATTCAATGATGCATATGATGATTATATGAACTTATACACTTATTTCAATACGGGAATTCGTATTGTAGGTATCGTTAATAACACAGATCAAACCATCTATATAGATGAAAGTACATTTGATAGTATTATCGATCAGTACTACACACATTATTATCAAGATGAAATTATTTGGACGAGTACTTATGTATGGCAAGAAGAACAACTTAATCTGCTAGAAGAGGGTATGCGCTTTAATGAGCCCATGATTAACATGATTTATTCATTTTCAAGTATGCTAGTAACCATTAACCCAGTCTTGATTGTTCTATTGGTTGTATTTACACTTTTAGCACTTTTTATGATAACAACGCTTCTTTTAAACGCGTTTTACCAAGGTATGAAAGACATCGCGATTATGCAGTCCTTAGGTTTAAGTAAAAAGAGGTTAATCTTCATTTTTATTACGCAGTTTATGGAGATTATAATCATCAGTACGATATCTTTAGCTGCACTATATACTATCACTATTTTGGGGATTAACAGTTATTATAATGCTACCGTTAATCTTAAAGACATTAACATTTATCTATTTGATATCAAAGCATTTGTTATCACATGCTTAAGTATGATAGGTGTTGGAGGATTATTAGATCTTATGTTATTAAATAAAGTGATTCATACCAATACCATCAGCATGATTAAAAGTAACTAAACATTTATCAGTTTTTCTATAAGTTTTATTGAAGGAGATGAGTTCTCCTTTTTCATTATTCATAGAATGATGCTACAATAGAAGTAATATAAAACATCGTGGGCGGGTTAATATGAGAAATAAGGTTATTTCACTTCAGGCTAACTAAAAAGAATGAAGACGTTTTTGTCTTTCTTTTTGTTATATAAAATAAATTGGGGGTTTACCTATGAAACCAAAAGTAGAGTTTAAAAAGGTTAGACGTTATGGCATCATTTTAGCCATATTTGTGATTGCAGGTGTTGTTATCTTATTGACTTGGGTAATCTATAAGATTTTTGATTATCGTATCAATGATTCGATGATTGCTGTCATTATTGCAGCTATCTCCTTGATTTATGAAATCAATAAATCAAAGAAGTTAAATGAAGCAGAATTCTTAATTCATTTAAATAGCTTGTTTATCACCAATGATGATTATAAACAGGTCTACAATTTACTGAGTGTCTATGATTTTGAGAGTGAACCTGATTATCATAAGGAAATCTCTAATTGTGATATCTCTAATTATTTAACGCTTTTTGAAACGTTTTATATCTTATTAAAACGAAAAGTGATTGAAATTGATTTACTAGATGACTTGTTTGCTTATCGTTTCTTTCTTGCTGTGCATAATCCCTATATACAAAGAAAGAAACTAGCCATTAGTCCAAGAAACTTTAAAAATATCTTTCGTTTAGAAAGACTTTGGTTAAAGTATCGTTTAAATACGGAGTTAAAGGATAACTATTTTCTTGAAAGTTATCATCTTATCTATCGATCTTCATTTGAAAAGTATTTAATGGTTTTTCATGCGAGAGAACAAAAGAAGATTTTAAAAGAAATGAGTATTCCAGCATTAGATGAAACCATGGGATATAAGATTAATCAATTAGAAGATATCTCCTATGCTGAAAAGATAAACGAGATACAGAAAAATGAAGTCATTGAAAGTGATAAGATTCATAAGGGCTTGTTAAGAGCAAACTCTGATGAGATGATTCGATCATGTTTAGAAAAACCACATGAAACTTACGGATTTTTTAAGAATGAACAGCTTGTAGGGTTTGGTATTTTATATGATCCGAAAGCTGATCCTAATGAAAGTATTAAAAAAGAACTGGATTTATCAATTGAAAAAGAGATTGCACTTATTGATGATCAAGATATCATGCACATCAAACTTGTGATCATTGATAAAGACCATAGGGGACATCACTTGCAGTATCACATGAATAAGCATCTAGAAGAAAGAGCAAAAGCATTAGGGAAGAAACTCTTATTAACAACCGTTTCTCCTTTTAATGTAGCAAGCGTAAAGAATACATTTAAATCAGGTTTTACATATAAAAAGACTGTTAAAAAATATGATGGTGCAATAAGACTCATTTATGCAAAACTAATATAATTCTTTAAAATATATCAAATCAAATGTAAAACATCAGAATGTGCATTAATAGGGCGTGTACGCCCTTTTCATTCCGCACCTTTTGGCTTATAATGAACACAATGATACATGATGAATGCGACTAGGGGGATAGACATTTTGAAGAAATCGAATAGCATCTTTATCTTGTTAATCATGGCATTTCTTAGTGTAAGTTTTTTTGCATGTCAAAAACCTACTCTTTATCAAATCACTTTTGATTCTATGGGAGGAACGCCTGTTAAGCCTATCGTGGCAAAATATCACCAAGATATTGATGAACCCAATGAACCAGCAAAAAACGATATTGAGTTTTTTGATGGTTGGTATACGGAACAAACATATCAAAGTGCTTATGTCTTTGATACCATGCCGAAAAGTAATTTAACACTCTACGCTAAATGGAAAGATATTGAATTAACTGATGATCCCATTCATCTCATCTTTTGGACACATGAGAAACATGAGAGATTAGCATTAATCAATGATTATGTTGCAGAATTTGAAGCGCTGTACCCGCAGATTACCATTGAAGTAGTCAGTCATTTTGATTCACCCCTTGGTGTTGGTTCAGCTTTAAGTACAACCTTTGATTATCCTAATTTAATTCAATTAGAACCTAATTATATGCAATCCATTCATAAGAGTTTGATGATTCTAGATCCATATATTCAGAATAAGACATGGGGATTGCATGATGACATGATGATAGATGATATCATCCTATCTTTTAGAGAAGAGTATCAACAGTTTGATGTTGAGAAACATTACTATGGATTACCTTTTTCGATTTCAGCTGAGGTGATGCTTTATAATAAGACCGCATTTGATGCAATAGAAAAAGAACCACCCAAAACGTGGCAAGAACTGATGGCATTAGCACCTGATTTGAATCAATATGGTACTCAATTTCATGATGCGAATCAAGTCATACCAGCCATATATAATCAGCCTGGTCATGCATTTATTACCATGATTGAACAGTTTGATGGTGAATATATTGGTTATCATATGGATATTGATAAAGGTGAAATGTTATTTCATGATGATGCGAATGCATTATCTGCGTTGAACTTCATGAAAGAGATGCGAGATGTTCTATCGTTTCCTGGATTTTCTAGTTCAGTGATATATGGTTCTGAGTTTAAAGAACAACATACATTTTTATTCTTAGACTCATCTTCATACATCAAATGGAACACACCACCTATCGATTTAGATACGAATGAACCTGTTTTTGAACTTGGTGCAGCACCTATACCCTATCATGAAGATATGGAAGCATATCAGGCTGTCTTACAATCAGGAAATGGTATTTCAATTAATAAGAATAAAAGCATTCAAGAAAGATTAGCTTCGTGGTTGTTTTTAAAATTTGTAACAAATCAAGAAAACACAGCAAGATGGTCAATGATTACAGGTAACATACCTGTAAGATATCGTGCGATAGAAAGTCAGGTCTATCAAGATTTTTTGAATCATCCAACAGAGGAACAGAAGTATTATTCATTGGTTGCTAATGTCAATGTAAAGCAGTTGGATGATTTATTCTTTCCTGTTGCTTTTAAAAAGGCCATTTTCTACTATAATGATGTTAATTTAGCAGCAGAACATATCGTGATTGATGGTTGGAGTGTCAGTATGGCTTTAAAATGGATTGAGGAAGATTGAATGAGGACTTTATGAAAAAAATACTAACATTGATTTTATGTTTAACAAGTATAGTATATTTATCTAGTTGTGCATCAATTAATCAATTTGAATATGGTGACTTTGTTTATGATGAAGTATCAGGAATTTCCTATGTGATTGATGTTGCTGAAGAAGCAAAAGAGAAAACACATTTGGTTGTTCCTAGAACAGTTAAAGATTTAAATATCAGTATTGGGAGACTCACTGTTTATGGTCATTTAATTGGCACCATTAAGAGTGATTATGTTGAGAAAGTCTATATTTTCACTGAAAATGAATTTCATGCGGGATTAGAAAATCAACATGTTCCATCACTTCAAAAGATCTTTTGTTTCTATATTCAAGGCATTAGTTTTGACTTTGAAAAAAGTGAAGTTTTTCTAGGAACTTATGGACCAAGCTACAATGAGAATTTCTATCCAAACAATAAGAACTCATTCTATGCCAATGTATCTTATCAATATCATTATGATGGTGCACCTGATGAAGGATATTATTTCATTGATGATTATGATGACGAGTTAATAAACTATATTCCAGAAGATCCGGTAAGAGAAGAATATCTGTTTTTAGGCCTTAATTGAAAAAGTAACTTGCGATTGAAGTTTTGAACCTTACGAATGACAGGTTAACTTGCGCACGAAGCCAAAAGGTGATTAAAAATACGTAACTTTGCGTGACATATTGCTGCTGCATGTGAT
>Ga0265295_1009088_pt1 | contig 10772 bp, 7 predicted proteins | sample Munlansysbiofilm_FD_192503 | JGI IMG/M metagenome (GOLD analysis project Ga0265295, IMG submission 192503) | Leachate microbial communities from a municipal landfill in Southern Ontario, Canada - Methane capture system biofilm | ecosystem: Engineered > Solid waste > Landfill > Unclassified ... | reverse complement strand
GGAGGCAAGCCTACATATTTATATGTATTGTATGGGCTATCGTATTCAAGGTGAGAATACAGAACTCTTCTAATACTAAAATCTCCAATCGCATATATAACAGTAGGATCTGCCTGAAGCTTTATGCCTTTATTTAGTCTGTTAATATAAACACCGGCAACACGAGCTTTCTCATCGTCTTTTTGTGTCTCTTGCTCCACAATAGACGCTAATGTAATTACTTCTGATTGCTTAAAACCCAAATCATTAGCTTTTTGCAATCTATCTTGTGTCCAAAAGCTTTTAAACTCTTCTGCCATGCGTTCAATAAACTTTTCAGCTGATGTGTTCCAATAAAACTGATATGTATTAGGGATAAACATGGCAATAAATGTTTTTTCATTAAATCCGTAATGCTGAATAAGTTTTTTATCTCTAAAGCATTGAATAAGTTCTAAAGAATCTGCTTCGATTTGATCTCCTACCCTACCTGCCAATTGTTCTAATGTACGAACAGAAATAAATGTAATGTCAACCGGTGTTTGTTCGCCACTACGCAAAAGGTCAATTAGCTCACTGTTTGACAAACCATCGTGAATTAAATATCTTCCGGGTTTTACTAAATTTGGGTAGTTCTTTCGCTGTGCAACCCAGTCAAAAGCCTCTAAATCAGATATAATTGTATCATTAATCAAAGCTTCTGTAACGGTTTCGTATGTTGAACCTGTAGGAACATAAAAATAAACCGACCAATGATTTAAATGCACTGCAGGGGCATAAATATATTTATAATATTTGTATGCAACCGATGCCCCAATTGCCAAAATCATTACAAACACTATACTTAGAGTTATCCATATCTTTTTGCGAGAAGCCATACTTTTTTACTATTAAATTTTTCATAATTTTAGGAAAAATTTTGAATACATCGAAATGAAGGGAATAATTAATTACACTTTGATTATTTTTTTGGCATTATTAAGTTCTTGCCAACCCGAAAATCAAAGATGCTTTAAAAGTAATGGCGTACTTAGTGAAGAAATTATACTCTTAGATTCTTTTAATGAAATTGTTGTAGAAGATTTTGTTTATGTTGAATTAAAACAGGATACAGTTTATAAAATAGTATTAAGCGGAGGCAAAAATCTATTACCATTTATAAAATATGAACTAAATGATGGCAAGCTCTTTCTGAATGATGAAAACAGCTGTAGGTGGTTACGACAAAATGATGCTCCATTAATAACTGTATCTTTTCCTGATATTGACAAGCTTACAATTACTAATAGTGGTGTAATTACTTGTTCTAATACTATTAATCTTGATAATTTTTCGGTAGAGAATAGAGCGGGTTTATGCGATATAAATATACGTGTTAACTGTGATAGTATTTGGTTTAGAACTCATGCAGGCACAGGAGATTTTGTTCTAAGCGGAGAAGCTGATTATTCGTACATATATAATATTGGTTCGGGACATATGAGGGCTCAGGCTCTTATTAACAATACAACTCATATTGTTCATAGAAGCACTGGAGATATTACAATCAATGTAAGTAGTTTATTAATGGTAGAAGATTTACAACACGGAATCTTATACTATTATGGATGTCCTGAAATGATAGTAGCAGCCGAACATTTACAACAAAACATGCATAATATGGGCTACTACTAACATTTATAAATCTTATACAGATTGAAGAATAAAATTTGACTTAAAAATCAATATTTGCATAAGTAGCGTTTGCTTCAATAAATTCACGCCTTGGAGCTACCTCATCTCCCATTAGCATTGAAAATATTCTGTCAGCTTCTAGAGCATTTTCGATTGTAACCTGTCTAAGAGTTCTAAACTCAGGGTTCATTGTTGTAGTCCACAATTGCTCAGCATTCATTTCACCAAGACCTTTATAACGTTGTATGTGTACTGCAGATTCTTTTCCGCCTGCGAGCTCATCAATTACTTGTTTACGTTCTTTTTCACTCCATACATATTTTTCATTCTTACCTTTACGAATAAGATACAATGGAGGTGTTGCTATATAAAGATAACCTTTTTCGATAAGTGTTTTCATAAATCTGAAAAAGAAAGTCATAATTAAAGTTGCAATGTGACTACCATCAACATCGGCATCGGTCATTATCACAATTTTATGATATCTAAGCTTTTCAATATTAAGAGCTTTGCTATCTTCTTCGGTTCCAATTGTAACTCCTAAGGCGGTATAGATATTTTTAATTTCTTCGCTTTCGAAGACTTTATGTTGCATAGCTTTTTCCACATTTAGGATTTTACCCCTAAGCGGGAGAATAGCCTGAAACAGTCTGTCGCGACCTTGTTTTGCTGTACCACCGGCAGAATCGCCCTCAACCAGAAACAGTTCGCATTTAGATGGGTCTCTTTCGCTGCAGTCGGCAAGTTTACCAGGTAAACCTGCACCTGTTAAAACACTTTTACGCTGTACAAGTTCTCGAGCTTTGCGAGCAGCATGACGTGCTTGAGCAGCTAATATAACCTTATTTACAATGGTTTTAGCATCTTTGGGATTTTCTTCAAGATAATTTTTTAGTAACTCACTAATTGCCTGATCTACAGACAAACTAACATCTGAGTTTCCGAGTTTTGTTTTTGTTTGTCCTTCGAATTGTGGTTCTTGAACTTTTACAGATACAACAGCAGTAAGTCCTTCACGAAAATCATCTCCGTTAATATCAAACTTTAATTTTGAGAGTAAACCTGAATCATCGGCGAAAGTCTTTAATGTACGTGTTAAACCACGCCTAAAACCAGTAAGATGTGTCCCTCCCTCGATTGTATTAATATTATTTACGTAAGAGTGAATATTCTCTGAAAATGAACTGTTATATTGCATAGCAATTTCAACAGGAACATCTCCTTTTTCGGTTGTAATGTGTATTACATTATCAATTATCGTTTCTCTTCCACCATCGAGATATTCTACAAATTCTTTTAAACCTTCTTCCGAATAAAAATCTTCAGCTTTATATGCTCCATTCTCCAACTTCTGACGACGGTCGGTCAATCTCAATTTTACACCTTTGTTTAGGAATGCTAATTCACGAAGTCGTGAACTTAAGATATCGTAACTATACTCGGTAACAATAAATATTTCATCATCAGGTTGGAAATGAATAGTAGTACCACTATAAGTAGTCTCTCCTATTTCTTTAACATCATATAGAGCTTTTCCTTTTTCGTACTCTTGAACATAAATTTTACCATCTCGATGAATCGTAGCCTTTAAGTGTTTAGCAAGTGCATTTACACAAGAAACACCCACACCATGTAAACCGCCGGAAACCTTATAAGAATCTTTATCGAATTTTCCGCCGGCATGCAATACAGTCATAACAACTTCTAAGGCTGATTTACCTTCTTTTTCGTGCATATCAACAGGAATTCCTCTACCATCGTCTCGCACCGATATGGAATTATCTTCGTGAATTACTACTTCTATACTGGTACAATAACCCCCCATTGCCTCATCAATACTATTATCAACAACTTCATAAACTAAATGATGAAGACCTTTTTGGCTTATATCTCCAATATACATTGCCGGACGTTTACGAACAGCTTCTAATCCCTCTAAAACTTGAATACTTTCGGCAGAATAATTTCCATTACCATTCTGACCATTTTTTTTATTTTCTAACTCGCTCATAATCAACTATTTACATACATTTTCATAACATATACAAAGATACTTCTTTTTTACTAAGAAACAGTGAATTATTAGATAAAATTCAAGGGAGTTTTCAACAATTAATTAAACATTTTTAGAATGCATAATTAAGACCAACCATTACATTGAATCGGTGCATAGGATAGTTTTGCCAAATATAATTTTTTTGTGCAGCAATATTGTTAATATAAATGAATGCACCAAAATCTGAAGAAACTTGATATTCGGCAGAAAGGTTAGCCTCTACGTATGGTTTTAGCTTGTCAGGCTCATCAGAATATGTTTGTATATATCGTGTACCTATCACATTAAAATTTGCACCAAAACTAAGTTTATCATCAAAATGATATTTTGCACCTATGCTAATATCAAAATCGGGTAAATGCCATGGTTTTTCTTCCGATTTAAGATAATGATAATAGTAATAATGCCCATTTAAAATTACATCTAATTGCGAAAAAGGTGTAATTCTTAATTCGCCATAAGCACTAAAGCGTTCAAGATTTGAATATACTGTTTTAAACTTATTTCTTCTTTCTATAAGGCTGGTATCAATAACGAAAAAGTACATACTATCAATTTTAGAATAATTAGCATTAATATGAAAATACACTTTTTTATTAAAGTTCCCTTTCATACCTAAATCAACAATCTGGGCATAATTAGAGGGCCGCACTGTTAGTGAATCTATAGTATATGGGTTTTGCCAACCAATAGTTGCAACATCGTTTACTTTCAAATTTCCACTAAAACTGAAATATGGGATTAATGTATTTCCAATATTGTGTTGTATTAAAACATTAGGATAGAAGTGATAATTTACGCTATCGGCTTCGAAAACTCCTGTAGTATTTACGCCTAACTTAATTTGCCAATTTTTTGCCGTATGCTTAAAGTAAGGATTTAAATTTAACAAAGATACTTTATCGGTAAATAAATTTGAATTGTATAATTGAAATGACCCATCTAAACCGGCGTTTTCAAAATTTTTAAAATCTTTGTTTACATCTAAATTTGCACTAAAATAATGCTGGTTATAATCTTTAATCGTAAACAGATAACTGTAATCTAACGAAATATCGTAATTCATTTTTCGTGGTAGAATATTATTTGAAATTATTCCGGCATTTATAAAAACGGAATTAAACCTTTGCATTTCCATTTCATCTTTTAAAACAGGCTCGCTATAAGTAGCGGGTAAGTTAAGGTTTGTGTCAATATTATATCCATAGAAAAAGTCTTGGCGAGACTTAAATCCAATATCTGAATGTAGTGTAGAACCCCTTAAAAATTTCTTTCCATAAAGCAGTATATCGTTATCGTTAAAACCAGAATAGATTTTTCGCTCTTTGTAATTTTCAATTTTTCCATGCGAAGAATGATGCGATGCCATTGCTCCTACTTGATAATTACGCTGTCGTTTACTATGATAATATATTGAACCAAAAGGCATTAAATAGTTACCTAAACCTAAAGTTATTAATCCATTATTTAACGGTTTAAGTGGTTCGGACTTTAAGTCGGCAGCTTGCAACTGTGCAGGAGTAAATCTTACAGGATATGGTACTGAATTTATATTATAAGTAAAATCCGGATTTGAAATTACAGTATCCTTAATTACAGGTAAGTTTTGTATTCTGTATGCATCTGATATAGTTGGCGTAAACTCATTATATACAGTAATTTCTTGCGAAGAAATAGATTCTTGTTCTTCGTTATTTTGAGCAAATACCGAAATGCTCATTGCCAAAATAATTAATAATAAATGTATTTTATTCATAACTTTTCCTTATCTGTATTTCGTTAATATCTTATTAGTTTTTTGGTTCCGGTTCTGATTCATTTAAAGGCGTTTCTTCTATTTCGGATTCTGCTTCCTCTTCCTCATCTCCAATCAATTTATCATACTCATCATTTTCCTCCTCATCAAAAGACATTTTCAAAAACTCATCGGCATCTTGTTTTGCTTTTTCGGCATCTAATATTACCGCCAATTTATCTCTTGCCTCGTCCTTAATTCCATCTGTTTCGTTAGCATAATTATCTAAAACTAGTTGTAGTGTATGCTTTGCCTGAAAATAATCATCTCTATCATAAAAAATATCAGACAGCAACATGAAAGCCTTCGCCATCCAATAGGCATGAGGAGAATTTAATCCTGCAAATTCGTAAACAATCTCTTCGGCTAAAGTATCTCTTCCCATTTTATACATTATCTCGGCCTGTCTGTATTTTGCTTCAGCACCTTGGTAACTAGTTACTTCTGTTGATAATGACAAATACAGATTATAAGCCGGCATCCATCTCTCGAGCTGATAATAGGCATTAGCTTTTTTGAAATTTGCCTCTCTAATAACTTCCTGTTCCACTTTATCGGTTTCAATTACAACTTCGCAAGCAGTAATAAGCTCTTCGTACATTCCCAAATTATGAGTACAACGCATAATTCCTATCCTCGCAATTAGTTTATTATTCTTCTTTTGAGCAATTTGTTCTAATTGCCTATAATACTTAAGTGCATCATTGTAATTTTCAATTTCGTAAAGAATACCTGCAGTTTTTAAGGTACTTTCTTCGGTGTACATATCAACAGGTCGGTCGGCAACAAATTTATAAGATTCAAGAGCATCTTCGGGTCTTTCAAAGTAGAAAAGTAACTCGGCTAAATAAAAATTAGCATCAAGGCTATACTTACCATCCGGGAATTTATTTACATACTTTTCGAATGATTTTAGTGCATTCTCGTAATCTTTTTCAAGATATAATTTTTTTGCAGAAACATAAGTTATAGAATCTTGCTCATTTGGAGTAACTATCATCCCTGGTACTTCTGTATTTGCATAATCGATATAAGCATCAGGATCGTTCATTTCTACATAAATAGTTTTTATCATATCATTAGCAACAGAAGCTTCCTCAGAATTTGGATAATTAGCTATTATACTTTTATATGTAGCCAAAGCTTTATCAAACTGTCTCTTATTATAATAAATAGACCCTAAATCAGCGAGAGCAATTTTTACTTGCGGAGAATTTGGATAATTCTGACTAAAATGCTGAAGATACACAACAGCAGAATCAGGATTTTGAAGCATTGTGCTATAAGTTTTGCCAATTTCGTAATACGCATACCCAATATATTCAGATTTTGGATGCTCGTCAACAAGACGTGTAAGCGACCAAACTTTTTCTTGAGGTTTTTTCTGCCCTCCATAAGCCAATCCCATCTGATACAAAGCATAGTCAGCATCAAATATTCCCATTAGTGCCGACTTTTTATAATAATCGGTAGCTGGTGCATAATCTCGATTGATATAATAACAATCACCTATACGATTTAGAGCATCATTAACAGCTTTATTAGGTTCACCTTTGTATTGTTTTTCATATTTACGAAACCAATTACCTGCTTCATTGTATTTTTTCTGCATAAAATATGCATATCCTAAATTATAATGAGCTGTGGCAAATTCGGATGTATTTACAGCGCCACGCGACTCCAAGAACTCTGTATAGAGCTTAATTGCTTTATTAAAATCTTCCTGACGGTAATTTGCTTCAGCTTTCCAATAAATACAATAAGCTTCTATTTTTGAATTATACTGAGCATAAGACAAGGACTTATCAAACATTTTAACAGCCTCGTTATATTTTAGATTGATAAACAGTTCAAGTCCTCGCAAATAACATATTCTTTGGTATGCTTCATCAATTTTTGGTGTGCGATGTTGTATCTTCTCAATAACATCAATAGCACCCTTATAGTTTTTTGTATTAACAAATGCTTGCAGCAAGTATTCGTATGCCTCATCCAGTCTTTCCGAATTCGGATATTTATTAATATACTGATTAAATGCTTTTATTGCTTCGTTAAAAGGAGTATAATCAAGTTCGAAGCTAAGTTTCGCAAAGTTGAAAAGTGCATCCTCCGAAATTTCCGGATTATAATCGATTCTTGCAGCAGAAGCAAATGCAAGTTGAGCCGATTTTTTATTCCCAAGTCTTACATAGCAGTCTGCCAAATGATAAGATGCATTTTGACTAAGAGTATCGTCAATACTTCCAATATCCTGAAATAATTCGGCAGCCCTATTATAATTTTGTGTACGATAATAAGCATAAGCCAATTGATACACATCCAAATCAGAAGTGTTTTTTACAATATCGTATGATTTCTCAAGATAAACTATTGCTTCATCAAAATTGTCGGTTTTATAATAAGCATCGCCGATTATTCTAGAGATTTCGGCTGTACGTTCACCACTAACTTTTTCAAGCATTGGAGGTGCATAACTCATAATTTCCTCGTATTTATCCTGCAGATAAAGAATTTGGATTATATAATATGGTACTATATTAGCAAAGAGTGAATTGTCTTCTAATTCTTGAAATCCTAACAATGCCGTTTGATACTGTCCGTTCATGTATTTTATGTGCGAATAAAAATATTCAGCCAATGGGTTATAAAACCCCTGCTTATCTTTAATCTCATAAAATGCCTTACTAGCCTTGTCGTAATCTTTTCGTGCAAAATGGCAATAACCAAGTTTAAACCAATACTCATTATTTGCCTCAGGACTTAGGCTAAGTCTATCAACTTTTTCGTACCATTCAAGTGCTCTTCTGTATTTTTTTTTCTGAAATTGATAATTAGCTAGTTCAAATGCAGCGTCATTAGAATTATAACTTTCGGGATTAGAATTTATAAAATGCTCTATTAAATATTCTGCATCCATATTAAACAAATTAATTGCACACAAAGCATGATAATATTCAGCATCATCTCGATACGATGAATATTCTTCTCCTTGCATACCAACTATTTTGGCAAATATCTTCTGAGCTGGACTATAGTGTCCTTTTTCGTAAAGCATCACAGCACGATCATAATCTAAATGCGTACTATTGTATTTTAGACTGCTTTGTGATAAAGCATTTAAACTTATTATTATTAAGAGTAGTACAACCGCTAATGTTCTAATATTCATACGTTTTACTATTATTGAATTTGTTTTTCAACAAATTGGTTTTTGCACATTTATTCAAACTCTAAAATTATATTATATAGACACATAGGCATTACAACAACAAGGATTTTAATTAACAAGTCAATGTTTATTTCTAAGCTCCGTAATAGAAGTGAATTATTCATTATTTGTATTAAATTTGTTAATTATCAGTTTATATACAACTGATAAAGAATTTAAAAAATTGTAAAACGCAGTTTAAAATGGCAGAAAACAACATAATTTTACTTGAAAATGCTTCGATAGCACATGACGACAAAACTATATTGTCTAATATCAACATAAGAATAGAATATGGTGAATTTGTATATTTTATTGGCAAAGTAGGTAGCGGCAAATCATCAATTTTAAAAACGTTTTATGCCGAAATTCCATTACGCGAAGGCAAAGGACAAATTTTAAATTACGACATTATCAAAATAAAATCGAAGAAGATTCCCAACTTACGAAGAAATATAGGTATGGTATTTCAAGATTTTCAGCTATTAAACGACAGAAGTGTTTTCGAGAACTTGTTATTTGTTCTTAAAGCTACAGGCTGGAAGAAGAAGAAAGATATGGACGACCGTATAAATCAAGTATTATCAGAAGTAGATATGCTTGATAAAAAACACGAGATGCCACATAAACTATCGGGTGGAGAACAACAAAGTGTAAGTATTGCCCGTGCCAATTTAAACAATCCCCCATTAATATTTGCAGACGAGCCTACCGGAAATCTTGACCCTGCTTCTGCCGAAAAGATTATGCAGTTACTAAAAGCTCTTAACGAAAAAGGAAAAACAATAATAATGGTAACACATAATTACAATTTATTAAAAAAACATCCTGCACGTACATTTGAGTTTATAAATGGGACCGTAGTAGAAAAACAAAACGACGAAGCATTTTCATTAGATATTTAAAAAAACAAAAGCAGCCTCGTTAAAAAAAAGACTGCTTTTGTACCCGGAGCCGGAATCGAACCGGCACGACCGTTGCTGGTCATTGGATTTTAAGTCCAACGCGTCTACCAATTCCGCCACCCGGGCATCCAATACTGTAGATCGCATAAAAAAAGAGCGAGAAACGGGACTCGAACCCGCGACCCCGACCTTGGCAAGGTCGTGCTCTACCAACTGAGCTATTCTCGCATTTTCGGACTGCAAATTTATTTCATTTTTTTAATTTACCAAAAAACAATTTAAATTTTATTGAAAGAAAATTTAAATTACATACCAAATCATCATTACCTCAAATAATTATTGCAACTCTCAATAAAATTTATGAAATTTGACACCTATGCATCAACACATTAGATTATGACTTATAAAGTTGAAAAATTGTACTATACAATTGGCGAGGTAGCCAAAATGTTTAAAGTAAACACATCTCTTATTCGTTATTGGGAAAAAGAATTCGATATTATAAAACCCCATAAAAATAAAAAAGGAAATCGCCTGTTCACTCCTCAGGATGTAAACAATTTTCATATAATCTATCATCTTGTAAAGGAACGCGGCATGACATTGGCAGGGGCTAAGAAAAAACTCAAAGAGAACAAAGAAGACGCCGAACACAATTTTGAAGTGGTAAAAAAACTTAAAGACATAAAGCAACTGCTCGAAGAACTGAAAGAATATATTTAAAAAATGAAAATTAAAGAAGTTTGCAATATAATTGAATCGTTTGCTCCACTGAGTTATCAGGAATCTTATGATAATTCGGGTTTACAAACAGGTAATCCTAATTCTGAGCTTAAAGGCATATTATTAACAATAGACGTAACCGAAGATATTGTTGAAGAGGCAATCTTGCATAATTGCAATATGATAATTGCCCATCATCCGGTAATTTTTAAACCACTAAAAAAGCTTACAGGGAGCAATTATGTAGAGAGAGTGATTGAAAAAGCAATTAAAAACGATATTGCTATCTACGCAGCCCACACTAATCTTGACTCTGTAAACGGAGGTGTAAGTACATATATGGCAAATAAGATTGGCTTAGAAAATATCCAAATACTTAATCCACAGCAAGGGCAATTGTTAAAACTGGTATGTTTTGTTCCGGTAAATTTT
>Ga0265295_1009087_pt1 | contig 10772 bp, 10 predicted proteins | sample Munlansysbiofilm_FD_192503 | JGI IMG/M metagenome (GOLD analysis project Ga0265295, IMG submission 192503) | Leachate microbial communities from a municipal landfill in Southern Ontario, Canada - Methane capture system biofilm | ecosystem: Engineered > Solid waste > Landfill > Unclassified ... | reverse complement strand
CGGTGGTGTTTCCAGCCGATACCGCCCAGATCAGCCTGATTATGAAACTGGCCAACGTGGAAAATGTGCCGGTGTTCCCGCGGGGTGCCGGTAGTGGCTTCTCCGGCGGTAGCTTGCCCATCTCTGGCGGGATTGTGCTGGCGACCGCGCGCATGGATAGAATCTTTGAGATCGACGAGGAAAATCTGGTGGCCCGGGTGCAGCCCGGCGTGGTCACAGAACAGTTTCAGATCGCGGTGGAAAAGCTCGGCCTGTTTTATCCCCCCGATCCAGCTTCTTTAAAGTTCAGCACCTTAGGCGGCAACGCGGCGGAATGCGCCGGTGGACCACGCTGCGTTAAGTATGGCGTTACCAAGGACTACATCATCGGGCTGGAAGTCGTAACCCCGCAGGGCGACATCATCCGTACCGGCGGTGCCACCATGAAGGGGGTAGTTGGGTACGACCTGACCAAGCTGATGGTGGGCAGTGAGGGAACCCTGGGTATCATCACTGAACTGATCATAAAGCTGCTCCCTCTGCCGGAAGCCAAGAAGACCATGCTCATCATGTTCGACTCCATTGATGGCGCAGCGCAGGCGGTTTCTGCCATTATCCGTGGGAAAATCATTCCCACCACCCTCGAATTCATGGACGCCGCCACTATCGAATGTGTGCGCAAAGCCACAGATTTGGATGTTCCCGCTGCGGCCAAAGCGGTGCTGATTGTTGAAGTGGACGGAGAAGCGCAGATGCTCGACCGCCAGACCAGCCGCATCTCTGAAATTGTACAACCCTTGGGGGTGGTGGAGACCCGCATCGCCGCAACCCCGGCCGAGAGCGAAGAGCTGTGGAAAGTGCGTCGTAGCGTTTCCGCCAGTCTACGTAACGTCAACCCGGATAAGTTCAACGAAGATATCTGTGTCCCACGCAGCAAGGTGCCCGACATGATCCGGCGTGTGGATGCAATCGCACAACGCTATGCAATCCCCATTGTCAACTTCGGCCACGCGGGCGACGGCAACATCCACGTGAACATCATGGTGGATACCAAGCAAGAGGGGCAACTCGAAAAAGCGCAAGCAGCGATCAAAGAGGTGTTTGCCGCAGCACTCGATTTCGGTGGCACCATGAGTGGTGAGCACGGCGTCGGCAATACCAAGGCAGCGTACATCCCCATGGAGCTCGACCCAGCAGCGGTGGCATACATGCAGACCATCAAGAATGCGCTGGATCCGAAAAACATTCTCAATCCCGGCAAAATTCTGCTGGAACAACCCGTAGAACTGGACTGACACCATGGGCAAACACAAAACCCTGGAAGATTTTCGACCCCAGATCGACGCGTGCGTGAAGTGCGGCGCCTGCCAGGCGCAGTGTGCGGTGTACAAATCTCTGAAGCGTGAATCCACCGTAGCCAGGGGCAAAATAGCCATCGCTGCCGCTCTGCTCGACAAAAAGACCCCGGTGGATGAGCGCTTTGTCCTCGACATATCGCAGTGTCTGCTGTGTGGATCGTGCCACGACAAATGCCCCAACCTGGTGCCAACAGATGAGATTGTCATGGCGGCGCGGCGCGAAATCGCCGAGCGCAAAGGGTTAAGCACCTTCGGCAAGGTTTTGACCGGCGTTATCAAACGTCCGAAACTGATGGACGTACTTGCTAAAGGTGGCGCCCGCATGGAAAAGCTCATCTTTCGCAAGGTGCCACAGCACAGCGGGCTGCGCCTACGTTTCCCAGCGCCGTTTATCGCAGCGGATCGCTATCTGCCCGAGATGACTCCCAAACCTTTTCGCGAGCGGGTGCCGGAGTACATCCCCGCACAACAAGACAATGAATCCAAACCTCTGAGCGCATTTTTCACCGGTTGCATGATCAACTACTCCTATCCGCAGATTGGCGAAGCTCTAGTTAAGATCTTCCGCTTTCTTGACCTGCCCTTGTGGATTCCCGCGACCCAAGGCTGCTGTGGCTTGCCAGCCCAAGCCGCTGGGGATGCTGCCACCGTGGATCAACTGGCCGACACCAACGTAAGCGCGTTTGCGCAACGCAAGGTGGATACAGTAATAACCGCGTGCGCCTCATGCAATGCCGGAATCGGTAAACACTATCGCGACATGGGGGATCAATATGCGACCTTAGGCAACCAGGCAGAAGATGTCCTGGTTTTTCTGGTGCGGATGGGGCTGGTGGAGAAGCTACAAGCCCTGCCTCGGGTTGAGAACCCAACCAGAGTTACCTATCATGATCCCTGCCATCTGCGTACTCAGGGGATAACCGCGCAGCCGCGTGCGCTACTCAAGGCTCTACCGGGAGTGGAATTTATCGAAATGGACGGGGCAGATCGCTGCTGTGGGCTAGGGGGAACCTTCTCCGTCTATCACTATGACACCAGCCGCACTATCGGCGCCCGCAAGGCCGATGGAATCAAAGACAGCGGCGCAGAACTGGTTGCATCTGCCTGCCCTGGCTGTATAATGCAGCTGCAAGATAGCATCAATCATGCTGGCCTGAATAAACAAGCCTGTCATGTCTTGGAGCTGATCGCTCGAGAACTACCCTAAGGACCACGAAGCTAACCTAGCCATGATTTATCCCCCGTCTATACAAACTACAAGGAGAACCACCATGCTGAGAACCCTTACCCTGACCTTACTCTGCGCCTTTGTGCTCATCTCAACCATCCCAGCACTGGCAGTACCGCCGGGCCAAAGTCTGACCTTTGACAAAGCGCCCCTTGGGCCGGTTGAATTTGACGGCACCTTGCACAACAAAGCTGCGGATAAAGGCTGTGCCACCTGCCACAACCCCGATTCGTTTCCGCAGATGAAAAAAGGGAGCGTAACCATCACCATGGAGAAAATCTACGCGGGTGAGCAATGTGGCGTCTGCCATAACGGCACAGACGCATTTGCGGCTCAGGGTACGTGCAACAGGTGTCACAAACGTTAATTAAAAGTGCTGACCTCGTATAACCAGCTATATACATAAACTAAAACAGAGAGCAGGTGGGGTACAACCACCTGCTTCTTTTTCTTAAGAAAGCTTTAAAAACGCAATGAGTACCAACGTAAAAGCCCTGGGGATCTTCTCCGGCGGCCTCGACAGCATACTAGCGGCGCTGCTGCTGCGCACACAGGGGATAGACGTTTACTGTGTCACCTTCGTCACCCCCTTTTTCGATGCCGAAAAAGCCATAGAAATGGCGGCATACTACAACCTGCCCCTGCAGATTCAAGACATCAGCGTTCCCCATCTGGCTATGTTGAAAAATCCACGCTATGGCTACGGGCGGAATATGAATCCTTGCATCGACTGCCATGCACAGATGTTTACCAAAGCCGCTCGTATCATGGAACAAGAAGGTTACGATTTTCTCTTTTCCGGCGAAGTGATCGGGCAACGCCCCAAGAGTCAAAACCGTGCGGCCCTGCAGTCCGTGAACAAGGCTTCAGGGTGTGGAGATAAAATTCTGCGCCCTTTAAGTGCTAAATGCCTCCCCATAACCCGCATGGAAGAAGAAGGACTGGTGGATCGAGAACGCTTGGAGGACATTCAGGGGCGCTCTCGCAAGGGGCAGGCAGCTCTGGCTGAACGCCTCGGTGCAGATAAATTCCCTACCTCCGGCGGGGGTTGCCTGCTGACGGAGAACTCCTTCTCCGCCCGTCTGCGCCATCTATTTCAGGACCAGCCTGAATGCACCCCCCGCGATGTGGAGGTGCTCAAACATGGGCGCGCTTTCCGCCTGTCCACTACAGCCATGCTGAGTCTGGGTCGCAAAAAGTCCGACAACGAGAGATTGATCGGCTTTGCAGGCACTGAATTGCCTGTCATGCGCAATGAGAATTTTTCCGGCCCGACCGGGGTACTCTGCGGTACACCAACACAGGAAGATCTGGCACTGGCTGCTGCCCTGATAGCCGCCTACGGCAAGGGCAAGGACGAAGACAGCGTCACGGTCAGAATCGAAAACTGCGGAGCGCAGACGCAATTCCTGCCGGTAGCCCCTTTGAGTCGAGAGCAAGCCGTAACAATGCAGCTGTAATTATTAGGTACTAGGGTTTGTATAGAATTATATCGAGGAAAATTCACATGCTAAAATACCCAAGAGAAGCATGTAGCCCTGGCGTCCGTGCTGGCCTGCAAGACCATCGCCTTCTGGGAGCAAGTAGCCGATAGTTAAGCTCAACGACATCTCATGGGAGCAACTCCACAGAAAACAAAACTTTGCACGCTAACACAGTTCAGTATCCCTTCTCCAGTGTTTTCTTGACTCCTGCGCAAATTTATTGTAAATTACTGTTTTAATGCAATTCTTACAAATGCACCTGTGTTGCATTTGCGCGCTCAAACAGGCAAAAGATTTGCTAAAACTGCGACACACTGATTTGTGGGGAAATTATGGGGTTCAACATTGGGGACAGAGCTGTATATCCGGCTCAGGGTGTGGGAATTATCGAAGCCATTGAAACCAAGGAATTTTCTGGTGAAAAACATGATTTTTACGTACTGCGCATCTGTGACAGCGACATGACCATCATGATTCCAACGGGAAATGTCAAAAGCGTAGGAATGCGCAACCTGGTAGACAAGAAAAACCTCACCCGCATCTATGATCTCTTCAATGAGACAGAAGTTAGCGCGCCCAGAGGGCTGGCTTCATGGAGCAGACGCCAACGGGAATATACGGAAAAGATTAAAACCGGTGATCTCTACGAAGTTGCTCAGGTGCTGCGTGAGCTGTATGTTATTGCCGAAGGGAAAGAGCTTTCATACGGTGAGAAAAAGATGCTTGACCTCGCTAGGCGTCTGGTAATAAAAGAGATAGCCTTTGCTGAAGGCTTGGATGAAGAAAAAGTTAGTCCGCGCGTGGAGATGACCTTTTCCTCCTAAAACAAACAGCGCTGCACATAGTTATATGCAAAACTGCATCGTGCGTATTTACACAATAAAATTCAATTGACCAGGTTGTGCCTGGTCTTTTTATTTTTGGTTTGGGCATGAAACCTAACGCCATAACAGCAGAATTCGAACGTGACCACAAAGTCATTGCGGTTATCCCCGCAGCTGGGTTAGGGCAACGCATGGGTAGCACGACCCATAAGCAGTACCTAAAACTGCGCGGGATCCCCATTCTGGTCCACTGTCTGAGAACCTTCGCCGCCCATCCACAGATCGACGAAATAATTATCGTAGCCCCTGAGGAACAAATAGACTTCTGCCGCTGGGATATTGTCCACGCCTACAACATCGACAAAGTTAGCGCCCTGGTTCGTGGTGGCGCTCAGCGCCAAGATTCTGTGCGCAACGGCGTGCGCGCGTGCCAGTGCAGCGCCGATGACATCATCCTGATCCATGATGGAGTGCGCCCGCTAATTGAGGCCGAAACCATCACCGCTGTAATCGACGGAGTGCGTAAACACAGCGCCTGCATCGTTGGCGTCCCCCTCAAGGACACCGTCAAGGTGGTACAGGACGGCACTATCCTCTCCACTTTGCAGCGGAGCGGATTATGGGCGGCACAGACGCCGCAAGGATTCAGATGCCGCCTCATTGCAACGGCGCACGAACAGGCTCTGGCCCGCGGCTTCAACGCGACCGATGACGCCTCGGTGCTTGAATGGTTCGGACATCCGGTGGTCATGCTTGAAGGCAGCTACGCAAACCTGAAGATCACCACCCCCGAAGACCTCGTACTCGCCCAGGCACTGTTAGAGCAGAGGGAGAGAAACAAATGATCCGTATCGGCCATGGTTACGATGTACACCAACTGGTACCGGAGCGCGCCCTGATTCTGGGCGGAGTTACCGTCCCCCACAGCCATGGCCTGCTGGGGCACTCCGATGCAGATGTCCTCCTTCACGCTGTGTGCGATGCCATCCTCGGCGCCCTCGCGCTTGGCGACCTAGGCTGTCACTTCCCCGATACCGCAGCGGAATTCAAGGATATAGCCAGCACTGAACTCTTACGCCGCGTAATTTCTCTTACCCACCTGAACGACTATACAATCGGCAATCTTGATGCTACCATCATCGCCCAGAAACCGCGCTTGGCTGAGCACCTCCCCGAGATGGTCTCCACCATCGCTTCTCTGTGCCAGTGCAGTAGTGGACACATTAACGTAAAAGCCACCACCACTGAAAAACTAGGATTTGAAGGCCGTCTAGAGGGGATATCCGCTCACGCTGTGGTGCTGCTGACCCGATCACAATCAACTCTATAGTTAACTCCATGACTAACTTAATAAAGGATATAGCCGCACTATGAACACAGAAGCTGCCGGCAAGGATTTTATCCGCCAAATTATTGCAACTGACGTTGGCGCTGGGAAAAACGCTGGCCAGGTAATTACCCGCTTCCCGCCTGAGCCCAACGGCTTTCTTCACATCGGTCATGCCAAGGCGATCTGTCTGAACTTCAATGTCGCGCAGGAATTTGGCGGGCGCTGCCATCTACGCTTTGACGACACCAACCCAGTCAAGGAAGAAGCGCTGTATGCGGACGCCATCCGTGACGACGTGGCCTGGCTGGGCTTTACGTGGGGCGAGAATGAATTCTACGCCTCTGACTACTTTGAAGATCTCTACCATATGGCGCTGAAGTTGATTGAAGCCGGTCTGGCGTATATCGATGATCTCAATGGCGAACAGATCCGCGCGCTGCGTGGCACTCTGACCGAACCGGGCCAGAACAGCCCACACCGCGACCGCAGCGTGAAAGAGAACTTGGAACTGTTTCAGCGCATGCGCGCTGGCGAATTTGGCAATGGCGAGAGAGTACTGCGTGCCAAAATTGACATGAGCTCTCCCAATATGAACATGCGCGACCCGATTATGTATCGCATCTTACATGCGCCGCATCACCGCACCGGGGGTACTTGGTGCATCTACCCCATGTACGACTTCGCCCATGGTCAGTCCGATGCGTTGGAGGGGATCACTCATTCTTTGTGCACCCTTGAATTTGCCGACCACCGCCCCCTGTACGACTGGTTCATCGAAAAACTCGATCTGCATCAGTCTCGCCAATACGAGTATTCGCGCCTGAATTTGGGCTATACGGTGCTGAGCAAGCGCAAGCTTCAGGAGCTGGTAAGCAACGGCGCTGTCAGTGGCTGGGATGACCCGCGCATGCCAACACTGGCCGGAATGCGCAGACGCGGCTTTCCGCCACAGTCGCTGCGCAAATTCTGCGCCCGCATCGGGATCAGCAAAAATGATAGCTGGATCGACATGAGCGTACTGGAAGACTGCGTGCGCGAAGAACTCAATGAAACCGCCCCGCGGGCTATGTGTGTTCTGCGCCCGCTGAAAGTGGTTATAACCGATTACCCAGAAGGTAAACAGGAGGAGTTCGTCGCTCCCAACCACCCACAGCAACCCGAAATGGGGGAGCGCAATATCCAGTTCACGCGCGAGCTGTTCATCGAGCAGGATGATTTCATGCTCGAACCACCGTCGAAGTTTTTCCGCCTCGGCCCTGGACGCGAGGTGCGCCTGCGTAACGGCTATGTAATCAAGTGTGAAGAAGTGGTCTACAATGATGATGGCAGCATTAAGGAATTGCACTGTTCTCACGACCCAGCTACTCTGGGGGCAGCACCTGAGGGGAGAAAAGTCAAAGGGGTGATCCACTGGATCAGCGCGGCCCACGCCGTGAAGATCCGGGTGCACCTGTACGACCGTCTGTTTCAAGTTGAAACTCCTGGAGCAGGAGAACACGCGGAAAACTGGCTGGAAGATCTCAATCCAGATTCCATTGAAACCTTGGAAGGCTGCCTGGCCGAGCCCTGTGTCTGCGAGGCCACCCCCGCGCAGGCATATCAGTTTGAGCGCTGCGGCTACTTCTGCCTCGATGCACAGCAGAGCACCGTAGAGCTTCCTGTATTTAATCGCACCGTCACCCTGCGCGACTCTTGGTCGAAAGCGAATAAATAAGCCATAAGACACTTCTTCCGTTGGCAAATTAAATAACGTACCTCTCAGAACATATAAAAAAGGACTTCCAGTATCCCGATGAGTTTACGCCTTTACAACACCCTGACTGGCACCAAAGAAACCTTCACTCCACTCCAACCCGGTAAGGTGGGGATGTATGTGTGTGGAGTTACCGTCTATGATTACTGTCACATCGGGCATGCTCGCGCCAATATCGTGTTCGACATCATCTTCCGCTACCTGAAATACAGTGGTTATGCTGTAACCTACGTGCGCAACTATACCGATGTGGACGATAAGATCATCCAACGCGCCAACGAGCGCGGCATCAGCTCAAACGAGCTAGCGCAGGAATTTATTCAAGCTTTTGATGAGGATATGGCCGCTCTAGGGCTGGAACAACCCAGCATAGAACCCAAAGCCACCGAGCACATGGATGAGATCATCAACCTAGTGCAGAGCTTGATCGATAGCGGTAAAGCCTATGCGGTGGATGGGGATGTGTACTTTGCGGTGCGTAGCTTTGACAACTATTTAAAGCTGAGCAAACGCAATCTCGACGATATGCAAGCTGGTGCACGCATCGCCCCTGGAGAAAAGAAACGTGACCCCATGGATTTCGCCCTGTGGAAAGGGGCCAAGCCCAACGAGCCTTCTTGGAGCTCTCCCTGGGGAGAGGGTCGTCCCGGTTGGCACATAGAGTGCTCGGCCATGTCGACCCGCTATCTGGGCGAATCATTCGACATCCACGGCGGCGGCAAGGATCTCATCTTCCCCCATCACGAAAATGAGATCGCCCAGAGCGAGGGCGCCAGCGGCAAGCCTTTCGTCAAATACTGGGTGCACAACGGTTTCGTCAATGTCAATCAGGAGAAGATGAGCAAATCGCTGGGCAACTTCTTCACCATCCGCGATATCCTGCAGCAGTACGACCCCGAGGTGGTGCGCTTTTTCATCCTCTTGGCGCACTACCGCTCTCCTATTGACTTCTCCGAGCAAAATCTTAAAGAGGCACGCAGTGGTTTGAGCCGTTTCTACGAAGGGCTGCATGCCGCGGCTGAAGTGCTGAGCCAATGCGATGTCGACCCCAGCATAGCCACCACCGAAGGGGAGGAACTCAAAGAGCGCTTCCGTGCGGCGATGGATGATGACTTCAACACCGCGCAGGCCATTGGCTTTTTGTTCGACGGGGTGCGCGCCATGAACCGCCTGATGAGTGAAAAGAAATTCCGCAAGAAGGCGGACAGGGTTGCTGCGGTAAACAGCCTGTACCAGACCCTGCTCGCACTCGGAGACGTCCTGGGGATATTCGGCTCTGACCCTGAAACATGGCTGGGACGCCAGAAGATGGCGGCGCTGGCGGATATGGATATCAGCGCGGAGGAGATAGAACACAAGATCGCCCAGCGCTTGCAGGCGCGCGCGAACAAAGATTTTGCCCTGTCCGATTCCATCCGCGCGGAACTGGAAGCAAGCGGGATTCTGTTGCTGGATAATCCGGAAGGAACCAGCTGGAAGATTAGATAGAGGCGTAGCGCCACCAATGAAACAACGGTGAAATATGTTTACAGGCTCTACACCGAGCCGGGAGCGGCACAGATGCTGAGTAGCACAGCTTACTTAAATTCGGGATCAATTGGAGGGGACGGTGGGTTTGGTCCGCGCTCCAGGAGTGACGCAGCATCGGCGTCTACTTCCGCACCAATTCCTGCTGGGAGCAGCGCTCAAGACCAATACACCTCCTCAGAGCAAGAAAAATCCACGTTTCTACCTAGCTTAGATACCGTTAAATTTAGCCCTGCGGCGCGCCAACTGGCACAGCAAAACAACAAAGAGGAGCAGGCCCAGACGGTGGAACAAGAACAACTGGGCTCAATGGATGCCACAGCACCGTCTGAAACTGAAGGGGTGGAAGAAAAAATACCCCCTTCCGCTACTATTGGTGCAAACCTCAACTCCCAAGAGCAACAAAAAGTGCAGGAGCTTAAACTGCGTGACCAAGAGGTGCGCATTCATGAAGCAGCCCATGCCGCTGTGGGCGGGCAACATGCTGGCACCCCAACGCTGGAATACGCAACTGGTCCCGACGGAAAGCGCTATGCGGTCGCTGGCGCGGTCAGCATCGATCTAAGCAAGGTGGCGGGTGATTCACAAGGAACCATCGCTAAGATGGAGCAGATTCAGGCTGCAGCCCTGGCACCGGCGCAACCCTCCACCCAAGACAGGCGTGTCGCCGCACGCGCCGCCCAGATCGCAACGCAGGCCCGGATGGAACTGCGCACCGAACTAAGCACTGTAGAATCTTCCGCCGCACAAGACTTCATGGAACCTACAGCAACTACTTCCGTAGAAAACACTAAACCTCAACTAGCCCCGCCCACCTCAACTCCCGCAGTCACCATCGAATCTCTGCGCTGGGCTGGAGCTGTAGCCTGATCTTGACTACTCTGGGTTACGCGAAAGTTGCCCAGAACACCCTGCTCTAAAGACACTCTTCTAAGTATTCCTGCAACACCAGTGCTTGATTATGCTCCGTATCTCGGGCACCATAAACCAGAGTAAGGCGCTTCTGCTTGACTGCTTTCAGCAGCTCTTTCCCCAACTGGTTTTCTCTTAATTCCGCAAGATAGCGTTCCCTGAACTGCCCCCATTTCTCTGGATCGTGGTTGAACCACTTGCGCAGCTCTGTCGACGGAGCTATCTCCTTGTTCCACTCATCCACAGCCAGCTTCTGCTTGGACACACCACGCGGCCACAGGCGATCTACCAGCACTCGATAGCCATCCTCCGGCGCAGGGCTTTCATATGCACGCTTTGTTTGAATCTGCATAAAACCACCTCCATGCCAATCAGCG
>Ga0265295_1009086_pt1 | contig 10773 bp, 8 predicted proteins | sample Munlansysbiofilm_FD_192503 | JGI IMG/M metagenome (GOLD analysis project Ga0265295, IMG submission 192503) | Leachate microbial communities from a municipal landfill in Southern Ontario, Canada - Methane capture system biofilm | ecosystem: Engineered > Solid waste > Landfill > Unclassified ... | reverse complement strand
CGTGTTCTGAACGTTTTTTTGCCAACCACCCCCAATCCGACATCCGGGTTTTACCTCCTGATCCCCGAGAAGGACCTGATTCCAGCACAAATGAGCGTTGAAGATGCTTTCAAATTGATCATTTCCGGGGGCCTGGCGACACCGGAATATGTTCTTGATAAATCCGGGTTGAAAGAGAACAATGCATCGATGCCCGGAGCGGCCGATGACGGCCGCGTTGAGCCTGGTATGCCCGAGGGCGCTCCTGCCGTCGGAAAACCTCGGGCAAGTGAGCCTTAGGGGGGCCTGCACAGCTTTGAGTCGGCGCGAGAATCCTTCAGAGTCTTTCCTGCGGGGGAACTTTGAATCCTATGGCATGACAAGAATGCGGACTTTTCGGACATGACGGACGGGAATCTGCCCGCCGACTGATCGATCCTGCAAAAGATAGCTTCGCTTGCATGCACCCTTATGGCCTCGATTTGACAATTTCAACTTTTTACTCTAGTCCTGTTGGACCGTTGTTCAAATCATCCACTAGACGAAAGGAGGAATGCACAATATGTCCATGAGCAACTTTCTTTTCACTTCAGAGTCAGTTACTGAAGGTCATCCTGACAAGGTGGCCGATCAGATTTCAGATGCGGTTCTGGACTCCATCCTAGCTGAGGACAAGGCTGCCCGGGTTGCCTGCGAAACTTTGGTTACAACCGGGCTGGCATTTCTGGCGGGAGAAATTACGACGACAACCTGGGTGGACATTCCGAACCTGGTTCGTCAAACGATCAAGGAGATCGGCTATCAGAATTCGTCAATGGGATTCGATTGGGAAACCTGTGCGGTCATTACCAGCATCGATAAGCAATCACCGGATATTTCCATGGGAGTCACGGCGGGTGAGGGCCTGTACGAAGAGCAGGGAGCCGGAGACCAGGGCCTGATGTTCGGTTTTGCCTGCAACGAGACCCCCGTCCTTATGCCGATGCCCATATACTACGCTCATCGAATTACCCGGAAGCTGGCGGAAGCTCGCAAGAACGGCATCCTTGATTTTTTGCGCCCGGACGGGAAAAGTCAGGTGACCGTCGAGTACGACGACCATCGGCCGAAGAGAATCGATTCCATTGTCGTAGCCGCTCAGCATACCCCAAATGTCACCTACAAAACGATCCAGGAAGGAATCATCGAGGAAGTGATCAAAAAGGTTATTCCCCTCGAAGTATTTCATCAACTCGACCGGCCGCTTCGTTATCGGCGGACCTATGGGTGATTGCGGCCTGACCGGAAGAAAGATCATTGCGGATACCTACGGCGGACAGGGAAGCCACGGAGGCGGGTGCTTTTCGGGAAAGGACCCCAGCAAAGTGGATCGCTCCGCATCCTATATGGCCCGCTATGTTTCAAAGAATATCGTCGCTGCAGGGCTGGCGGATCGCGTGGAGGTACAGGTGGCCTACAGCATCGGTGTAGCCGAGCCGGTATCTCTCATGATAGACACCTACGGTACCGGCAAGATCTCTCCGGACCGTATTGCCGAAATCGTGAGAGATACTTTCAGTTTCAAGCCCGCAAATATAATCAGCCACTTAAAACTGCTCCGCCCCATCTATAAACAGACGGCCTGCTACGGGCACTTCGGAAGGAACAATCCCGATTTTACATGGGAGAAAACCGACATGGTCGACATCCTTCGCGAAAAGGCGGGCCTTTGAGAGGGATAAGGCTCAAGTGAAGGGGTGGTCGGTTTCGGTTCGGACCCCGACTCTGGGTGAGGGGCCGGGATTTCCGCCCTTTTTAACCTGATAATTTCACCAAGGAGGTTTCATGGAATTTGATATTAAGGACAGGGGGCTTGCCGATAAAGGCAAACTCAGAATCGAATGGGCGGCTAAATCGATGCCCGTCCTCGCTTCCATCAAGGAGCGTTTTGAAAGGGAAAAACCCTTGGCAGGCATCAGGATGGCTGCATGCCTTCACGTGACCACAGAAACGGCTTCATTGGTGCAGGTGTTGAAGTGTGGCGGAGCAGACGTGCGACTGTGCGCGTCCAACCCATTGAGCACCCAGGATGACGTTGCGGCATCTCTTGCCGTTCACGACGGCATACCCGTTTTCGCAATAAAGGGTGAAAACAAGGAAACCTATTATAACCATATCCATGCCGCTCTGTCCCATAAACCTCAAGTCACCATGGATGATGGCGCGGACCTTGTGAGTACTCTGCATTCGGATCGCAGAGAGCTCCTGCCCGGCATTCTGGGCGGAACGGAGGAAACCACGACAGGAGTCATCCGGTTGAGGAGCATGGCCGACAGCGGCGTCCTGCAATACCCGATCATCGCCGTGAATGACGCCGACACCAAGCACCTGTTCGACAATCGTTACGGCACGGGCCAGAGCACTATCGACGGCATCATCAGGGCAACCAACCGGTTGCTTGCGGGCTCGAATTTCGTCGTCAGCGGATATGGGTGGTGCGGCCGTGGAGTTGCAATGCGGGCTGCAGGAATGGGGGCTAAAGTCATCGTTACCGAAGTCGACCCACTTCGTGCACTGGAGGCCGTCATGGACGGCTATCAGGTTATGCCCATGGCGGAAGCGGCAAAGATCGGCGACTTTTTCTGCACACTGACCGGCGACATTCATGTATTGAGAAAAGAGCATTTCGAATTGATGAAAGATGGGGCCATCGTCTCGAATTCCGGCCATTTCAATGTCGAAGTGGACCTGGACGTTCTAGCTCAGATGGCCGCCGCCCGCCGTCAGATCCGCGAGTTTGTCGAAGAGTTTGCACTGCCAAACGGTCGCCGCATCTATGTACTTGGCGAAGGGCGGCTGATCAACCTCGCTGCGGCTGAGGGGCATCCATCGAGTGTCATGGATATGAGCTTTGCCAATCAGGCGTTGTGCTCCGAATTTATGGTCAAGAACGTTTCCTCTCTCGAAAATAGAGTTTACGGCGTTCCAGTGGAGATCGACAAGGCGATCGCGAAGTTGAAATTGTCGACAATGGGGGTAAGCATTGACGATCTCACTGCGGAGCAGGAGAAATACCTGAGCTCCTGGGAGATGGGGACCTGAGGGATCACTAACCTTTTTCTATTCAAGGCCGACGGCGTTTCGACCGCCCGCCGTCGGCCTTGAATTCTACTCTTGCGGCATATGACTCTATCGATTATTCGCAGCTTATGTCTGGGATGCATGATTCTACTGCTTAGCTGCAGGCCTGAACCGCCAGAGGAGAAGGCGAAGCCTCTGACCCTCGAACAGGTTCCCCCTGACGAGGTCCCCGACTTTCGAGATGACATGAATGCCGATTCTCTTCGGACCGCTATTGCGAAAAGCCTTGCCTTTTATGAGCGCATCCCGAAAGACCGAATGTTTGCACTTGGGGACAAGCAAATCTCGGCCCGGACCCTGAGATCTTCTTTAATCCTTTTCTCAAAGCTCCTCGATACAAATCACCTCGATTCGGCTACTCTTGCCAAGTATTTCGACATCTACCGCCCACGTGACCGGGGATCAAAGGACCGCCTGCTCGTCACAGGATATTACGAGCCAATCCTTGAAGGAAGACTTGAACCGAACGAAAGTTTTTGCTATCCTGTATATGAAATCCCCCCGGATCTGGTGACGATAGAGCTCAGTGATTTTGACCCCGGACGCTACCCTGGAACGAGATTGGTCGGCCGTGTGGTTGACAAGCGGGTAGTACCCTACTTCAGCCGAGCAGAAATCGACGGTAAGCGGAAGCTTGAAAGACTTGGCTGTGAATTGGCGTGGCTGAAGGACCCATTGGACGCTTTTTTCCTGCATGTGCAAGGGTCCGGGATGATTCGTCTGCCCGGTGGAGAGTCTGTTCGGATTGGTTATGCGGGCACCAATGGACGCCCCTACAGCAGCATCGGCAAGTATCTTATAGATGAAGGCGTTATGTCTTCCGAAGAGATGTCGCTTCAGTCGCTTCGCGCCTATTTGGGGTCGCACTCCGAGATTCTCAACCAAGTTCTGTGGCAGAATGAGAGTTATGTTTTTTTTCGCTGGGTAGAGGATGGGCCGATGGGCAGCCTTAATGTGGCCTTGACGGCAGGGCGATCCATTGCAACCGATCCCCGATGTTACCCGAAGGGGGCTCTGGCGTTCATAGAATCAGAAAAGCCTCGGCTCAATTCAGATGGCCAGGTAACGCGTTGGGAACCGTTGTCTCGTTGGGTTCTCAACCAGGATACCGGCGGGGCCATCAAAGGATTGGGGCGAGTGGATCTGTTTTGCGGCAGTGGGGAGGCTGCCGAATGGATTGCCGGACGATTGAAGCACCCCGGAAGGCTATTCTTTCTCGTAAAGAAAGAGAATGCCGGCGATTGATTGTGGGTTGGTCATAATTTCCGGTCTGACTTTTCTCACCTCACTGCAGAGGCGCAGGGACCGTAGAGAAAAGCTGAATAAGAAACTTAATGCAGCGTCCTCTGCGGCTCTGCAGTGAGGTGAGAAAAGATGCATTCTGACCAACGCTCAATTAAATGGGTTGATTTTCTTCTTCGTTAGATTTACTTGTATATTCCATTAGAACCTGGAATAAGATACGCATTTCGTCAAAGCAGCGACTCAGGGCCGTGACAGCCTGGAGTGCTTTTTCCTGTTCCTTGTCCGTTGCTGATGACAGCATGCCAATAAGGCTCATTTGTGCGGTCCTGAATCGCTCTGTGGTCAGTTCCCCACGGATCTTGAGCTGCCGGGCTACTGTTCCTGGTTGGGCGCTTCGACAGATTTCTTCGAGCTCTTCGTATTTCTGACCATATTCATGTGCCAGCTGTGACAGAATATGGAGAGGTTCTTTGGGGTCGTTCATGGCTGCTCCTTTTGCGGTTTTGTTGCCGGGATGCATCTGCCGCCGGCCAGGGGCGGCGCTGTCCGATAAGGCAGTGCAAGCGTATTGGATTCCGTACGATGTGTCAATCGTGTTGTATTTTCTTCGTATACTCTCCAGCACGAAGATTGAGCTCGGGCAACGCAGAGGTACGGCTCCTGCGAGGCAGTCCGCTGGTCGATCTCCACGCCGGGAGTGTTTCAAACGGTATGGTTTTCTTTGCTTCCTCTAGTTTGGAATTTTGTTTATAATCAGGGCAACACGGAGTTCGGTTACAAATTCAATTTACAGGAAATCATTTCTAGTCAAGTCTGTCACCGCATTTTCCCCGAACCGGGCTGGACTGGGCCGTTCCCGCACTGGGACAGTGCTTGAGGAGCCGGTTGCAAGCCCTCAATTGCAGGCATGAAAGGTGTTTTGAATGTTCGTAAAACCACTAAATATATTGCTTACGGAATCGGTCAAAGTCCCCGCCGAAGGACTGACGCCTCTCCTCGAGCGCAAGATTCACGAGCGATTGGTCTTTACAAACCCGGATTACGAAATGCGCCATAACCGAGGAGAATGGATAGGCAATATTCCTCCTCAGATTACCTGCCTTCGGCGAAAGGGTCGCTATTATCTACTGCCAAGAGGCTTTCTGGATCAATTTACCGACCTGTGTAAGAAGTTCCAGCAGCCTTACCGCCTGGTGGATCGTAGACGATCCTTTGACCCCCTGCCCATTGAATTTCATGGGGAATTGAAAAGCTATCAACACGATGCCGCCGAAGGTGTTCTCGACAAAGACTTTGCCACCCTGGTGGGAGGGCACAAGAGCGGAAAAACGGTGATCGCTCTTCACACCATCGCTCAGAGGCGCCAGCCCACACTGATTCTCATCCCCAGGCTGGACCTGATGGAGGGCTGGCTGACCAAGATCGAGAATTTTCTCCAGATTCCAAGTTCCGAGGTGGGGATCTTCGCACGCGGCACGCAGCAGATCGGAGAGTGGATTACTATTGCACACACCGGTGAAATGATGCGGTTTTGGCGAAAGATCTACGAACGAGTTGGCTACCTGATCGTGGATGAATGCCAGCGTTGCCCGTCCAAGGTGTTCACTCACCTGGTACCCAATTTCGACACGCGATACATGTTAGGGTTGTCCAACAGCGTCCAGCGAAAGGACCGGCTTTCCCGGATCATTTACTACTACGTTGGGGATGTGGTCTACAGCATCAATGAGAAGGACGCTCGAGAGGGTCGGGGGATAATACCCGCTCAAGTGGTAGCGCGGACCACGGAATTCGAATATCCTTACAACTCAAGAGCCGATTTCAAGCCTATGCTGCAGGCTCTCATGCGCGATGGAGAAAGGACCCGTCTCATTGTGAACGATATCGAGGCGGAATTGCGCGAAGAACCGCGGCCTCTGATCGTGATTTCGGGAGGAGAAGACCAGGACGACGTCCTCAAGGCCGAATTGCAGGACCGCGGCATCCGTGTCATAACGTATGTCGAGGATTGCGATGACACGGAGGGAGAAGCGGCGCTCGCAGATGAAGGAGACAATGGCGAAGAGGAGCGGACGTCTCCTGCAAAACCGTCATCCCCGAAGCTCTCTCTGCCGGATGGGCCGGCTGTGGTGCTGCTCAGCACCAAGGCACTCACTCAATGCTCGCAGGATCTCAACTGTAACGTTCTCTTCCTGGCCGTACCGCTATACTTTAGGAAGCATGTGGCCCACGCTATCCGCAGTCTATCCCAGAACGGCAACACCAATAATCGACTCAAAATCTACGACTACGTGGATCAGCATGTGGGGCTTTTTGAAAACTATTTCCGAATGCGCAGTTATAACTACGGGGTCCATCCCGATGTGCTTTTGAATCTCAATTGATTCCACGCTCCCAAAAATGTCGTGGTCCATTCACTCCAACCAGAGAAGTGAATCAACAGGCGCCAGGGTCGCACTGGCGCCCCATCTTCAAGCATGCCCCGAAGTGACCACTCTCGGAATTCGGCCGTGCATAGATGACTACTCAGAAGCGCAGAAGACCTTGCTGCGAACGGCCACCCGTGTTTTTTTCCCTACGCAGCGCTACGTCGATATCTTCCATGCACTGGATATTCCAACCTTTCCCAACGCTACCACATACCGCTATCAACGTTCCCGGGTCCTCCAGCAGCTGCTGTTCGAGTACCTCGATTACCCTCACCCCCAAACACGCATCTACTATGGAAAAATTCAGAAGAACAGAATTGCCCGGGACTTTGCTCTACCAGTTCTCATGATGGGCCCCCACATAATTCCGGGTTCATCCTACGCTGTGCACACACTCGAGATGCTTGAGTCTGTTGCGGGAAGACACCATTGTATTGTCGTTCAGCCCCGGGTGGAATGGATCGAGCGCGTGCGCCTCATTTGCGTTCGTTTTGAATGCATTGCAGCTCAGCGTCAGAATCCGGGCCGGGAGGGCGGCACCTTCGACCAACCCATTCACTCAGGCAGCTCCCTCCTCCAGGAGCCTCTCACGGCCACTCTGTCCCTTGTCCGTACGGCGAATCTGGATGACATCGCGATCGACTGGGGATATGCAGGCGGGAAATGGCTGGTGACCGGAATGTCACGTCCTCCTGTCCGCTGCATTGTACCAGGCGGAGTGGTCAATCGTCATGCCCACATCTGCGGATTGATCCGGTCCGGCCTGTTATAACAGGGCGTATTTCCCTTCCGGGAAAAAAAAGTTATAGAGGCTGGAAAACCGTGGTTAATATTAAGCTGGAAAACTCATGAAGGAAGATCGCAGCATGACAAAAATATGGCTTGCCATTGTCTCGTTTCTATTTTTTTTGTCGACCGCTACCGGAAATTGTGCAGACCCCTCCCCCTACTTTCCCAATCTGCCTCCTCTGGTTCAATCATCGGTTGAACGAACCCTTTCCTCCAGACCCGGCGATCTTTTCGTGGTTTTGAAAAATGGATTCACCGTTCTTGTACGCCAGGACACGGGAAGCGACGTCGTCTCCTCGAAGGTTTTCGTTCGCGCAGGCTCGATCTATGAAGGTCAATACCTGACGGGGGGCCTCTCACACTACCTGGAGCATGTTGTTTCCGGCGGCTCCACCCGCTCCTTTACCGAAGCTGAAGCCACGAGGCGCTTGAAGGAGATCGGTGGAGAAACCAATGCCTACACCTCATTTGACCGAACTGTGTATTACATCGACACATCTGCCGAACATTGGGAATCCGCAGTGGATCTTCTGCTCTCGTACGTCAGCGAGTCCACGCTTGACCCGATGGAGGTTGCAAGGGAAAAGCCCGTGATTCAGCAGGAAATCAAGATGGGAGAGAACGACGCCGAACGCGAGCTTTCCAAACTTTTTTTCAAGACCGCCTACCGGGTCCACCCGGTTCGAAATCCGGTGATCGGATACGAAGACGTGTTCATTCGACAGGATCGCAACGCTCTGATGGATTACTATACGAGGCGTTATCAGCCCGGTAATATGGTGCTGGTTGTGGTGGGCAACGTCGATCCTTTTCAGGTCCTCCAGTTCGTGGTTGACGAGACCAGGGATATTGTACGAAGGCCTTCTGAACCTTTGGTATTGCCCTCCGAGCCCGATCAGTTGAGCTCACGATGGCAGGAGGAACAACTTCCCATTGCGCGGCTCACCCAGGCAATGATCGGCTTCCCTTCAGTTACGCTGCAGGACAAGGACCTCTATGCACTGGATGTGCTTTCATTCCTCCTTGGAGAAGGCGAAACAAGCCGGTTGCATCAACGTCTGAAGGATCGCGAGAACCTTGTTTTGAGCGTCAGCGCTGCCAACTGGACGCCCACATATGTCAACGGTCAATTCATCATCTCTATGGACTTGCCGGAGAAGAACTGGCCGGAAGTTCTCGATAGTGTGCGGGAGGAGATTGATCGCTTCAAAACCGAGCCCATCGCTGCCGAGGAGCTCATAAAAGCAAAGAAGACGGTGATCGCGCATCATGTCTTCGGCAAGGAGACCGTCTCGGCCATGGCCTCTTCACTGGGCTCTTCCTACTTCGACACGGGAAACCCCTACTTTGATGAACAGTATGTGGAAGGAATCCGATCCGTCACTTCCGAACAAATTCAAAGGGTTGCGCAACGTTATTTGAATATGGACCGGATCAACGTTGCGGCCGTTCGCCCTCCGGGCGGCGAAAAGCCGGCAATGAAAGCCGCCGTTACCTCGAAAGCGCCTCCGGTTGAGCTCAAGCAAATGGACAACGGCCTGAAGCTGCTGATCAAGGAAGATCACTCACTTCCGCTCGTCACGATTCAGCTCTACGGCTTGGGAGGCCTCTATCTGGAAGATCAGCACAAAGAAGGCATTTCCGCGTTCACCGCTTCACTCCTGACTGCCGGCACCAGACAGCGCACCAGGCTCGAGATTGCCCGGGCCATCGAAGAGGTTGGGGGTATGATCGAGAGCAGCTCGGACAACAATACCTATCATATTGCAATCAAGGTATTGAAGGACGACCTGGATACAGCGCTCGACATTCTTGCCGACGTCGTTCAAAACACTCAGTTCCCCCAAGAGGAAATCGAGAAGCACAGAAAGGACACTCTGCTTGCCATTCAACGCCAGGATGAAAGCTGGCAGACTGAGCTCGTGCGGCTCTTCAAGAAAGCATATTTTGTCGAATCCCCTTACCGCCACGAACGCCTGGGAACCGAAGATACAGTTAAATCCTTCACCAGGGCGGATCTTACTTCATTCTATCATCGTATGGTGAATCCGCGCCATTCCGTTCTGGCAGTATCCGGCGATGTGGACCGGAACCGGGTTTTGGCCCAACTGGAGCAGAAGCTTGGAAGCTGGACCGGGGAGGACGTCTCACTGCCTGAGCTCTCCGGCGGGGCCGCCTCGCTCAAATCCGATCGCGTGAAGGAAAGAAAGAACGAAAAGACCTCTGCAGGTCTGTTCATCGGCACCAACGGTCTCGCCATCACCAATCCCGAGAAACCCGTGCTTGACGTGTTGAACGCCGTTCTATCGGGAGCGGGAGGCCCCATGGGCCGCCTTTTTGAATCATTGCGTGGCGGGAACGAAGACCTTGTCTACGTTGTGGGCTCTTTTCCCTTTTACGGTATACACGCGGGTTACTTTGCAGCGATCACTCAGACCACCTTCGGCAACCTCGATAAGGTGCAGACCAGCATTCTGGCAAACCTGGAACGCTTGCGTGAAGAGCCGGTATCCGAAGCGGAATTGAAAACCGCGAAGAATATGCTCCTGACAGCACATCGTATGAATCTGGAAAGCCCGGCTCTACAGGCGCGGAGTGCCGCCCTCGACGAGGTTCTGGGCCTCGGCTACGATTATGATGAGCGCTACGACGAGCTCATCGAAGCGGTAACCGCAGAACAGATTCAGAATCTCGCGAGGAAGCTCTTCACCAACACTCTGATCGTTCGTACCCTTCCGGAACGCCCCGTGGAGATTCTCTCCGTTCCAGGTCCAAGCCGCGGTGCCGGTGCCGAGCAGTAGCGCGTTATTCGTTAATCGTTATTCGAGATGCGGAATCGGAGGTCAGAGGCTGGAGATCCGGGATGTGCGGGAATGATGGGGTGCTTTGTGATGCTGCGATGGACCGGATCAATGAAGATCGATGTCACATGGCCCCAAAGCTCGTATCTCTCGTCTCACATCCGGTATCCAGTATCCAGCATCACGTGACCCTGTCCCGAATAACGAATCCCTGACTCCGGATCCCGACCCACGAAACACTCATTCCCCGCGTCGGTCGGGGTGAGGGCACAGGTACTCCTTCCTGCCAAAGGACGATCGGATCAGACGCTTTTCGCCTTCCAGTCGGTCGAGAACCTCCTTCAGATCCTTCTCCGGCACACCTAGAGAAGCAGCTGTTTCTGAAAGCGTACAAGGCCGTCTTCTCACCA
>Ga0265295_1009085_pt1 | contig 10773 bp, 10 predicted proteins | sample Munlansysbiofilm_FD_192503 | JGI IMG/M metagenome (GOLD analysis project Ga0265295, IMG submission 192503) | Leachate microbial communities from a municipal landfill in Southern Ontario, Canada - Methane capture system biofilm | ecosystem: Engineered > Solid waste > Landfill > Unclassified ... | reverse complement strand
AATTACTTGATGATTTTGGCGACGACGCCGGCGCCCACGGTGCGACCGCCTTCGCGAATGGCAAAGCGCAGGCCTTCTTCCATGGCGATCGGCGCAATCAGGCTCACCGTCATCGACACGTTGTCACCAGGCAGCACCATTTCCTTGTCGGCCGGCAGTTCGATCGTCCCGGTCACGTCCGTCGTGCGGAAGTAGAACTGCGGGCGATAGCCCTTGAAGAACGGCGTGTGACGACCGCCTTCTTCCTTGGACAGAATGTACACCTCGGCCGTGAAGTCCGTGTGCGGCTTGATCGAACCGGGCTTGGCCAGCACCTGGCCGCGCTCGACTTCTTCGCGCTTGGTGCCGCGCAGCAGAATCCCGACGTTGTCGCCCGCCTCGCCCTGATCCAGCAGCTTGCGGAACATTTCAACGCCCGTGCAGGTCGTCTTGATCGTGTCGTGGATCCCCACAATCTCGATTTCCTCGCCCACCTTGATGACACCGCGCTCGACGCGACCCGTCACCACCGTGCCACGACCCGAAATCGAGAACACGTCTTCAACAGGCATCAGGAACGCACCATCGACCGCACGCTCGGGCGTCGGGATGTAGCTGTCCAGCGCCTCGGCCAGCTGCATGATCGCCTGCGCACCCAGCGGACCTTCGTCGCCATCGAGCGCCAGCTTGGCAGAACCCTTGATGATCGGCGTGTCGTCGCCAGGAAAGTCGTACTTCGACAGCAGCTCGCGCACTTCCATCTCGACCAGTTCCAGCAGTTCCGCATCGTCGACCATGTCGCACTTGTTCAGGAACACCACAATGTAGGGCACACCCACCTGGCGGGCCAGCAGAATGTGTTCGCGCGTCTGCGGCATCGGGCCGTCAGCGGCCGAGCACACCAGAATCGCGCCGTCCATCTGCGCCGCACCCGTGATCATGTTCTTGACGTAGTCCGCGTGACCCGGGCAGTCCACGTGCGCGTAGTGACGGTTGGCCGTCTCGTATTCCACGTGCGAGGTGCTGATCGTGATCCCGCGCGCCTTTTCTTCGGGCGCGTTGTCGATCTGGTCGTAGCCCTTGGCTTCGCCGCCCAGCGCCTTGGCCAGCACCGTCGTGATCGCCGCCGTCAGCGTCGTCTTGCCGTGGTCAACGTGGCCGATCGTACCCACGTTCACGTGCGGTTTGGTCCGTTCAAACTTGCCTTTTGCCATGGCTGACTCCTGACTATGGAATGATCCAAGATGTTGTGGTGCCCATGATGCGGATCGAACGCATGACCTCTCCCTTACCAAGGGAGTGCTCTACCACTGAGCCACATGGGCGGTATTCATTTCGACATCCGTCGAACCGGACCCGCTTTGGAGCGGGTGAAGGGAATCGAACCCTCGTCGTAAGCTTGGAAGGCTTCTGCTCTACCATTGAGCTACACCCGCGATTCGGATCCCTGCCGACGTCCGCGCATGTGGCGCTGGATATCGTTCGCCTGGTGGTGGGGGTTGGATTCGAACCAACGTAGGCGCAAGGCCAACAGATTTACAGTCTGCCCCCTTTAACCACTCGGGCACCCCACCGAAGCGAATCACGAATTATGCAGATATTCTGCTGTAATGTCAAGCAACCGCATCGCGTTCCGCCAGCACGGAACCCAGGCCCTGGCGTTCCAGCAGCGCATCCAGATGCGCCCAATCAGAAAACTCGATCACCAGTTGCCCACCCTTGCGGGCGCCCGTCCGGATCTTCACTGAAGTGGCCAGATGATCGGACAGCGCTTTTTCCAGGCGATCGAGGTCCCCGCAGCGGGCACCCGCCTGCCCCCGGGCCGTGCGGCCAGCCGGCACAAGAGGCTCATCGGCTTCGCGCAAGGCACGCGCAACGCGCTTTTCGGTTTCTCGCACGGACAGGCGCCGGGCGATGACCTCGTTGGCCAGCAGGATCTGCTGTGCAGCATCGGTAGCCAACAAGGCCCGCGCATGACCCATGTCGATGTCACCGGCCAGCAGCATGGTCTGCACAGGTTCGGCCAGGTTCAACAGACGCAGCAGATTGGTGGTGGCCGAGCGCGAACGACCGATGGCAGTGGCGGCCTGTTCATGGGTCAGGCCGAATTCATCCAGCAGGCGGCGCACGCCATGGGCTTCTTCCAGCGGATTGAGATCTTCGCGCTGGATGTTTTCGATCAGCGCCATGACGGCGGCATTTTCATCCGCCACGGGCCGCACCAGGACAGGAACCACATCCAGACCGGCAATCCGGGCAGCGCGAAATCGCCGTTCGCCAGCGATGATTTCATACTGACCGGGCTCGTCTTCTAGGGGCCGCACCAGAATGGGCTGCATGATGCCCTGGGCACGGATGGATTCGGCCAGATCATTGAGCGCGCCTTCGTCCATTCGGGTCCGCGGCTGGTAACGGCCCGCGCGCAGCGCACTGACCGGCAACTGGTTGGGGGAATCGTCCTTCTGACGCCCCACCGCGTCCAATGCACCATTGTCCGCGCCCAACAGGGCGTCCAGTCCGCGCCCGAGTCCTTTCTTGCGAGTGGCCATCGTGTGTGTGTCCTATGAATACTGCCGGGCAGACCTTCAGGCCGCGCGCGGACGAATCTTGCCGCCAACACGGCGGATGAGTTCCTCGCCGAAGGCGAGATAGGCCCGGGCTCCCCGGGACGACTTGTCGTAGACCACACCCGGCTGGCCATAGCTGGGGGCTTCGGCCAGTCGCACGTTGCGCGGCACGACGGTTTTGAAGACCTTGTCCCCGAAATGCGATTCCAGCTGGGCAGAAACCTGCTGCTGCAGTGTCATCCGGGCATCGAACATGACACGCAACAAGCCGATCAGTTCCAGGTCCGGATTCAGATTGCGGTAGATCCGCTTGATCGTGTTGACCAAGTCGGACAGCCCTTCAAGCGCGAAATATTCGCACTGCATGGGAATGATCACGCCATGAGCACCCGCCAGGCCGTTGAGCGTCAACAAGGAAAGTGTCGGCGGGCAATCGATCAGGATGAAATCATAATCCAGGGAAACCGCTGCCAGCGCCCGCTTCAACTGCGTTTCCCGGTCGTCCATCTGCACCAGGTCAATTTCGGCACCGGACAATTCTCGATTCGAAGGCAGCACGTCGTAGCCCCCGGTTTCGGAACGGATGCGGGCCTGCGCGACACTGGCTTCGCCGATCAGCACCTGGTACAGGTTGACCTCGGCCGCATTCTTGTCGATCCCGCTGCCCATGGTGGCATTGCCCTGCGGGTCCAGATCAACCAGCAACACTCGCTGGCCGTGCAGGGCCAGCGATGCGGCCAGATTGATGGCCGTGGTGGTCTTGCCCACGCCCCCCTTCTGGTTGGCAACGCAGAACACTCGGGCAGATTTCGGACGGTCGACAGTCATGGGGTTCCTTCGGGACCGGTTACGGCCTGTTCATATTCGAGTTCCAGCAGGCAACGGCGCGCATCCATTTCGGGTACATGCAGTTCGACGGCATGTTTCACGAACCAGCCCATATCGGTTTGAAGCGCAGCCCGTTCAGCCACAGGGTCCTGCCCCTTCATGGCCAACATGACGCCGCCGCAAGCACGGTGATGCGCAGCCACACGTACAAAATCCGACAGCGAGGCAAATGCGCGCGAAATCACCAGATCAGCCTTCAGACTATCCATGGATTCAACACGGCCATGTTCGACACGCACGTTTTTCAATCCCAGAACACCGGCTGCCTGGCGGATGAATGCGATTTTTTTACCCACTGCATCCACGCAGACAACAGACCAGTCCGGCTGACAGATGGCCAGAATGATACCCGGTAAGCCGGCACCCGAGCCAATGTCTGCAATGCGCAGGCCAGGACGTGCCCACCGCGCCCGTAATTCGGGCACGATGGCCAGGCTGTCGAACACATGCTGTACCAGCATTTTTCCAGGATCGCGGATGGCAGTCAGGTTGTAGGCCTTGTTCCAGCGTTGCAACTGTTCCAGATAGCCCAGCAACGCGGGAATGCATGCATGATCCTGCGCCATGCCCAGGGCATCCAGAGCCGCCTTCAGGCGTTCCCGGAATTGGGGGAAAGGGACGTTGTCGATCATGCCGCCTGGCGCCCGCGCGCATGTCGCTTCAGGTGGACCAGCAGCAAAGACACGGCGGCCGGCGTGACGCCGGAAATCCGCGCGGCCTGCCCCACCGTGGCAGGCCGCGCGATTTCCAGGCGCTGACGCACCTCGGTCGATAGACCAGCAACACCCGCATAATCGAAATCATCTGGCACCACCTGGTCCGCCTGGGCCTTCTGACGTTCGATTTCGCTCTGCTGCCGATTTACATAGCCGGCATATTTGGCCTGGATACCAACCTGTTCCGCCTGGATAGGATCTGCCAGTCCGGGGCCGGCCAACAGTGTGCCCTGCCCGTCCCGCAATGCCATCAAGGCATCGTATTCAACCCCAGGACGACGCAGCAGATCCAGCAGGCTGGGATGACGGTCCTGCCGCTGCAAGGACAGCTGTTCGCGCGCGTGAGCTTCCAGCACCGCCGGATTGATGCGGGTTTCCCCTAGTCGTTGGATTTCGGCCGCCACCGCATCACGCTTGCGACTGAACGCATCCCAGCGGTCATCATCCACCAGACCCAGCTTGCGCCCCATTTCGGTCAAACGCAGATCAGCATTGTCCTCGCGCAGGCTGAGCCGGTATTCGGCCCTCGAAGTAAACATTCTGTATGGTTCTGTAACACCTTTAGTTACGAGATCATCCACCAGTACCCCGAGATAGGCCTGACTGCGATCCAGCGTCCAGGGATCGCGTCCCATGACTTGCAAAGCCGCATTGGCACCTGCCAATAAGCCCTGAGCGGCGGCTTCTTCGTAACCCGTGGTGCCATTGATCTGTCCTGCAAAGAACAGCCCTCGAATTGCGCGGGTTTCCAGCCAGGCATGCAGATGCCGGGGATCGAAATAATCGTATTCGATCGCATAGCCGGGCCGCATGATGCGGGCATTTTCCAGACCGGGCAGACTCCGCACCAGCGCAAACTGGATATCGAACGGCAAGCTGGTCGAAATCCCGTTTGGGTAGATTTCACGTGAAGAAGCACCTTCCGGTTCCAGAAAAACCTGATGGCTGGTTTTATCAGCAAAACGATGAATCTTGTCCTCGATCGAAGGACAATATCGGGGACCAACCCCTTCGATCGTGCCCTGATCACTGTACATGGGCGAACGATCCAGACCGGAACGCACAATATCATGTGATCGTTCGTTGGTATGCGTAATCCAGCACGGTACCTGATCCGGGTGCATATCGGCGCGCCCCAGAAAAGAAAAGACCGGCACTGGGTCTGTATCCCCCGGCTGGACTTCGGTCCTGGAAAAATCGATGGTGTTTGCATCGATGCGCGGTGGCGTTCCCGTTTTCAAACGCCCCTGAGGCAGCTTCAATTCCCGGAGTCTTTGCCCCAGACTGGTCGCTGGTGGATCGCCCGCACGGCCCGCTGCGTAATGTGAAAGCCCCACATGCATCAAACCATTCAGGAATGTACCTGCAGTCAAGACCACGGCCCGTGCCCTGAATATCAATCCAATCTGGGTGTGCGCACCCACAACTCGATCACCTTCCAGAACCAGATCGTCCACAGCCTGCTGAAAAATCATCAGGTTTTTCTGGTTCTGCAAAACCATCCGCATGGCACGGCGGTACAAAGAACGATCCGCTTGCGCACGCGTTGCCCGGACAGCAGGACCTTTTGAACGATTCAGCACTCTGAACTGAATACCCGCCAGATCCGTCGCCCAGGCCATGGCACCACCCAAGGCATCGATCTCCTTGACCAAATGCCCCTTTCCAATTCCCCCGATGGAAGGATTGCAGGACATCTGACCCAAGGTATCCATGTTATGAGTAAGCAAAAGTGTGGACGCACCCATGCGAGCCGAAGCCAATGCAGCTTCAGCCCCCGCATGACCGCCTCCGATCACAAGGACATCGAATTCTTCAGGATAGTTCATAAGGAAAACAGAAGGACTTCTGAAATTATACTTCTTGCGTCTTCCATGAATGTTTCACGTGGAACAAATCATCCATGTTTCACGTGAAACATTAAGGGACCTATGAATCAACTAGCGGTGAGCAGGCGATTGTGGGTCTAGATGAAACGCAAGGCGCAAACCGCAGCGGTCACCGCTCAATCCCGAGGATGAACAAACAACGCAGCAGACTGCTTAAATGCAGGAACTTACACGGCGCGAGAATCTACTTAGAGATTCCTTAGAGTGTTTGACGTCGGTAATGTTCCACGTGAAACATAGAGGATCTAAGGAAAGATTAATTGTGTATAAGGCTGTGGACAGTTGTTTAACAAGCAGGTACAAGTTCTGTATGTGTGCTCTGAATGAAAAAGGCACTCCGAAGAGTGCCTTTCCAGAAACTGCCTGCTGATTTACAGCGGGCGAATCTCAGCTGCCTGGGGACCCTTTGGGCCATCCTTGACTTCGTACTGCACGGCCTGACCTTCGTTCAGGCTGCGATAGCCGCGACCCTCGATTGCAGAGAAATGCGCGAACACATCGGTCCCGCCAGCATCCGGTGTAATGAAACCGAAGCCTTTCTCAGCATTGAACCATTTGACTTTGCCCGTTTGAGCCATGATCTGAAACGTCCTAAATAAATGAAAGAAAACAATGAATCAAGAACGCTGAAACGAAACAGATCGTGCCGGAGTGCGGGTAGCGACAGGGCAAACCATGTGCGAAACGTGCGTACTGCTAGATTGCATTGCACCAGGGAGCATAACTACGCAATGTTAAAAGTCAAATCATAGTTTTCCCTTATGCGCGATTTTATCCTCAACTGAGCTTGTCGTGGGTGAAATCTCGATCTGAATTCAACATCAACGACGGTAAAACCACACATGCTGCCTACGCCCCTATCCAAGCTGCCCGATATCGGTGGCACCATCTTCACCGAAATGAGTGCACTGGCCCAGGAATGCCATGCTATCAATCTAGGACAAGGGTTCCCAGATTACTCGCCGCCTGAAGCATTGATCCAGGCGGTCAGTGAAGCCATGTTTCAAGGCCTGAACCAATATGCTCCCATGGCAGGTTTGCCGCAACTGCGCAATGCCATTGCATCAAAACTCCAGTCCCAACATGGTCATGCATACAAAGCCGAATCCGACATTACCGTAACCGCCGGGGCGACAGAAGCCCTGATGTGCAGTTTGCTGGCGCTGGTCCATCCTGGGGACGAAGTCCTGTTGATTGATCCTGCTTACGATCTGTACGAGCCTGCAATCCGGCTGGCGGGTGGCAGGGCCGTGCGCATCCCCATGCATCCCCCCACAGAGGCCGACCCTGTTTTCCGGATGAACTGGGATCGCATGCTAAGCGCTTTGAACCCAAAAACCAGGATGCTGGTACTGAATTTTCCACACAATCCGACAGGAGTCACGCTCAAATCCGAGGATCTGGATGCGCTTGAATCTTTGATCGAAAAACAACCAATTTTGTTGCTGTCGGATGAAGCCTATGAGCACATCGTGTTTGATGGGTGCTCGCAACTCAGTCCTGTCTCGCGTCCAGCCCTGGTTGAACACACGGTGCTGGTTTCATCTTTTGGCAAGACGTTTCATGCCACAGGCTGGAAAGTCGGCTATTGCTGCGCTCCTGCGCATGTGATGGCGGAAATCCGCAAGGTTCATCAATACACGATTTTTTCAGTCAGCACGCCCATGCAGGCGGGCATTGCTGCTTATCTGAGCAGAACTGATGCTTTTTCGGGTCTGTCTAACTTTTATCAGAAAAAAAGGGATCGTCTGGTTTCGGGTCTGAAGAAAACCAGGCTTCAACCAATGCATTCAGAAGGGACGTTTTTCCTGTTGGTGAACATGTCCGCCCTGGGTCAGAGGCTGGAAAAAGAAATGGCTGTCCGGCTGACTCGTGAAATCGGTGTTGCCAGCATCCCTGTGTCGGCATTTTATGCCGCGCCGAATCGGCCTGAATCGAACCATCAACTGCTTCGACTGTGTTTTGCCAAACAGAACAGTACGCTGGATTTGGCGTTGGAACGTTTTTCGAAACTTTGAACTGGAATGATGCTGGCTGGGGGATTCCTGTTTTTTGTTCTTTCTTGTTTATGAAATTGATAGGAATGATGGAAGCCTGTGGATAAGTTGAATAAAATAGAAAACCCTTTAATATCAATAGGCTGTTGGAAAATTTTCTGTTGATGATCTTGTGTGCTGCCTTGGCATGCTTTGGGGATGGTTTTCATGCCTGGGAAAACATCCGGACTTATACACAATGTGTCTACAGGATAGGCACAGAAAGCGGCCTCTGGACTTGTCCACAGGCCATGCCGAGCCCATCAGGGGACGGACGCGCCTCCGATCGTCGGGGTTCTGGTGCCGTCATCGAACAGCAGGGTGCGTTCCGGCCATAGCATGGCCGCCAGCCGATAACGGTCCTGCGGCTCCTGTCCAAGAGATTTGCGGTGCCGCCAGCGAGCACCCACGGAATAATCGATGCAGAAGGCCTGTTGATGCAGGCCATGCCAGGCGGTAGGGGCGACGCCTTCGAACAGTCGTTTGTAGCGCCAGGCAGCGCCGTGGTCGGGAGATTCGAGCAGCCGCCAATAGTGGCCCATCAGAACCGGCGTGGGATCAGGGTCTTCGTTCCACCAGGCGGTGCGGTCTGAATAGCGCCAGCGGTGGCCTGAAAAGAAGGGCTGCGTGCTGCGTGCCTCGATGCCGGATGTCAGCCGCTTGATCGGGTTGATGCGCTGTTCCAGCAGTTCAAAGTCGGCCACGGCGTCCAGGTAGGGAGGGGGATCATCCGGATCTTCGAGCTGTGTGCCCCAGCGATCGAGTTCTGCAAGGTAGCGGGCATGCAGGTCATCGGCCCGGGCGGCCTGCAGGACATTGAGTTCCTGCTCGTGGATCAGTTCCAGGATGTGGCCGCAGGGAACGTCGGCAATGGCCTGGATGGCGGCGGGGTCCCAGCTTGCATGCACGATGCGCAGTCCCGGCATGCGGATGGCCAGGGGCAGGCCACACAGGAAATCACGGATTTCTGGGCGTTCGCGGGCCGAAGCGCGATTGAATGGTGCATAGAAAGGGGTATCGGAAGCCTCGCGGCTGTCGAAAAACCAGCCGGAGCCGTCTTTTGCATCGTTGGCCAGCAGATTGATTTCATGGTTGCCCAGGATGGCGATTGCGCGTCCCTGGTCCATGAGTTCCCGCACACGATGGATGACGGCTACGCTGTCCGGTCCACGGTCGCACAGATCGCCGATGAAGATCAGCAGGCGGTCTTGTGTTTCCGGATGTCTGTGCAACTGGTCGAGCAGGGCATCCAGCGCCTGGATTTCGCCGTGGATATCGCCGATGATGGCCAGTGGTTGAATGTCCAGCGTATGGAGTAGTGTGGAGTTCATCACCCTATTGTCCTTCGGGAAGGGATTCAGGACAATGGATGCGATCCATTGCGCCAGTGCAAGGTTTCATTCCTGGTATCGATCCACGAAGGACTGGCATGCGGTAGAGTGAACGTGGGTGAACATACGCCCGGACACCAGACCACAGGAGAGTTCACATGGCAAAGGACATCGTGCTGGCGACGGATGGTTCTTCGTACAGCCTTCAGGCAGCGCGCTATATCGCGCAATCCGGCTTGTTGCCCGATGGTGGAATGGTACGGGTTCTGCATGTGATGGCCAATCTGCCTCCCAGGGTAAGCCGTTTCCTGGATGCAGGGGCGATTCAGGATTGGTACAAAGAAGAATCCGCCAAGGCCCTGGAACCGGCCGCAGAAATCCTGCAACAGGCTGGCGTACCGCACGTCGTTGATTCCCGGATTGGTTTCGCACCCCAGGAAATCACGCGCTATGCCGACGAAGTCGATGCTCACATGATCGTGATGGGCGCGCATGGCCGGGGCGTGCTGCTGGATGCCGTGATCGGTTCGGTCGCAGGCCGGGTGCTGGCCTTGACGCATCGGCCGGTGCTGCTGATCCAGCGTCCGGCAGATGACCCCGATCAGCCCCAGTGATTGGTTTGGCCGGGTTTTGTCTTGGGACGGCCCGGCGACAAAAAAGGCCCCCTCTGGGGGGCAGCAAGCAGGCAAAGCCTGCGCGGCCGTGGGGGCTTTTCTTTTTTTGCCGGGCCGACAACAGGGTCAGGCGCCTGGATCGATCCGTCGCGTCATGTAGCGGGCCGCTTGTTCGTAGCCGGCCAGGCAGGCGCGTTGGCGATCATTCAGTTCCGTGCAGGTGCGGTAGCCATGCGCAGCCCAGAATGGTTCGGAATCCTGGACCGAAATCAGGGCCGAATGCCGCAGTCCGTTGGCCTGTGCGTGTGCCCAGGCATGCTGGATCAATTGCTGCGCCAAGCCAAGACCTCGTGCCCGGGGATGGATGGCCAGGTCGTGCAGGTACAGGGTATCGCCGTCGGGTGATGGGTGAAAATCGCCGTTCAGGGGCGCCAGATGCCCCTGGTGCGTGGGGTAGGTGAACAGATAGGCACACAGGCCATCGCCGTCCTGGATGCCCCAGATCCAGTCTGGGGCGGCCTGTAGACGGCTGGCCAGGACATCCGCCGATTCGAGCATGGACGCACCATAGCAATGGGCCTGGATCAGATCCAGGTCGGGCAGGTCGGCGGAATTCAGCGTGCGGTGAATCATGTCGGGTGATGCGGGTTGATCACACGTCGATGTTCCCCGCCTGCAAGGCGTGTGTTTCGATGAAGGCGCGGCGCGGTTCGACGTTGTCGCCCATCAGGGTGACAAAGATCTCGTCGGCGG
>Ga0265295_1009083_pt1 | contig 10775 bp, 9 predicted proteins | sample Munlansysbiofilm_FD_192503 | JGI IMG/M metagenome (GOLD analysis project Ga0265295, IMG submission 192503) | Leachate microbial communities from a municipal landfill in Southern Ontario, Canada - Methane capture system biofilm | ecosystem: Engineered > Solid waste > Landfill > Unclassified ... | reverse complement strand
TGTTTGCCATCAGTTGGCCAGTCTGTTCTCTCGACCTCCACACTTTCTGCGCTTACTCCTTAAAAGTCTTCCATCTTTTGTACAGCATTCAACCAACTTGCGCTGGTTGATTCAAGACACACACGGTTACTCGTTAGAAAACTCAAATCAACACGGGTAATTAACAACAAAACAAATTAAGCGGGCTAGTACCGCTTAATTTGTTTTCCAGCATGACTAAAGTCGAGTAGGCAATATACGAACATAGTCGTTTTCAAAATTTGCGATTGCAATATTCTTAATCCGTTTTGCCGTTTAAAGCTCTAAGGATTTGGGATATAAAATATTGTTTTCCAGATGAATGTGCGTGTGTAAATCGTCCTCGAATTGCTCCAAGAGGTTCAAGGTTACTTTGTAAGTGTTGCAAGCATCGTCGGGAATGGCATAGTTGTTTGTGAGTTCATTAATGGTATCCATTGCACCCCCCACAAACTCGTGTTCGTCGCTCATACGATCAATTTCAGAGGCTATTATTTTTTTCGCCTCTGTTGAACCTGTGCTCAATACCTCTTTAATTGCGGGAAAAAGAACCTCCTCTTCTTTTTGAAGATGTTGCAGTAAATCGGCATTAATTTTCGCGAACAAATCTTCTACAATGATGAGCTCCGGATGATTATCGCTGTGTACCGATGCTATTTTTTGGGTGTAAAAAACAAGCTGTGGCAAAGTTTTAATCACATATTTATGATGAACATTGACGATATAGTCGGCTAAAAAACCAACGTCCCATTCTTTGAAGTTTTGCATTGGATTATTGGGGGTTTGTTTTAAAGCGTGGATCTCGTTTACCACTTCCGAAACATTTAGGGATTTCTCGGCACATGCCTCTTGTAAGGATTTCTTGCCCCCACAGCAAAAATCGATTCCCTTTTCTTTGAATATTGAAGCTGTTCTGAAGTCTTCCGTCACGATATCTGCCAAAGATTGATGACCATATTTTTCTTGTTCCATAATCATATACATTAAGAGTTTAAGATGCAAAGGTATTCTATTTTATATTAAAAGACAAACAAGTCCTTTATTTTTATCGTTGTTGGAATGAGAATTACTAATAATGAATATCAGATTCTTTACTCCTTTGCGTTAAGTTTCTCAAAGAGTTGGAAACAACACGTCAGATTCTTAAAGCCTCCAGTAAGATTTCCTGTTTTGTAGTATCCGTTACGACCGTTTCATTAACTAAGTTTTACATTTCTAACGATTTTGTCGAACAAACGTTTCAGAGCATTAACAAAGAGCCTTAAATGATCTTCTCAACATTAGTTGTAAAGATTTAACATTCACGTAAACTTGACATAAACAACAAAGCCCGATTCAAATAAATCGGGCTTTGTTGTTTTTAAACTTTGCTGTTTCAGAAAACCCTGGAAAGTAAAAGCTCAAGTTTCTGCTATTTAAGAACTGACTTGTTCATATCAAAAGCCAATTCAATATATATATTGTTATTGAACTCAAATTCACCCAATATTTCCCAACCCAATTTCTGAGTATGTGCCTTTGTTGATATTGCATTTATTTTATTAATAAAGGTAACTGAGATTGGATATTTCTTAATAAATTCGAGTCGCATCTCCTCAAAAATCAAGTTTAACAAACCATTTCCCCGATAATTTTTGTCGATACAAACAGGACCATATTGAAAACTATTCTCAGTGGTGATTTTGTGCTCCTTAAACGACAATTTTGGAAAACGAGAGACCATGAAATTGAAAATTTCCCATTGCTCAAAATAGGTCCAGCTTCCAGCAAAAGCATAAGCAACAATTATATTGCTCTCATTTTCAGCTACAAAAAGGCCATTTTGGGTAATGATTTCTTTAATTTGAGGAGTCGTAAATGGCGTGGTTACAAAACCGTTTTTCCGTTCCGTTTCAGTTAATTTACTATATAAGTTCTTCACTTGTAGGGCTAAAACTCCTTCAATATCTTTTTGGTTTCCGAGTCGTGTTTTTATCATTCGTTGGTTCAATTACAAGTGAATAACAATTAGCAATAAACCTTTCTGGTGAGCCCTGCCCTGTTTTGGGTAAACAATAATGCAAAAAAAAGCAAATTATCGCAGAGCACTTTTACTTCATCTTTTTCTCTTTAGAATACCACAGAGAAACACCAAATAGAAGTCCTCCCAAAAATGCTCCAACCAACATTCCCAAAGCTGCTGGCGAGTAGAGCCTACTCAAACTAAAATCGGAATCAATAATCATAAGCATTAAAGAACTCAATAAAGAAAACAACACGCCAAACAGAAAAGTGTATAAAAGGATGAACTTAATCTTCCCTAACTTTCTGATTTTCAACCAATACTTTCCCATAATACAGTAATTTTTATAACGTTAAACTTCCATGTAAATATTATCTGATGAATCAATTTTTACTTTCTTGTCTTTAATTCCATTGGCAAAATACAATTATAAATGAATTTATTCACGGGTGTTTCCACGCCATATTTTGCGCCAAGTTGGACAACCGTGCCATTTTGATACTCAATTTCGGATGGTTTTCCCTCCCAAACGTCTCGCGTTAACGACGAAGTTGAATCATACGGATAGGTGTCGATGAATGAAATTGTCTTATCCAAAAAACCTTCCTCCAATTGGATTCCCACTTTTTGTGATACTTGATATACTTCATTCAACAGGTCAATCATCATTTGTCGGGTCTCCTTTAAGGTTCGCATTTCTCCGTACGTTGTCTTGGAAACGGCTAACAGTCCGCTTACGCAGATGGAAATAAACTTTTTCCACAATTCCGTTTGAATGTTCTCGGCAATGGTTGCGTTAATTTGCGCCGTATCGAAAAGAGCTTTAATTTTTAAAACTCGCTCTGTTTTTGCATTATTTAACGCACCAAACAGAATGGTTGGCGTAACACCAAGATGGTTTATAACGCCGGGGGATTCAATTTTACTAATAATCCGACACAATCCGCCAATAATGTTTTTCTCGTCAATCTGTTCTTTCAATTCTTGGGCAGCAAGAACCCCATTTTGCAGAGGCAAAACAGTGGTTTCGTGCTTTATAATGCTTTTTAATCGGGGAGCAATCTCCTTTATTTGCCATGCTTTAACGCCCAGAATTACTAAATCCACAAATCCGATTTCCTGGATATTGTCGGTGGCTTTTACGTTGTCAACGTTGAAATCACCAAGAACACTCTTGACGCTTAGTCCACTGTTTTTAAGAGCTTTAAGATGCTCGCCACGGGCTAAAAACGTAACATCTAATCCTGCTTTTGCCATTTTAGCACCAAAGTAGCCCCCAACGCCACCCGACCCAATTATTGCAATTTTCATTTCCAAAATATCTTTTTAATTAAATGTATCAAACATTTACAGCATCCAACTAGGGTGAATAATAGATCTGCATTATCGCTCAACAGTCTTCCAGAAGATATCGAGGAAAATGGATCGATTCCATTGGCAAATGTAAACAATTATGACAGACGTACCAACGTCCAATCTGAAAATAATTGACGAGTTTTATCCTATTTATAAATTACTAAAACTGCAGTTTGGGCGTTTTCACCATCGTGTATTCCACTATCGCAACTCATGAAATCGATATAGATGATACATTTTTTTATTGAAAGGATAATCCCAGCACCCCATCCGATGATGTAAATTTCCGCCAAATCCCTTCTTATAGATATGTACCCCATGTAAAGGATGATTCTGTTTTAAATTCGGCGCAGAACCAAACATGTCGTACTCAGTACATCCCCACTTTTTGGATATTTTTATTGATTCCCACTGCAGCGCATAACTGGCCATTACGTTGCTTTTACACGTGGTTGAAGCACCATACAGATATGTTCCCCGTTTCTTTGATAAGACCAAAAACATGGATGAAAGAAACTCCCCTTCCAAATCGGCCATTAACATTTTCACGGTTACTCCTTCTGCATTGTTATCTTGATTTTTAAATACGGTAGAGAAAAACTCTTGATTTTGCAATGGCATATTATGTCGTAAAGCCGTTTCATGGTATAATTTGTACCAATCGTGCATATGTTCAATACCATACTCTTGAACCCGAACCCCATTGGTTAAAGCTTTTTTAATATTATACCTTGTATTATATCGCATATTTCTAAGTAGTGCCTGTTCCGTTAATGACAAATTAAGAAAGAATGTATTTTTCGGAAGAAAATCACTCACACTTTTCCTCAAATTCCAGTTGTTTGTTTTAAAATTAACCCTCATCTCTTGAACTTGAATTTCAGGATCACCTTTCCAATTTCCAAACTCATCAAAACGGTCCTGTTCGTTGGCCCATTGATTTGTCCACGCTAAATCGTACCGAATAAACATACAATTGGTGGGCAAATAAGGCCTAATGGATTCCGACAACTGCTCTAAAAACAATCCTTGATTCTCAAAAGTAGGTTCTATTTCAGGGCCATAGGGAACATAGGCATAACAGTTATTATTGTCGATATACTTGATTAGGACTAATAAATCGTCGCCTGTTTTTGACAGATGTTCCGCATTATCGTTTAGGAGTTTTTTCGATACTGTTAATTCAAATCCAGAAGGGATTAAACCTTGCTCTCGTTTTATACGTCCCCAAAATGGGGTTTGTGTTATGATGTTTGTTGACTCAAGCTCTTCAACTCTCATCTTCTCTATCTTGCAAACCATAGCTTTTTAATTGCAAAATTAAACAATCAAACAGTAAACATGAAATTTTTAGACTGTTCCCCAACATGTAAGCACTTGAACGAATTCGTTTTTATGGCAAACTTTAAGAATATAGAATCAAATATCTTTTATTACCATTGTACATAGAAACCAAAATTAATCTCAAGTTTACTATACGTATGTTTTGGAGGACTAATCGGCTCATTTACTTGATTTTGGGATGTCCACTTTTGTATAGTTCGTTCATATTTTATACTTTTTTTACCGTAGTGGAAAATTGAAATTAGAGAAAACCCCACAGCCGTGTTTTTAGTCTTGAATGCCTGTAATTGTAAATCGACACCGGGCTTTATGTAAGGTTGAAATGTTGTTTTTGTTTTATAATTATAAATCATCCGTTCATTGGAAAGTCGTTTTTTATGGTAAAAGGTTACCTCTTTTTTCAAATACGAAGCCATTCCCATATCGCATTTTATGGTAGCCTGAAACCATTCACTTTGAATAAGCTTAACCATTGGCGTTAAATAAAAGCCAATTTCGTAACACTTAAACTGCTGCATATTGTCGTCAACTAAATGATAATCGGGCAGACTTTGTCGCTGATACTCCTCAAAATTAGAGATATAACTTTTTGTGAGAATGGAACCCAGTCCAAAATCTATGAGGTTGTTAAAATGATATTTTGCAATGATATCGTAATTATCCGGCACCAAATCGTCCATCAGTAATAACTTAATATCGGCGGAAATTTTGGAGGTGAGGTCAAACTTGTATCCCAGCTTAACGATTAAATACTCGAAATATTCAGGATCACAATCCACATAATTGAGAAAATCCAAATCCTGATTGCTTGTAAATTTTGGAACATTGTGATTGGATGTGCCAATGGAAAACGAAAGTTCACGATTTTTTATCTTCGGGGTTTGAGCTTTTAAACCAAAGCAGACGAGCATTAATAGAATTAACAATGAATTTATCATGATTTATGCCCCTATAATGGTAAAGGTATCGGAAACACAAGAAAGAACTTGGCCATTGTCCAACGTTATTTCAACATAAAACTGTGCTTTGGTGTTTTTGATCGATTTCTTAAACACCATCTCCACTGAACCTCCGGGCGTGTTTTGTGTTCCATTCAGCCTAGAAATTGCACTATTCACGCTTTCGTACAATTCAAAATCATATCCATCGGCATAAAGAATATGGATTGAAATATCGTCGCCTGCTTTTATGTCGTCATCAACATCAAACAATGTTTGAACCTTGATTTGCACCACCTTATTTACAGGATTAAACGCCTCATTGATGGAGAGTGCCATTGCCGTGGAAAATGAAAGAGATTTCATTATCCCATTCAGACTTGCATAATAATTATAGGAAGTGTCTAATATTGTAAGCTTTAGCGCCATGGCGTTGGAGTATATGGTATCAATATTCTCATACGATCGCATGAATTGACCGCTATTATCAATTCCGATTAAACGGACCGAATTGTAAAATATATCAACCGGTGGCGGCGGCGTGCAACTAAAAAAGAGTTTCATTCCAAATGACAAAAATAGCAATATCATAACTCTCATTAAGAGAGAGGGTTTAATCCATTTCACACTTTTCATTTTCATGTTTTTCAATGTTTGGAAATTACGCATAAAACCTAGAGACTCCCAAAATTAGTTGTTTTTGATATACAATGTAGGTTTTTATTGCTTTTAACGATTCTAAAACTGAAATAATTTGGCTCTTCGCCAAAACTAGTGGATTTGGTCAATTAGGCTCTTCCAAAATTTACCATCACGCTGAAATTTCTCACATTTCTAAATCAATGTCGTTGAGTTAAAATGAAGTTTTAGAGATCCTTCGCTACGCTCAGGATGACATTCCTGTCGGACAGATGAGGGAGGAAGAGAAGGCGGCTTCGCCGCCTTCTCTTCCTCTTTTTTTCCTCGAAAGCACCTGTCATTCTGAACGTAACGTAGTGGAGTGAAAAATCTCGTAATCATTATTTGGAATTCTCTGTACAATAATGAATACTTTTTTAAAATCCACTAGTTTAAGCGAAGAACCAATAATTTTCAATCCATTATAAATGCAACTGAACGCTGCAAAATTAAAATTGAAAAAGGTAATTTCATTATACTTCAAAATGGATTAAAACCCCGTAGAGATATTGCGTGCAACGTATCTACGAAGGATTTGTAGTTTTTCTCGTGCAACTGAAAGATTTTCATTTACTTTGCTCCCTAATTCAATTTCACAAGCATGCTTCTGATTACACCCCCATTTACGCAACTCAATACTCCATATCCGGCAACAGCGTACCTGAAAGGATTTTTAAATACAATACAACGTCCATCGGTGCAAGCCGATTTGGGGATTGAACTCCTTCTTGAAATATTTTCGAAAACGGGATTAACCAAAATATTTGATCAAATCGAAGAGCTCGATCTTGAACTTTCCGATAATGGCTTTCGGATTTTCACCAACCGTGAGCATTACCTGCGAAGCATTGATCCGGTGATTCGATTTTTACAAAATAAGGATCAAACATTAGCCCTGAACATTTGCACGGGCAACTATCTTCCTCAAGCCGAACGATTTAACCACGAAACTGATCTTGAATGGGCTTTTGGAATCATGGGAACACACGACAAGGCACGATATTTGGCAACCTTGTATCTCGAAGATCTTGGCGATTTAATTATTGAAACCATTGATCCACATTTTGGATTCAACCGTTATGCGGAGCGAATTGCACGTACTGCAACGCATTTCGACGAGTTATTCCTAACACTCAACGAACCTAATACGCTTATTATCAACATGCTCGAATTGTTGCTAAAAAAACAGGTCGAATTGGCAAATCCATTGGTGGTTTGTATTACAATTCCGTTTCCTGGAAATGTTTACGGAGCGTTAAAATGTGCTCAATATCTGAAAACGAATCACCCTCAAATAAAAATCATTCTTGGCGGAGGCTATGCCAATACTGAACTTCGCAGCGTTTCCGATCCACGCGTGTTTCAATTCGCCGATTTTATAACGCTGGACGATGGCGAAGCTCCGTTACAAAACATTCTGGAATACTTAGACGGGAAACGTGAAAAATCGACCCTAAAACGCACTTTTTGTTCCGAAAACGGAAACGTTACCTATTGGAATGATTCCACTCAACCCGACATTCCCCAATCCCAAGTGGGCACTCCCGACTACAGCAATCTACTATTAGACAAATACTTATCCGTTATTGAGGTTGTCAATCCCATGCACCGTCTTTGGAGCGACGGTCGATGGAACAAATTAACGCTTGCCCATGGTTGTTACTGGGCAAAATGCACATTCTGCGACACATCGCTCGATTATATTAAACGCTACGAATCGGTTTCAGCGTCGGTGCTGTGCAACCGAATTGAGGCGATAATTGCCCAAACTGGAGAACACGGATTTCATTTCGTTGACGAAGCCGCACCTCCGGCATTGATGCGCGATTTGGCCATTGAAATTCTTCGTCGAAAATTGACGGTTGTGTGGTGGACTAACGTTCGGTTCGAAAAAAGCTTCACAAACGATTTGTGTAAACTTTTACGAACTTCGGGATGCATCGCTATTTCAGGAGGTCTAGAGGTTGCTTCGGATCGATTGTTAAAAAAAATGAAAAAGGGAGTGACTGTGGCTCAAGTCGCCAAAGTAACCAACGCCTTTACCGAAGCAGGCATAATGGTGCATGCTTATCTGATGTACGGATTCCCTACGCAAACAACTCAGGAAACCATCGATAGCCTTGAGATGGTACGTCAACTATTTCTAAATGAGGTCATTCAGTCGGGATTTTGGCACCAATTTGCCATGACAGCCCATAGTCAAGTTGGGTTGCATCCGGCGGATTACGATGTTGAAATTACCGGTCCTAAATTTGGCGGTTTTGCCGAAAACGATTTGTTCCATCTCGATTCTAAAGGCGCAAATCACGAAAAGTTTTCCGAAGGATTAAAGCACTCCATTTACAATTACATGCACGGCGTTGGATTTGATGAGCCCTTACAATACTGGTTCGATTTCAATATTCCTGCAACCACCGTTCTGCCCAATTATATCGAAAAGTGTATTCAAGTGCCCGACAAAACAACATTCCACGACAACAACCAGATTCTTTGGCTAGGCGGAAAACCCATTGAAATAATTGTTACTCCGGTAAAAAAGGGGAGAAAATCCAAAGAGGCGTCAATCAATTACGCCGAGATTATTATTTGCAGTTCCACCGAAGAATACGCGCTTTTCTTCGAAGAAAATATCGCTCGATTGATTGTCGAACTTATGGATAGGGCAACCTTTGAAAATAGCTCTAAATATTGTGTCCACGATTTAAGAACCAGTTTCGATGAGCACAAACTCTCAAATTTCGACCAATTTATCGAATCCGAAGGTTTTCAAATGCTTCGTAATCGGGGATTGATTTTCGTCTAAAAAACAAGGTGTGAATTAATGATGATGGGCATTGACCCGTTAATTATGTTTCTTAAAACCCAAATTACAATGTTATCTTGTTTCTCACATAAAACAGCATAATTAATCTCCTTTTAATCTATTCGGGTTTTGTCGATTATCGAAAAGTGTGACAATCCGAACTTCATCATTATCAACACGATAATAGATTGAAGTCTGCTTGCTCAACACAGACTTTCTTAGTCGGCTTGATATCTTAGTTGATGGGAAAATTTCAGGATTTGATTGGATCAGATTAACTTGCTTATCCAAAAGTCTGGCAAAATTACGAATCTCTCGTTCTGTCCAACGATGCTCAAGATATTCAAAAATATCTGCCTAATTTTTCAATGCTTCATCGGTCCAAATAATTTTATAAGTACTTTACATAAATCTGTCTGGCTGATTCATGAGAATTCAATCGCCCTTCGTCGATATCCTTCAATCCACGATTTATGGATGCAAGTTCTTCGGCATTTAAGTCTGCATACCAATCTTTCGATTTGGCATAATCCTCCTTAATAGAACGAAGTTTCTCAATCACCGAAGAGTCATTTAGTTTTGAAATCCACTCGATTAAGTCTAATTTTTGAGTCTATATGTTCATTGATTACCCTTTTATGCGAAAGTACGAAATAATATACGAAATAAGAAAATTTAGCTTGTGTGCCAGAATTTTTATACTAAGCACGTTTAATAAAAAACAGCCGTTTGACATAAACTACTCCGATCAAACGACTGTTCTAATCTATAAAGAAACCTATTTGCAGGTTGCCATTGCTGGCATATTAGTAATAGTAGTTATAAATAAAATACCCCAAAACTCCAATTGCAACAACTCCCAAACATGCAAATACAATTTTCCACACACTATATGGACGTTCTCCTTGCACCTCACCAGTTCGGGCATTTACTAAGAAACGATATACTTTTTTACCATAATTAAAGGCACTAATATAAATAGGCAACAAAATATGTTTAAATTTAATGTCGCTGTGCTCGGTAACTTGTTCGGTAATTTGCTGATGGTCGCCCCCGATCCTGCTTCTGACATCGGCACTAAGTTCACGTTTCATTATGGCTTTCGCCTCGTCGTAGCCGGTTTTCAGGTTCACCTGATAGGTTTCGGTTCGATACCCACTAAGATACCGCTCATTGTAACTTTCAAGGTTTTCTAAATCCCAAGGTTCGAGTTCATCGGCATATTTTTTAGGCAAAGATTGACTTGCAAGAACCAAAACATCGTCAAAGAACCGATTAAAATCACCGGAAACCGATGTCCACCGGATTTTGGTTACGGTGCGTGTTTTAGTCACCGGTTTTCCATTTTCGGTGGTGGTATATGTTTCCGTTTCATAATAATTATCGCCACGACGACCGCGCCATTGTGTATAGGTTTCAGCATCATAGGTCCAAAACGGCACATAAACCCCATTTAACGAATCGCTGTTGGTCACCTTTTTGGTTAGATCGTTGGGAGCAAACCAAAGTTTCTTAATCCATTTTCGAAACTGCCCGAAGGCATCGTCCCGAGTAATGGCGAACGGTAAGACAGATCCAGGTTTTATTTGCGTCTCTTTTTCAGGTTCGGTTATCACCAAAATACTGGAACAAAAAG
>Ga0265295_1009082_pt1 | contig 10777 bp, 13 predicted proteins | sample Munlansysbiofilm_FD_192503 | JGI IMG/M metagenome (GOLD analysis project Ga0265295, IMG submission 192503) | Leachate microbial communities from a municipal landfill in Southern Ontario, Canada - Methane capture system biofilm | ecosystem: Engineered > Solid waste > Landfill > Unclassified ... | reverse complement strand
CTTTTAAATAAGCACATTGTAACTATGTGTAAATTATTACATTATTTACACATAGCTAATGTGATATGCGTAATTGTATGTAAATTTTACCTATATACCTTTTTGCAATAAATTAAATAGTTCAATATTAATAATAGTTCATCACTTTTTGGAACCTCAAACTTGTTCGAGGATCTTTCAATATACCTACTAAATAGTTTACTCTTAGATTAAATACCAAGAGTTTCAAGAAGCTTTTAGAGGTTTCGTTATACCAAACCGAAGATATACTACTCGAGCATTGGTTGCATTTTAGTTGCTCTAAGCAGCTGAGTATGGATGTATCAGTTTGGGAGATCTTTGCTAACGAGACTATGGAGTTGCAGAGGAGTCAATCAAGAGTTTGATACTTCCTGCTACTCCTGATATAAAAGTGATAAAAAAAGAACTACTCCAAGATACTCGTGTATTAAAGTACCGACAATGCCAAGGAGTAGAGCAAAAACAAGAGTTCCAACAAGATGGACAAAAAATTGTAATGCTGATTTTAGTGGGTTTACTAAGCTATTCATATCAACATTATAGCATAGGAGGATTTATGTTAAGTGGCTCTATGTTTTGTGCTTTGCTTGCTATGAACTTAAGCTTATTTTGTAGCTCATCTGAGTCTTTTACCCCTATTGGAGATTTTCATTTATGACCCTTTGTGATACAATTTGTATTGTGGATAAGAGAAACACAGTGAATGCTCCCTGCTGTAGAACACGCTTAGGCGTGGGTCGCGTGTAGGTCTCGGGAGTCCTACCTCTTATCCCCTTGAACCTCTTCAAATTTACCAAACTCCATAGTTAAATGGAATAATCTTGTTTTATTTTCTAAGCTACCTATTCGGCAGTTCAATAGCTGGGTCGGTTCAAGCTTTTAAAACTGATCTTCCAAGCTGCCTATTCGGCAGTTCACCAACACTACTTCGTGAGTTTAAAGAAAAACATCTTCCAAGCTGCCTATTCGGCAGTTCACCTTATGCAGCAGATGCAGAGGTGTATTTTGAGCTTCCAAGCTGCCTATTCGGCAGTTCACTTCGTTTATGAGGGCGAGCCATATCACTTTAACTTCCAAGCTGCCTATTCGGCAGTTCACAAAAAAATACTTAGTGCAGAAGCTCCTATTGACTTCCAAGCTGCCTATTCGGCAGTTCACGGCTTGTAATCGTAGGTTTATTGATAATTGATCTTCCAAGCTGCCTATTCGGCAGTTCACCAACACTACTTCGTGAGTTTAAAGAAAAACATCTTCCAAGCTGCCTATTCGGCAGTTCACGTCGACGTTCAACTTGACCACTTCTGGTATAACTTCCAAGCTGCCTATTCGGCAGTTCACCACTGTTTTCATCTACGTACTTTTGCATTTCACTTCCAAGCTGCCTATTCGGCAGTTCACTATTTTTTATTTTGGTTTTGCATTTGGTTGCTCTTCCAAGCTGCCTATTCGGCAGTTCACTAATTAATTAATGTATATAAACCTATAATATTCTTCCAAGCTACCTATTCGGCAGTTCACATGCTAGAGTTTCTGGAAATGCTGTAGTTTATTTTCTAAGCTACCTATTCGGCAGTTCACCATTCTAGCGGATACGCTTACATACTCCATAATTTCTAAGCTACCTATTCGGCAGTTCACCACAAAATAAACGAGTATTTATTAAAACAAAATTTCTAAGCTACCTATTCGGCAGTTCACAGACAGCACCATACTAAGAGATATCGCTTTAATTTCTAAGCTACCTATTCGGCAGTTCACTACTTGATCTATAGTGTGTTGATCAAATACTGTTTCTAAGCTACCTATTCGGCAGTTCACCAAGCCCACCACCAACAGTAGGCTTTCCTTTTTTTCTAAGCTACCTATTCGGCAGTTCACCTAAAGGCGAATGGACTAATCTATATCTTAGTTTTCTAAGCTACCTATTCGGCAGTTCACTTACATACACTTTTATCAGTAAGTATCTTATGTTTCTAAGCTACCTATTCGGCAGTTCACTTTGTCACCACTTAGTAAACTGTGCTGATTTATTTCTAAGCTACCTATTCGGCAGTTCACTTCAACAGATATAGCAACTCTAACGGCTGGATTTTCTAAGCTACCTATTCGGCAGTTCACATACCTATAAGTTTATTGATTATGGAATTATTTTTCTAAGCTACCTATTCGGCAGTTCACAAACTGATATATGCTTCGTTTCGCTCCCTTGTTTTCTAAGCTACCTATTCGGCAGTTCACCAACTGTTGTGTATACAAGTGCTGGAGATAGTTTTCTAAGCTACCTATTCGGCAGTTCACACTTTAATAAAATCATCTCTTCCTGCAGTTAATTTCTAAGCTACCTATTCGGCAGTTCACCAGCGAAAGCTTGAGCCTCAACAGAACCAGCATTTCTAAGCTACCTATTCGGCAGTTCACAAGTTTAGATGCTTTAACTGCAAGAGGAAGCTTTTCTAAGCTACCTATTCGGCAGTTCACTGTCTAAAGAACTTATTATTGCCAACGGGGTTTTTCTAAGCTACCTATTCGGCAGTTCACACGCCTGTAATTCGCTATCGCTATTTTTGAGATTTCTAAGCTACCTATTCGGCAGTTCACTAAACCAGATGCACCACTCAGCACTGCAACAATTTCTAAGCTACCTATTCGGCAGTTCACTTTACCAACAATAAAAGAATCAGCCAACGAATTTTCTAAGCTACCTATTCGGCAGTTCACTTAGCGTATTGTTAGTCATAGACTACATTACATTTCTAAGCTACCTATTCGGCAGTTCACATCGCAAAGCTTGAGTTCTACCTCGGCGGGCATTTCTAAGCTACCTATTCGGCAGTTCACGATATTGTATCGCAGGGATGGCAATAGATTGTTTTCTAAGCTACCTATTCGGCAGTTCACAAATGCTTCTATTTCTTATACTATACCTGATATTTCTAAGCTACCTATTCGGCAGTTCACTGTCAGTAAAGTCTAGTGTAGGCTCTAAATATTTTCTAAGCTACCTATTCGGCAGTTCACAATTGATAAAATGATAGAGAAAATCAACTCATTTTCTAAGCTACCTATTCGGCAGTTCACAGACTGCGTATGATGTTATAGCTCGGATAAAGTTTCTAAGCTACCTATTCGGCAGTTCACAGACCCTGATTTTTGGAAAAACGAAGAGGTATTTTCTAAGCTACCTATTCGGCAGTTCACCAAAAGCACCAACAACAACAGTTTCGATGTCATTTCTAAGCTACCTATTCGGCAGTTCACTTTTTGTTCGTGCCTCACAAAGAAATCATGAATTTCTAAGCTACCTATTCGGCAGTTCACGAACAGATGATAAAGGTAATCCAATTTCATGGTTTCTAAGCTACCTATTCGGCAGTTCACGAAGATTGTCTATAATAGCGTTATAAAAAGCGTTTCTAAGCTACCTATTCGGCAGTTCACAGATGAACATGTAGGTTTATCAACACACTCATTTTCTAAGCTACCTATTCGGCAGTTCACTAGATATTGATAGTGGTGGTGGTCAAGCTAATTTTCTAAGCTACCTATTCGGCAGTTCACTTCCATCTTCTACTATGCTTTGGGAATCTACATTTCTAAGCTACCTATTCGGCAGTTCACAAAAGGGTGTAGCCCTCATGATTTCTTTGCGATTTCTAAGCTACCTATTCGGCAGTTCACACGGAATCAAAAAACTTTATCCAGTGCATATTTTTCTAAGCTACCTATTCGGCAGTTCACATAGCAGAATTACAAACAAAAAGTTAAACGATTTTCTAAGCTACCTATTCGGCAGTTCACAACAGTCGACATAAACAAAGATAATGTATTTTTTTCTAAGCTACCTATTCGGCAGTTCACATGGATTTATAAACGATATAAATGCAGAGTTATTTCTAAGCTACCTATTCGGCAGTTCACATAGATTAGCATTCGTTATTAAACATCACTATTTTCTAAGCTACCTATTCGGCAGTTCACAGGGAATAAAGCTTATGCGAGTAGCACAGCATTTTCTAAGCTACCTATTCGGCAGTTCACTTTATAGAGACAAGTTACCAAAGTTCAACAATTTTCTAAGCTACCTATTCGGCAGTTCACAATTGTTTTAATAGCTTTACTGGCTTTTGAGTTTTCTAAGCTACCTATTCGGCAGTTCACATGTTCTGTTCTTGTCATCTTAGTTTCCTCAATTTCTAAGCTACCTATTCGGCAGTTCACTATTTCAAAGTCCGTTGAAAATCTTTTATAAATTTCTAAGCTACCTATTCGGCAGTTCACTTACGGTTGTTGCGCCGCTTCCATCAATAGTATTTCTAAGCTACCTATTCGGCAGTTCACATGCGTACTTTATGCTTCAACTTAAAACAAAATTTCTAAGCTACCTATTCGGCAGTTCACTAAATTTTACACTACTTTCACGACCATAGAAATTTCTAAGCTACCTATTCGGCAGTTCACCGACTGTGCTTCTGCTAACGGTAACTGATTATTTTCTAAGCTACCTATTCGGCAGTTCACAATGTTTTGATTCTTGTTGGATTGAAGTTTTATTTCTAAGCTACCTATTCGGCAGTTCACCATCTTCTTTGTTTTCATTGGAACCATGTGATTTTCTAAGCTACCTATTCGGCAGTTCACATAAATATGTGATTGTTAGAAACTCTATAGCTTTTCTAAGCTACCTATTCGGCAGTTCACAGCAAAACAATCTCTTGAAACATTACTATATCGAGCTTTTGAGATATATTTACTTAAATGACCTTTATTTTTCACAACTTCTGTAAAGCCTTTATTTTAGGGCTTTAAAAAGCTATGAAAAAAATTAGGTATTTTACACTAAAAACATGGAACAGTTGAAGTTTTACTTAAACCATAGGTTGAAAATAGACCTTCTTTTGGTTCTATGCTTATTCCTTTTGCTACAAAAACCTTCATTTTATTTTGACTTGATAAACTATCTATGTTGATATATGGAAGTTTGTTTATTTTCTCAGCAATTCCTTTAAGAGCAAAACACAAACATATTGATTTTATTACTCATATTATACTCAATAATGAGTATAATATCAATAGATAAAATACTCTTTATAGAGTATTAGTATAATTGCTTAAGAGTATATTAATACTCATAACGCTATAATTATTAGATTTAGATAACTAAGGTGAGTTTTAGATGAAAACTGAGATGGATATATACGCAAGCAGTAAGCTTAGAAGTGAAATGAGAGAGAAAAAAGTCACTACTAAGGCTATTTGTAAAATGTTAAAAGAGACATTTGAAATATCATTAAATGAACAATCTTTTAATAATAAGATAAATAGAGCAAACTTCGCAGCTACATTCTTTTTTCAATGTATGTATGTGTTGAATGTTAGACTTATCAATTTTGATATTGATAACATAGAGATAAAGAGTAAAAAGGCTTAGAGTTGGAGTGGCTTTTGCTTATGTATCAAAAAGTTACTTAGATTAAATACTGTATGACAAATTGTCATATAAATCTTAAAAACTGTAATTTTATTTTACAGTTTGACATAAAAAGGATTAAAGATGAATGCACCAATAAATTTTATAGACATTGAAAAATATGGATTAAAAACTAATAGAGTTTATAACGAAGATTGTCTTGAGGGAATGAAAAAAATAAATGACAAGTCTATTGATATGATACTTTGTGATTTACCTTATGGGACTACTGAATGTAAGTGGGATTCTATTCTTCCACTCGATAAATTATGGGAACAGTATGAGAGAATTATAAAAGATGACGGTGCAATCGTTTTAACCGCTACACAACCTTTTGCCAGCTTATTAATATCAAGCAATCTAAAAATGTTTAAATACGATTGGATATGGGAAAAAGACCAAGGTGCTAATTTTGTTAATGTAAATAATGAGCCGTTAAAAAAGCATGAGAGTATATTAGTATTTAGTAAAGGTACGATAGCAAATAGAAGTCCTAGACGAATGGTTTATAATCCACAAGGCTTGATTTCTTGTGAAATTGATAAGACTAATGCCAATAAAAGAAAGAAAGATGGTTTTATTGGGGAAAGAAAAAGTTTTCAAGGTGAATATAAACAAAAGTTTAAAAACTATCCAACATCAATATTAAATTATTCAAGAGATAGAGGTCTTCACCCAACGCAAAAGCCAGTTGAATTGTTTAAATATCTTATAGAGACCTATACAGACGAAGGGGATATAGTTCTGGATAATTGTATGGGAAGCGGAACTACGGCAATCGCTTGTATAAAATCTGAAAGAAATTATATTGGGTTTGAGAATGACACAAAACACGGATACTACAATATCATACTAGAGAGGATTATGGAGTGTGAAGATGTCAAAATTACAGTATGAAATAATAAATTGTAAAATTCAAGGTAGCCCAAATGAAAATATCAATTACAATATTAACAGAACATATACAGTTGTTAAATGCACCTTTGATAATACCAATGTAAATGATAGAAAATATTTTCATGAAAAAGCATTTGAACTTGCAAAAAATGTCAATCCCGCGCAAGCGAATGATTCCACAAACGATAGAGATAAAACAAGATTGATTAATGATGCACTAGGAGGGGTTTTAGCAGAACAAGGTTGGTTATGGTTTATAAATAACGAATATGGAGACAATACTGCTTCTTTTACAGATTTCAAAGGTGCTGTAGGACAAATTGATATTCTTCTTAGTAATAAAAAAACAATAGAAGTAAGGTCGTCTTATCCTAGAAATGGTACAAAATTTGCAATTTGCAATGATAAATTTAATTTTAGAAATATCTGTAAATATAACAATTTTTACAAGCCAGAAGAAGCTAATAAAGACTTTTTTGCTTCCGTATTGTTTGAAACATCAAAAGTTCAATTAATGACTAATAGAGAGATTATTTTCTATCTAATAGGCGGTTCAACTAGACAGATGATGGGAAGTTCAATTTGTTATGATGCAGACTTAACAGCAGAAGATGATTTAACGCAAGTAAGAACTAAATATAAAGTTATTGATTTAAAAAATGCTTTAGATATAAATGGTTTTATGGGCTATATGAGCACTTTGGGTTATAAAAGAAAGAATGCCTAAAACATCTCAAACCCTAGAATACAACAAAAAAACAGGTCAAATCACTAGCTGTGAATATGATGAGGGCTTCCTAGTAAGTTCAAACGATATTACTACCGCTGTAATGACTTTAGCTCTTGAAAAGCTCTATGATGATTATGGCTTAGATATTGGGGATGAAGTTGTAATTACAAATGATATTAAATTGAAATATATTGGTGAATATTCTCATACTGTCAGACGAGGCACACAGATTTTAATGAACTCAGGAGGATTTCTAAGTGAAGATAAATATGAGAAAGTTTGTGAAATTATTTCAAATGTTCGAAGCTATATAGAAAATCTTAAAGAAGAAGCCCCTAAACTAGAGGATTTAAAAGATGCTTTAGATTTTAAAAAGATATATAATTAAACACAAAAAAATAAAATTAGAGAAAGATTAAATGTGTATAAATATAAAAAAACCTACCTACAAAGAGTTAGCTGAATATTTAGATGTTTCAGAACAAGCTGTTAAGCAGTACCCTAAAATAAAACTTGATTTAATGGTACAGGGGCTTTGGCGAATGAAAGAAAATGGAGATAAAATGATAAACAGCAATACAAATGGAGTCAAACTTAACAACGAGAATCTTTCTTTAGGAGTCTTGATTAAAGTTAATGTCGATGCAGATATTGATAATATTTTAAATAATGAAGTTATTCCTCAGTTATCAGGACTTAATCTAGGGTGTAAAATCATTGATTTTAATGGAAATTTGCCTGCTGATAAGAAGCCTAATTTAACTGAAATTTTCGATAAAAATTATGCAAATATTCTTATTGAAAAAATCGGCGAATTGTTAAAGTTTGATGAGTATAGAGTAGAAAAAGCAAAAACAGCTATTGTTTTCGTCAATCCATCAACAAGTGAAGATTTAGAAATAATAGGAAAAATATTTTCAATAAATAGAGCACTAGGTGGCTTTGGAAATAAAGGATTGCCTTTTATAATTATTAATTCATTCGACAATAGAAATATGTCTAATTTAGACTACCTTAGAATTGTTTCAAATATTGGATATGTATGTGAGATTAAAGATACTAAAAAAATTAAACACAAAAAATAATAATCCCAAAAAGCTCACTACCTTTCAAATAAAAGCTCGAAAATGCCCTACGGGGTAAAGGTAACTTCTCCAGAGGTCTTCCGAAGAAAGCAAAATCCAAAGCGAAGATTTGGGATAAATTTTATATTTATCTTCGCTTTGACAGTGAAAATATTTCCACTGTGATTTTGCTTTTCCTAAGTTTATTTTAATACCTACTCATTTAGTATTTCCTTATGAAAACTGAAAAAATAACTTTAAAATTATTAATCTTACCACTGTTCATTTTACTCACAAATCCTATGCAATCACTATCAGCAGCAGAGGGAGAGGAATATGTATCAGAAGCAACACTATTGCGGGGTTTATTTACCTCAATAAATAATACTCATATATTCTATGAATGAAACTATTTATCTTTACTTTTAGTTGCATTAATGATATAATTATTCTAAACATATAGATAGGTTAAAAGACATGAGAAGAAAAGATTTAACAGGACAAATTTATAATAATTCTGTAAAAGTAATTGAATATGTAGATTCAAAACATGGTAATTCATGTTGGAATGTAGAGTGTTTACATTGTGGTGCTATTAAATATATGTCTTTACCAACTATCAAAAAATCTGAATCTTGTGGGTGTAAGAGAAATAATCATCTTAAAAATCTATCTAAAACTCAAAGAAAAAATTTAACTAATAAACGAACTGAAAATTATAATAAGAGAATGATTGGTAAGGTTTATGGAGACTTGATAGTTGTAGGGAGAGATGAATCTCCAAAGGATAGGGTTTATTGGTTGGTTAGGTGTAAGTGTGGTAGCGAAAAAAGTATGACAATAACAAGATTAAAAACAGGAGAATCTTGCGGGTGTGATAGAGGTAGTAAAATAGACCATAGTGGGGAAGTCTATGCAAGTATAAAAATCTTAAGTTTCTCAAAAATGAAACAAGGAGATTCATTTTGGAATATTAAATGTCTCTTATGTGGAAATAAAAAGATTATGCGGTTAGAAAATATTAAAAAAGCTGAATCTTGTGGGTGTTTAAAAACACTAAAGAACAGAGAGAGAATTGGCTCTATGCACAAAGTATTAGTAGAAAGAGGTTGTCAAATATCCGCAAATAATAAAAAAAAGAGAAGTAATACAAGTGGTTATATTGGTGTAGGAATTTATTATAATAAAAGAAAGAATATAGATGAGTGTAAAGTGCAGTTGTTATATCAAGGAAGAAGATTGTTAAACCATAAATACGAGGGAAATACGCAAGGCTTGTTAAAGGGTGCAATAGATAGGGATTTATTCATAATTGAAAATGAGTTACCACATAGGAGAAACTTTACAGACGAAGAGCTTTTAGAGAATATATATTTAAGTGAAACCAAACAATTTAGTGAAGTGATTGCTAAAACAAAAAAAGATTTAATTGAGATTCTAAGGAATAGAGCCAATGACTAATATTATATTACTAGATAGAGCCATAGAGCTATGTGCAAATGGAAATCAAGCTAAGTTCGCTGAATTTACTCATATCAAAGAATCTACACTTAAGACATGGCGAAATAGAGACTCTATCCCTGATGATAAAATTGTTCTTCTAAATACACTTATAGAGAACTATGTGGAGTGCTAACCTTATTTCATACAAAGAATTTCAACAATTCTAAGTTAAAATAAAATGAATAAGGGAAATCATGAGAAATAGTAAATTTAGTAAAGAGTTTAGAGATTCAACAGTACAATTAGTGCTCAACAATAATGAGAGTGTTGCAAAAATAGCAGATGATTTAGATATAAATCCAAAGACATTATACAATTGGATAAGTATCTATAAAAAAGAGCATAATATACCGATGAGAGCTACTAACACATCATCTTCAACTGAGACACTAGATGAAGAGAACAAACGCCTCAGACGAGAGAATAAGCTACTAAAGCAAGAGCGTGACATCCTAAAAAAGGCGACCGCGTACTTCGCCAAAGAAGTTCTATAAAGTACGCCTGGATGTATGAACATAAAAAAAGTTTTAGTATTAACCTTATGAGTAAAGTATTCAAGGTAGATAGGACATCTTATTATCATTGGATAAAAACTGGATGCATTACTAAAAAAGTAGACACTCAGCTCAATAACTTGATTGAAACTATATTTATTCAAGGCAGAAAAAACTATGGCACAAGAAGAATTCAAGACAAACTAAAAGAACTCTACGGTGCATTAGTGTCAAGAAAGCGTATCTCCAGTATCATGAAAGAACTGGGTTTAAAAGTGAATATGAAGCGAAGATATAAAAACACGACAGATTCTAATCATAACTTACCAATAGCTCCTAATCTCCTAAACAGGGATTTTTATGCATCTGCTCCAGATGAAAAATATGTAGGAGATATTACATATATTCATACAGGTGAGGGATGGCTTTATCTGGCTACCGTGATAGATTTATACTCAAGAAAAGTTGTTGGATGGTCTATGGATGACACTATGAAAGTTTCACTTGTAAATGATGCTTTAAATATGGCTATCAAGCATCGAAATCCTCCCAAAGGACTTTTATGGCACACAGATAGAGGGAGTCAATATGCTTCTTATGC
>Ga0265295_1009081_pt1 | contig 10779 bp, 5 predicted proteins | sample Munlansysbiofilm_FD_192503 | JGI IMG/M metagenome (GOLD analysis project Ga0265295, IMG submission 192503) | Leachate microbial communities from a municipal landfill in Southern Ontario, Canada - Methane capture system biofilm | ecosystem: Engineered > Solid waste > Landfill > Unclassified ... | reverse complement strand
CAGACATATTTTAAAAACTTGTTTAGACCATGATTTTATAGGTATAATAATGGTAAGGCAAATTTAGTGAAAGCTAAAGACGCAAAGCAATGAGTCTAAAGCCATAAGAGGCCATGATTGTCAAGCTGCGATGTTTAATTACATCCAGCTTGATTTTTTTTGTTTAAAATTAAAAGGTAAGAAAACAGGAGGAATTATTATGATGAACAAGTGGATATTTAAAAAAAGCAAAGCCATAACTTTTATGCTTTCCATGCTAATGGTTTTACAAATATTTATAGGAGGATTTGGCAATGTAAGTTTTGCATCTGAGATGGATATGGATAGTATCCAAACAGAAGAAGCAGAAAGCAAATCTGAAGATCCTTTAGATAATGATGAATCAGATAATTTAAAAGAAGAAACGAAAGAGGACTTGGAAAATTCTCAAAAAGAAGATGAAAATAACCCTGATGAAATAAATAAGGATGAAGAAAAAGACGAAGACCCTAAGAACTTGGATACGGATGAGGGCTCTGAGGATTTAATTAAAGATAGTGAGAATGAAGATGAAGTAGATGAAGTAGATAGCGAAGAAGGTAAGGTTAAAGAAGAGTTACCAAAGGATTCACTAGATATAAATCTTTTTAGTCTTATGCCCCTAGTTCATACACCAGAAGATTTAGGCAATATATTTACCTTTAACAGTCTTACCTTAAACGGAAACCCAGTTGGGGATGACCCTCTAACTTTGAATAATGATGATACATTAATTATTAAATATGACTGGGAAGTTGAAGGTGCATTTGAGGGAGATTACTCAAGCATAATTATCCCTAGTGTGTTTGAAATTATTGAAGATATTTCAAAACCTATCATCATAAGTGTAGATGGGGAGGACTTAAATGTAGGACAATATACAATTACAGCTGCAACAAATGAATTGAAATTTGTATTTAACAATAAAATTGAAAACCTAGATGTAAAAAGTGGTTTTGTAGGATTTGGACTTCAATTTAATTTAGAAAAATTTAATGAAGATACAATTCAAGAAATTTCTTTTAATGATTCAATTAATAAAAAGCTTACTGTCATCCTAAAACCAAAAGTTACAGGTTCAGCAATATATAAGACAGGCCTTCCTGATGAACTTAAGGATGCAAAAAGTATCACTTGGACAGTAAATATAATAAACACTGAAAATACAACTATCACAGGAGCAAGTGTAATTGACTTAATACCAGAAGGCTTAGCTTTAGATAATTCAAGTATAGAGATATTTGAAACATCATATGGTTACAATGGAGAAATAACACTTGGTAGTCAAGTTAACAATATAAGTAATGATGGGCCAGATAACTTATTACTACAAAACTTAGAACTGAAACCATATAAGGGTTATCAAATTGAATATAAAACAAATATAGAAGATATATTTAAAAAAGAATTCACTAATACTGCCACATTAAGTTACGGAGAAACTCAAATAGATGCAGTAAGTACTGTAAACAAATTAGAAAGAAGTAGTCCAATTGAAAAATCTGGACAAGCTTTAAATAATGATAAAATAAAGTGGACGATAGATATAAATAAAAACTCACTAGCATTAACAGATATGGTACTTGAAGACAGCCTACCTGCTGGATTAAGTCTAGATGCAAGTAGCTTGCAAGTTTATAAACTTCAAAAATCAGGAAGCAATTGGAACACAAATGGGTTAGAAAGCAATTATACACTTACAAGTGGAGGTTTCCCAATTAATTTTGGAGATGTTTCAGCAGACCAAGCTTTTAGGCTTATCTTTGAAACAGATGTAGATTACAGTGGTGATTATCAAAAAAATAATGACTTTAAAAATACAGCAGTTTTAAAATCAAGTGGAGAAAAAGTTGGAGAAGCATCTGCAGAAGTAAGGATAACTAGAGCTTCTATAATTAAAAAATTAGGCTCTTCAAGCTTAAAAGTGGATGAAGATAATAAGATTATAACTTGGACAATCCTTGTTAATGAGGCAAAGCACAATATCTCAAACGCTATTGTAAAAGATACTTTGCCAGAAGGATTAGAGTTTATTACCACTTCTGTTGCAATAACAGTAGATAATACTGAAATAAACGATTACTCTGGAGTAGTTGTTCAAAATGGGCAAGAAGTGAAATTCAACCTGGGCGATATAGGTAAAGACACTTATAAGATAGTATTTAAAACAAAAATAACTAATTTTAAAATCAATAAATTTACAAACACTGTAGGATTAGAAGGAAATGGAGTTGGTAGTGGCACAAGTACTAGTGGTTCCAATTCTCCTGCCAAGAATGATTACAGTAAATCCTTTAAAGCAATTAACTACAATCTAAAAACTATGGATTGGGAGATAAAGGTAAACCCAAGAAGAGAAAAAATTAGCCAATTAACATTGACAGATACATTTCCAAACGATGGATTGATCCTTTTGGATGATACATTATCGATAAAAAAAGGTAATGATAACTTAAGTAGGGGAACAGATTATTCTTTAAGTCCTATAAATGGAAACTATAATGAGGGGTTTATAATTGAATTTTCAGCAAGCAGTTTGCCGATAGACAAGCTAGTTACTATAAAATATACAACATCATTTGACCCAGAAAAAGGTATAATTGAAAATGTATCAAGTGAGAGAAAATATATAAATAGCGTTAATTTCAAAGGATTAACAATAAATGAAAATGAGATTAATGATACTAAAAAAGCTGAAACTCAATTAAAAACACTAGCATGGAACAGTGGTATAAAGGAAGGTAGCAGAGTAAATATAAATGGAGAGACTTATACAAGTGGTTGGGAAAGTGGTAAAGAAAGAAAAATTAAGTGGGATGTCTATGTAAACTATCTTAAGCAAAACCTAGGAAGGGGTGTAGTCTTAAAAGATGATTGGGACTATGAAGGAACTTTTGATGAGGATAGCTTAAAGGTTTATAAATATTCAGTGGCACCAAATGGAGATATACAAATGGAAGAAGAATTGACTTCAGGATTTATAGTAAGTCCAGATGCTGATGGATATGGATGGACTTTAACATTTAGTGAAGCTTTAAATGAAAGGTATGTAATTGTTTATACAACATCAGTACCTGATATTTCTAAAAAAACTTATAAGAATAAGGCAAGTCTTAATGCAAACGGAAAAGAATACCCTTATGAGGCAAGTGTTAGTTATAATGAATACAATAAATTTTTAACTAAAGAAGCACTTAATCTAAATGGCAATAAAGTTTATACTGATGATGAATTGCTATGGGAGATAAATATAAATGAAAGTTTATCAAGTATAAAAAATGCCATAGTCACAGATATAATAAGTGAGGGCATGGTTTATTTAGATGATAGCCTAGAAATATTTGCCTTAAACACAAATACACCAATTAGTGAAGATGAATACGTGCTTACTCTCACTTTAAATGAAGATGAAACAACAAGTTTGAAAATAGAATTTAAAGAAGAAATCACGCAAGGATATAAGATAAGATACAAAACAGTCGTAGTAGCTGAAAGTGGTATGGTTTATAATAATGCAGAGTTTGAAGGGGATAAGGTAACTACAGTAAAGGTAGAGACAGAGAAGCTCTCTGCAAGCCAGTTTTCCTTTGTAGGGGCAACTAGCTCAAATAAGGGTAAAATAATAATAGAAAAGTTTGATGGAGATACAGAAGAACCAATAGATGCAAGTTTTTCACTTTACTATCTCTTAAATGGAGAAAAGAAGTATTTACTTGAAAACCAGCAAACGGTAGAAGGAAAATTAGAAATTGGCAACTTAAGCTTTAGAACCTACTATCTAGAAGAAATTTCTGCCCCATCTGGCTATGGATTGATTGAGGAACTAGAGATAGTTCTTGATAAAAACGATACTGATTACAATTATGATTCTAGTACAAGAACAAAGACCCTCTATATAGCAAACTATAGGCTGGGCGAATTGTACCTTCTTAAAGTAGATAAAAACGACCAAACTAAAAACTTAAAAGGAGCAGAGTTTACTTTAATTAATCTTGATACAGAAGAAACAAATATCTATGCTACAAATGATCAAGGACAAATAAACATTAATGACCTTAAGCATGGAAACTATAGATTAAGAGAAACAAAAGCACCAGCTGGATACAGGTTAAGTGAAGAAGTATTTGAATTCACAATTGGCTTAAATGAAACAGAAGAAGGCTTATATTACAACTACAAAGAAGAATTCACAGTAACAAATGAAAGACTTCCGTCAAGTCCAGTAGATTATACTGGAAGCATATCAATCAAGAAAATGGATAAAGATGATAATAAAATTAACTTACAAGGTGCAGAGTTTGAATTAAGAGATAAAGGTGGAAAACTTGTTCAAGTTTTAGTGACAGATAGAAATGGAAATGCAAGAGCAAATGATTTAGAATATGGTGACTATACTATAGAAGAAACAAGAGCTCCAAGTGGCTATATTTTAGATAAATCGACATTTAAAATAAAAATAAACAGAACAAGTCAAAATGAAACACTTGAGGTATTTAATGAGAAAAAACCCGAAGTAAAAGAAGTGCCAATAGTACCAGAAGAACCAGAGGTCCCTGACCTAGTTGATACACCAGATGATCTCGACTTTGAAGAAGAAGTGCCACAAGCAATTCCTCAAAGCCAAAATGAAAAACCTATTCTACCAAGAACAGGTTCACAAGAGATACCTCTTTTATTAATTATAGGTTCTTTAGCCCTAACCCTAGGCTTAATGTTAAAAATTAAAAGACTTTCTAAAAAGCCTAGATAAAAAATAAAATATGATGTAAAATAAAGTTAAGCAGGGGAAACCCTGCTTACTTTTCGGCAATGGTGCCGAAAAATGAGCACATCCAAGGAGGTTGAAATGAAAAAACTATTCTTCCAAGAAAATATGGTAGAAATTTTAGATTATTTAGAAGAAGGACTCCACATAATTGATGAAAACGGAAAAATCATATACTATAATTCCTTTGCCCAAGAGATAGATGGGGTAGATGAGCAAAATGCTGTAGGTAGGCATTTAATAGAAATATATCCATCCTTAAATGAAGAAACATCCACCCTACTTACAGTTATAAGGACGGGTGAGCCAATTTTAAAAAAGGAACAAACCTTTGTAAACTACAAGGGGGAGAAGATAACGACCATAAATTCATCTATCCCTATAAAAAGTAAAAATAAAATTATGGGAGCTATAGAAATCTCTAAAGATATAACCCAGGTAAGGGAGTTATCAGAAAAGATAGTAGACCTTCAAAGTCAAATTTATAGCAATACAAGTAAGTCTAAAAGAGACAAGGAGTCAGCCAAATATACCTTCTACGATATAGTAGGCAACAATAAAGAAATATTAAAATTAAAAAGCCTAGCTAAAAAGGCTGCAGATAGTGATGCCCCAGTCCTAGTTTCAGGAGACACAGGAACTGGTAAAGAACTCTTTGTCCACTCAATTCACAATGGAGGGAAGAGAAGGCACAATGCCTTTATAACCCAAAACTGCGCAGCCATGCCTGCTAACCTCCTAGAGGGAATCCTCTTTGGAACTACAAAGGGAGGCTTTACAGGGGCAGAAGATAGGCCAGGTTTATTTGAACTAGCAGATAAGGGGACCATATTCCTAGATGAGATAAACTCCATGCCCCTTGAACTCCAAGCTAAACTTCTTAGGGTTCTTCAAGATGGCAACATTAGAAGGGTTGGGGGAACAAAGATAAAAAATGTTGATGTTAGAATAATAGCTGCAACCAACCTTCCACCTGAAGAAGCAGTTGAAAAAAGACAACTTAGAAGGGATCTATACTATAGGCTAAATGTCATTTCCTTCACCATCCCCCTACTTAGGGAGAGAAAGGATGACATAGAAACCCTAACCCACTTCTTTATAGAAAAATACAATCAAAAGATGGATAAAGAAGTAAAGGGAATATCTAAAGAAGCCCTAGAAGTCTTTATGGACTACCCATGGGAGGGTAATGTAAGAGAGCTAGAACACTTGATTGAAGGGATAATGAGTATTTATGATGTAGAAATTATAGATACTGATGAACTCCCCCTAAAGATAAAAAACAATTTAAGTAAAGGTAAGGTTAATGATATAGATATGTCCCTAAACAAGGTCCTAGAAGACACAGAAAAAAGCTTAATAAAAGAGGCCATAAGAAGAACAAATGGCAATATAACCCATTCTGCAGAACTGCTAAAAATCCCAAGACAAACCCTACAATATAAGATAGGTAAATATAAGCTTTAAGGAGAAGCTCGACCAAATTGTAGGGATAGACGACACTGTCTATCCGAGGGGGCCTGATACACCTATTGTCATTTAAGAAGAGCCATGTAATGATTCTGTCATTTAAGAGGAGCCCCGCGACGAAGAATCCAATCTTTTAAAATAAAGATTCCTCACTACATTCGGAATGACAGGATCTCGTGCTTCCTAAACAATCAAACCCCAGCCCCCATGCCATGGTTACCCTTGCTGTCATTTAAGAGGAGCAACGCGACGAAGAATCTTTATCTTCCCAGGAGAAGCTCGACCAAATTGTAGGGATAGACGACACTGTCTATCCGAGGGGCCTGTTTAACCCAACTGCCCAAAATCCAGCATTATTTGTTAAATAAATATCAAATCACAAAACAAGAATGAGCATATAAGCCGCTTTCAAGCCACCATAGGACTTGGCATGGAATTTGCATTAATAAAGTTATAAGAATAAATACAATAAACAATACTAGGAGGAGATTATATGAGAAAAGGAAATCCATATGGAACGCACAGGGTTATTGAACCAAAGGGTGTTCTGCCACAACCAGCATTAAAAATAGACAATAACATGGAAATTTATGACAACGAAATACTTATTGATGTTAAAACCTTAAATGTAGACTCTGCAAGCTTTACGCAAATTAAAGAACAAGCAAAGGGTGACATAGAAGAAATAAAAAACATAATGAAGGGCATTGTAGCAGAAAGAGGTAAGCACCAAAACCCAGTAACAGGATCAGGTGGAATGCTTATTGGTGTTGTTGAACAAATTGGAGATGCCATTAAAGATACTACTGATTTAAAAGTTGGAGATAAGATAGCAACCCTTGTATCCCTATCCCTTACCCCTCTTAGGATTGATGGCTTTGGAGAAATTAGAAAAGATATAGACCAAGTTGATATAAAAGGAAAGGCTATTCTATTTGAATCAGGAATCTATGCCAAGCTTCCAGAAGATATGCCAGAAAACCTAGCTCTTTCTGTACTAGATGTAGCTGGAGCACCAGCACAAACTGCCAAGCTTGTTAAACCTGGAGATACAGTAGTTGTATTAGGTGGGACAGGAAAATCAGGTATGCTTTGCTTATATGAAGCAAAGAAAAGAGCAGGAGTTACAGGCAAGGTAATTTGCCTAGGCAGCAGGGAAAAAACTGTACAAAGAGCAAAAGATGCTAACCTTGCAGATGAATATGCAGTAGTAGATGCAACAAATGCAGTTCAAGTTATGGAAACAATCTCAGAATTAACTAATGGCCAAATGGCAGATGTAGTTATAAATACTGTAAATATACCAAACACAGAAATGACATCAATCCTTATGACAAAAGACGGTGGAGTAGTTTACTTCTTCTCCATGGCAACAAACTTTACAAAGGCTGCCCTAGGTGCAGAAGGCGTAGGTAAGGATGTCAACATGATAGTAGGAAATGGATATACAAAAGGCCACGCTGCCATATCCCTAAACCTACTAAGAGAATCAGAAGAGTTGAAAAAAATATTCACAGAACTATACGCGTAAGAAAAGACAATACACAAGAAAAGTCGAGATGACTAGGGGTCATCCGCAGGGATAGACGACTCTGTCTATCCAGAAAAGACGTAGGGATAGACGACTCTGTCTATCCGACCAGGACAAGGAACCTGTCCCCCTGTCCGCTCATCGAAAAAAAACTGGAGGTTGAAAACTAATGAGAAACTATAAAGACATAGAAATATACAAAGACGTAACTAAAGAAGAATGGGATGACTGGAAATGGCAAGTAAGAAATAGGATTGTCGATGTAGAAACCCTAAGAAAGGTAATTAAGCTTACAGAAGAAGAGGAAAGAGATATCTCAGAAGTACTTAAGAAATTTAGGGTTGGAATCACCCCTTACTATGCATCCCTAATGGACCCAGAAAATCCTAAGGACCCAGTAAGAATGCAAGCAGTACCAACTATCATGGAAACTCATGAATCTCTATCTGATATGGATGACCCTCTAAATGAAGATGTTGACTCACCAGTTGAAGGCTTAACCCACAGGTATCCAGATAGGGTCCTATTCCTAATAACAGACCAATGTTCAATGTATTGTAGACATTGTACAAGGAGAAGATTTGCTGGACAAAACGATATGGGAGCACCAATTGAAAGAATAGATGCAGCAATTGAATATATAAGAAACACTCCACAAGTAAGAGACGTTTTACTTTCAGGAGGAGATGCACTTTTAGTTGGAGATGATAGGCTAGAGTATGTTATAAAGAAATTAAGAGAAATTCCACATGTAGAAATAATTAGAATTGGTTCAAGGGTACCAGTAGTAATGCCACAAAGAATTACTGATGACCTTGTAAATATGCTAAAGAAATACCACCCAATCTGGTTAAACACTCATTTTAACCACCCAAATGAAATTACACCAGAAGCAACAGAAGCTTGTAGAAAGTTAGCTGATGCAGGTATTCCTCTAGGAAACCAATCAGTACTACTTCGTGGAATAAACGACTGTCCACATATTATGAAAGACCTTGTACAAAAGTTAGTTAAGATAAGAGTAAGACCTTACTATATATACCAATGTGACCTTTCAAACGGTATAGAGCACTTTAGAACCAAGGTTTCAAAAGGAATTGAAATTATTGAAGCCCTAAGAGGCCATACATCAGGTTATGCAGTTCCAACCTTTGTTGTAGATGCACCTGGTGGAGGAGGAAAAACTCCAGTAATGCCACAGTATGTTATATCCCAATCACCTACTAAGATAGTCTTAAGAAACTACGAAGGGGTTATAACAACTTATGCAGAGCCAAACCACCTAGAAGAAGAGTGCCAATGTGATGTTTGCCAAGGCAAGAAAAAATCAACTACCTCTGGCGTTGCTGAATTAATGCAAGGAACAGAAATAAAGACCATTCAACCAAGCTATTTAGAAAGAACTGAAAGAAGCAAAAATTATAACAAGTAAGGAGAGAGGCGATGTCTTTACTCCACCTAATAAAGGATAAGTACAGAATAGTATCAATAATAGGGATGAGCAAAAACTCAGGTAAAACTGTAACCCTAAACAGACTTATACAAGAGGCCATGGAAGAGGGCATACCAATAGGTATGACCTCAATTGGCCGTGATGGAGAATCCCTAGATAGGGTAACAGAAACTGAAAAGCCAAGGATCTTTGCAGAAGAAAACACAATCATAGCAACTACAACTGGCCTTTTAGAAATGGGAGATGCAAGCATAGAAATCTTAAAAGTCACCCCCTATGCAACCCCTCTTGGAAATGTTGTTATAGGAAGGGTCAAATCCCCAGGCTATATAGAAATAGCTGGACCTCAAACCCTAAAAGATATAAGGGATGTATGCGATAGGATGCTGGCCCTTGGGGCAAGGTTTGTAGTTATAGATGGGGCCATAGACAGAAAATCATCAGCAGCCCCTGCCATATCAGAAGCAACTATCCTATCATCAGGTGCCATCCTATCAAGAGATATAAATAGGGTACTAGAAGAAACTATCCACACAGTTGGCCTATTATCCCTGCCTCAAGTTTCAAAAGACTACCTAGAAAAGTCAAAAGACCTAATATTTAAAAATAAGATTGGGATAATTGACAATAATATGAGGGTAAAAGAAATCCCCCTTGATACAGCCCTAGGCCAAGGCCACAAGATAGGAGAATACCTAGATGAAGATTCTAGGGTCCTCATTTTACCAGGGTCTCTTGTAAGGGGAACCCTTGATGATATAACAAGATCAACAAGGGCCTATAAAAACATAGATATAATAGTAGCAGATGGGACCAAGGTCTTTATACCACCAAAAGACTACCTAGTCTTTAAGAGGATGGAGATTAGCATAAAGGTAGTTTTCCCAATTAACTTAATTGGGATTACCATAAATCCATATTCCCCATCGGGATATTTTTTCGAGCCCAAGAGCTTTTTAGAAAAGATGAAGGAGTATATAAAAGACATTCCAGTAATGGACATAATGCTAGGAGGTGACTAGGATGTTTATGGATGAAGCAACAAAAAGTGCAATAGACTTTCAATATATATTAAATCAAATAGATGTCTTAACCCCCTATGGGTCCCTTTTAAAGACAAGGATGAAACCCTATGTTAAGGGCCAAGAAGACTTGGTAAAAGACCACCTAAACATGATAGAATCCTACCTTCCTTTTATTAAAAACAACAATATAAGGCGGGAATTTAACAATATCCTAAGTCATATAAAGGACTTAAGGCAGTCAACTAAAAGGGCCATGGATGGCTTTATCCTACAAGATGTGGAGCTATTTGAGATAAAAAACTTTTTATCCCTTTTAAGAAGTTTAAAAACCCAAATAGAAAAAGAAAAGATTCCATCCTTTAAGGATACAAAGATTGAATTAATCCCTAGCTTAGAAAAATTACTAGACCCAGAAGATACAAAAATTGCAACCTTTTATATCTACGATGCCTACTCAGAGGATTTAAGAGAAATAAGAAAGAGAAAAAAAGAAAGAGATAACTTTATTAGGGCCCAA
>Ga0265295_1009079_pt1 | contig 10779 bp, 11 predicted proteins | sample Munlansysbiofilm_FD_192503 | JGI IMG/M metagenome (GOLD analysis project Ga0265295, IMG submission 192503) | Leachate microbial communities from a municipal landfill in Southern Ontario, Canada - Methane capture system biofilm | ecosystem: Engineered > Solid waste > Landfill > Unclassified ... | reverse complement strand
CATTATCTTGGACAGCCATTTGGGTAATAGCCTCCCCAATTTTATCCAGCTTTTTGTCCTGGTTTTTAAGCGTTTCCATTATCATCACGACGTCAACCATTTTTAAGTTTCCCTTTGCCTCAGATGGGTTGAGTTTGTTGTTTCAAACCATTTTTCTCCATACCGATACTTCTGGCATTCGCATGCTACTAATCCATTTATAGTGTAAGTCCCCCCAATATCTTACATCTCGTTGGCGGTTATCAATAATCCAATGTTTCCAAGAAGTAACAAGATGGCCTCCGCCAGTCTCAGTGTTGCAAAATATGATCTTAACATCTTCTGGCTTTGCTTCTCTGCGGATTAATAATTCAGCAGTCGTGAGAGAAAATCCGCCGTAGTCATCTCTGAAGATTTCACCTCTTTCAACTGCATCTGCGTGGCTTTCCCAGTGATCAAAATAATCAGGATGCAGGATATGGTCTGGTGTGTAGATGAACAAAGACCTCACTTCTTTTAGGAGATTCGAGACTGTTTCTTTATTCACTTAGAACCTCTTTACAAAATATTGAATCTGGGTTTTCTTTGCAATAAATTAGATAACCCAGGGATGCTTGAGTCCTTTCCCCTTCTGGAAGCGGAAGATATTCTTTTGGGGCACAGCCAATTAAGACTGCACCCCAAAGGAACATGATAGACAATATCAGCAAAACGGCCCTTTTCATAAGTCTTTCCAAAGCCCTGGCTCTGACATCCTCTGCTTAGACACAAGGCTCCGTGACCGGGTAAAATCATCAACCGACAGCACAGCATTCAACTGGTTATCAATAATATACCCCTTGTGCTCTACAACAAGGTGCTGGCTTGACGTGGATCTCTGCCAGCTACCTTCAATCTTTTCCCACGCAAAACCCCTGACGGGAATATCAACAATTACAAAATAGATATCGTCTTTGCTTGCCCCGTTGTAGACTAAGAGATCAGCTACTGTTTGTGCATATACCCCTGAGTCTTTATAATAAAACCTCTTCCCTTCCAGAACTTTACCAACCTGGGAAGTTTCTGCACCATCATGGTAGTAATGCCCCAGAGAATGCACTTCCCCCTGGACCTTATAGGCCTCCCTAAACTCGGGCGTTGAAGGCATAAAGCTGGAACACCCTGTAAATACTAAAATAATTACTACTGAAATAAACAGTGTTAGATTTTTCATGTGTTGCTCCTTAAAGTTATGTGTTTAGCCCAAACCCAAGGACACTCGTTCCAGCCGTGCTATCTCTCGACATTCTTCCACACATGCCTGATATTCTGCAATTTCAGCTGGTTCATGAGGCCTCATTTCATACGTACCAGATAAAGCCCCAATAGAAAACCGGGTATATGCCTGCTCATCTTCTACGCTATACCTTGACCTGATACGATCCTGTAGACGCTGTTAAGAAAGCTGAACGTGTGGACACAAAGTTTTAATTTCATCTCTCAACTCAGTGGTGAGTACAACCTCTTCTACGCTGCCAGCAATCTCGTCAGGTTGTTCAAGTAATGCTACTTCGTCGGGCCAATGTACGTACGTGTCCTCACCTATAGTGCATAGCTCAGTTGCTCTTACGTCCAAATCATCAGGCGTAACAAGTGTTAATACTACTGAGTGCCTTTCGTCGAAATACTTGGTAACTTTTTGGTATTTTAATATCATTGGGGATCTCCTTTAAAATTCTGAACATTTAAAATATTGAGTTAGTATTCTTTGCATGTCCCAACAATGAGACCACGGATTCTTGCTTGTTCTGTTTCACCTTTTTTCTGAACTTATACAAACTGTATTTCCGAATAAACTTCTTGGACTTCCAGGTGCGGTAGCCTACAAAATTCAAGCCCTTTTTGATCTTCTTAATTGTAGACTTGGATAGTTTTAGACAAAGAACCTTGTCTATGAAATCAATGATTATTTTACGATACTTTAGGCACTGTGCCCTATCAATGCCAAACATTATAAAATCATAAAAGTGCGTCCCAGGCCTCAGATTTGCAGTGAGGCTTGAAGGAACAGTAAGATCAATCATTCCAGTTGGCTGAAAGATATTGAACTCTGAGGATTCAACTATCACTTCGATCACCGGAACCGCATCCCTCTGCCTTCTTTTCATTGAAAAAGTTAGCGTTCCTCGATCGACAGAGATAGGTGTTCCGGACGCCTTATCGGTCAAGAACAGCCTATATTTTAACGTGTCACCCCTGAAGAACTTTGAAATACCCATCATAAGCTCCTGTTTTTGCAAGATTATTTGTCTTTGGACAACTCTTGTATTGTTTCTTCAAGCATTTTAATCTTTTCTTGTAGTTCTCTAATTTCCGCATTCTGCACATCTGCTGATACCGACATCACTCCTATCTTCTGTAGTAACATTTCTGTTGTGATTTCCATTACGCTTTCTCCATTGTTTTATTATTTATTAGCCTATTAACTTGATTTTCAAGTGCCGTTATCCTGCCCATCGCTATTTCTGTCATGAGCTGAAAATCTCTATCTAACTGCCTTACTGCTCCGCTTGTAAGATCGGAAAACAGTCCAAGATCAATATTTAACATCCAGCCCGCTTCGTCATAATCGTTCAGTAATTCTTCAATTTCTTTATCAGAAATTAAATCCCCATTATCTTTTTTCAATTGTAACTTAATTTCATTTATATTGGTTAGTGCCTCGGGCAAGGAAAAAGGATCAATGTAAGGCATGTTTATTTTAGGATTGATAACATTGTTTTGTTCGATGCCGGTTTTTCTTTTAAGAGGCTTTATATTTGATAACTCATAAAGATCATCAAAACCATCCAATTCAGTCCCGTTCCTGTAAAAAGCTGTTGCACAAACAGTCCTCCACGCTCGACTGCTATACCCAAAATGATATGTATTGTCGCTGCCGGGAAGTATGTCTCCCTTCGTATAAATAAGACCTTCGTCTGACTCTAAATTCAATGCCTTTTGGGACTTTATGCGTATATAACCTGTTGATGCGTGTATGTTTACAAAACCCCCTCCTATGGCTGCGGTTGAGGTTGAGGCCCCAACAAAACTAAAAATACCAGGCTGAGAATAGATTGTTCCCCTTTTAACATTGTCTACATCGTAGAAATTAAGTTGCCCGTTTGATTTTACTATCAACCCATCAGATGAATTAACCGTAAATTTAGCATTTGCAAAATCAATAATAAGATTTGAATTAACGTCTCTTATAAGTCCGGTTGTAACTACTCCGCCATTTATTGTGGTAACGGTATTATCAGCATAGTCCGAGGGCTTTCTCCCTGTTGTATCATAGACGTTACTCCAGTTTGCCGTGGTTCCTGCACCCGCAATATTGTTATTAAGTTTAGTTGCTATTGCTGTTTTAATGTCTATCAACGAATCAAAATAAGCTGTTGCGACAGAGTTAAAAGTGGCTCTATTAATTGCTTGTGCTGTGGATAAGTTTGCATCTTTAATCCACGCTGGCATCATTGCATTGGTGATAGGTGTGCTTGTAGGAGGGTTCCATGAGGCCCCTCCATTGAGATATGTCCCCCATGCATCTAAAGCATTTTGTAATGCTGTTGTTGTAATACCAAGAGTTGCGGCTTGTGCTTTAACATCTAAATATTCAACAAATCTAACTTCCATACCAGGTCTTAGAGACTTCTTTTCTACTTGAGACAATATGCCATCCGATGCCCAATCATCTAAATACCCTAATGCCGTACTTGCATCGTCAGAAGCAGCCTGGATAATGTCACGAATAGAATCAACAGCATCATCTGCGTGTTGTTTAGCTTCGTCCCTGGCTGCATTTGCTTTGGTTGTAGCATCCAGTATGGCTCTTTCTTCTTCGGCTTCTATTTTTCCATCTGCATGAGCTTTGGCTATTGCTATGGCAAGATCGTTGTAAGTGTCTACTGGTATTTTAGTAGCGTCTATTGTCCCTGTCTGATTAACAGAGTTAGCAATTACCCCCGCCGATTCAGAAAAATAAACCTTAATGTTGTTGGTTGCTGTTGGCTCAGAACCTTCTACCCATATTTTCAGTATATTGTTTGTTTTTCTTAAATTATCTGTGAATAAGGTTAATATCATACAACCTCCGTCCACCAATTAAATTCAAGATTTTGTCCTGGTTCGGTGTCATTGTTAGGTAGGTTTGACCTCCAAACCTTACCAACATGGGTAACCTGTTCGTTAAGACCATAAGTGTCATGTGCGCCTGTAGGCCTTACCCATTCAGGAATAATGCCTGGGGCTGATATGGCCTTCCACAATGCAGGGGTTACATTGGGTTCCCAACCAAGTTGCGTTGTATGTCCCTGAATACTCTCATATAAAATGTCATTGTATCTGCGTACGTCAAGTGCGCCTATTTCTTCTTCAGGTTTCCATACTTCAAATAAGCCTGCAGCTGAATTAAGTTCTTCCTCGGTAAGTTCGTCGGACCGAATCATTTTGCTTGCCGTTATTCGCCCAAGGACTTTAAGTTGGTCATATACGTCGCCAGGAGTTACGTTAATTCGTAAAGTCATTATACCACCTTCGTTGCAATAATAGTTAGTTGCTTGTCTTGTACCGATACATTTATTGCCCCAGGAGCATCTGCCGTGATTTCAAGCGTTGCAACATAATCAATAGGAGTTACCTTGTGAACTGCATTGTTGACTAAAAAATACACATCGTTTTCTGAAGTAAAAGTCAGGGTTGCAAATGTTAGTCCATCAGCCGGGATTGACCACTTGTCGGTTAAAAGCATGTCGAATTGAATCAATGACTTAGCATAATCAGCAATTTCTTCAGGGGTCATATCCTCAACTAAATATGTCGCCTCAACACTGTCAATATTAACCCTCCATTCTGATATTGGGTTTTTGGTACGTTTTTGCATATGTGTGTCATAAACAGGAGGGTTATCCACTAAGGGGTAAATTCCGTCTGCAATAAATATAGCATCGTCCGTTACTTTTGATCCATCCTCATGATACCAGTTTGGTTTTGATCTGATTTCTGATGGGATTCCGTTTGTTACTTTTATATACATTTTTTATCCTTTATTTATGGTGTCCAACGTCTGATTGCAACGATATTATAGAGGGTGGATTTAGCTGTAGTTGTTTCTGCTCCATTTGATGCCATAGCCCTCACATTATTTTTCGGAAAGCTGGAAGAATATAACTGCGTAGATGACCAAAAATAACCGGGCGAAAAGGTATCACGTCCTGCTGAATACAAGGCGTCTTTATTTGTAAACAAAAGACCAAGCTCATCAATGGCAGGAAGATACCAATCTGGATATTGAGTTGTTTGGGCATAATCCCAAGACTTTGCATAGTTCACCGCTTGGTACACTATTTCAGTTGGATAATAAGAATTTAACGCGTACCACTGCGCTGTATTTGTCTTTCCGTCCGTTCTGCTCGATCCAACATTTGGTTTCGTATTAACATTACAAAAATAAATACTGTTCAGATCCTCTGGAGCGCACAATAAATGATGCCCACCAAACTCCCCAAAGTAATATCCTCCCTGTGAAAACTCACCAATAACCGTAGGGGGTCCAGATTCGTACATCTCCTTCCAAATACCATTTTCGTTTACATATCCTGTATTGACAGGTTTAACAATACCTCCGTCGTTTACATGGGGATCATTGACTTTCCAGACTGTATTATCGTTTGTATATAGTGTCATATTTTATACCATACATCGCCATGAGAACCACCGGACGGCTCATTTGTTGAAATTGTTTGTTCCCCAAGCGCTTTAGATCCAAGACCCAAATTGGTTCGTGCCGTTGCGGTATCATCAAAAGTGTTATTACATTTTCTACTATTGCTTAATCGAGAATCATTACCAGCACAAGCTGTTCCCGCTGTTGTACCAATCACTATTCCCGTAGAATCTTCACCAGGGTCGCCCTTTTCGCCCTTATCACCTCGGGGTATTGTGAACGCCATGGTACGTTTAGATGGAGTGCCCCCTAAAGACACTGTAACACTTGATCCAGCAGCACCCGTGGAAGCGCTTGCTGATGTTATTTCACCAGCAACTCCTTGGTCTCCTTTCTCTCCTTTGCCGAAAGGTATCGCATCTGACCATCCAGTAGCCGTCACCAAATATAAATTACCAGTGTCAGTGGCCAAATAAGAAAATCCAATTGGTTTTGAAACATGGCTTGGTCTACCTGCTATTGTACCGACGGCATCAACCCTGAAGGGTTCTCCCGTATCTCCCTTATCTCCCTTTACGCCTTGTATTCCTTGTATTCCTTGTATACCCTGATCACCTTTGGGGCCAATGTCACCTTTGGGGCCAATGTCACCTTTGGGACCAATATCTCCTTTCGGGCCAATGTCACCTTTCGGGCCAATGTCACCTTTCGGGCCAATGTCACCTTTCGGGCCAATGTCACCTTTCGGGCCAGTAATGGCACTCCCCCCAGGGGTAACGCCATCATGAAGCATAAAGTAATAGGCCCCATTATCCGTCTTTTTGATTGTTACCTCATACTCAGCTCCAACAAAAGTCTGATGCTGTGCTTCGGTTCCGTGCCTAAATTTAAAAATAGTTGCTTTTTTCGCTAATGCCATTTTATCCCCTTACGATATTGATCCCAAATCAATAGTTTCACCATCTCTATTAAGGTCTAATATATCTACCACTTCACCACCCAATTGCCCAGATTCGTGCAAGTCAGTGGTTAATTGCGTTCCATTAAAACTTGCTTCTATTCTGCCTTGAAAACTATCTGGAATTTCTATTTGTATTATTGCCCCGCCTGTAAATTGAGAATCAAATTCCCAAGTATCAGCAGTTTCAGAATTTCCGAATGCAGTTAAATTAATAAAATCTATACAAGAATAAATTAAATCCTCTTCTAAATTAGAAAGATCCAAAGCGTCAATTCGATCTTGGGTATCTGCGTATATTGCGTCATAATCAGTTACATCCGCATTAGCAGGAGGACCCCCATCTATTTTTGAATAGTCAATATCACCAACGATCAAAGACCCTTTCACTTTCAAATTGTCAACATCAATTAAGCTTGTTTTGAGAAAACCCCCAACAATTAATGTCTCGTCAAGCATTGCGTATGAGACTGTTGTTTTCCACGCAAGAGAACTGGGCGATAACACACTGCTGGTTTTATCTGCACCATCAGCCGGTCTGTTACCATCATCATCAGCAATATTAGACCAGTTTGCCGTAGTCCCTGCGCCTGTAATGTTACTGTTAATTTTATTCGTAATTGCTGTTTTAACACTTATCAGCGCATCAAAATAAGTCGTAGCAGCACTATTAAATGCAGACCTGCTAATTGTTTGCATGGTAGACAGGTTGGCATCTTTAATCCAGGACGGCATCATGGCATTTGTGATAGGCATAGCTGTAGGGGCTGTCCATGTAGCCCCGTTATTGAGATACTTCCCCCATACATTTAAGGCTGTCTGCAAAGAGGTTGCTTGTGATGTGAGTCCAAGAGATGTGGCCTGGGCTTTAATTTCTAAATACTCTGCAAATCTAATTTCCATACCTGACCGCAAAGCTTTTTTCTCGACCGGGGTGAGCTTGTTATCCTCTGCCCAATCATCGAGGTATTCAAGGGCTGTGGAAGCATCTGTTTTGGCCGCTTGTATGTCAGCCAATTCCTGGGCGTTTATCTCACCTATAGAAGTTGGTTTATTATCTACAGTAGGCCAGTTTGCAGTAGTACCAGCATTTACAGTATTACTATTAAGTTTATTTGCTATGGCTGTTTTAACTAAAACCAAAGTATCAAAATACTGGGAAGCATTATCATTAAAAGCTGATCTTGTAATTGCTTGGTCAGTAGAGAGGTTCGTATCTTTGATCCAAGAAGGCATCATTGCATCTGTGATTGGGGTCGTAGTTGGGAGAGTCCAATTCGATCCTGCATTAATGTACTTTCCCCATGTACCAAATGCTGTCTCTAAAGAATTTACTTGTGTGGTAAGTCCCAAAGACGTGGCCTGTGCTTTAATATCAATATATTCAGCACATCTGATTTCCCATCCTGAGCGGAAAGACTTTTTTTCTACTGATGAAAAAATCCCATCTGATGCCCAATCCTGTAGGTGTGTCAATGCCGTAGCAGCACCATCCTTGGCTGTGGAAATATTGTTGTTTACCGTGGTTGATATTGCTGTTTTTATTGCAATCAATGCTGTGAAATAATTAGCTGCATTATCGTTAAAGTCAGATCTTACTACAATTTGATCAATTGAAAGATTAGCATTGTTTATCCATAACGGCATCATGTCATCTGTGATTGGGGTCGTAGTTGGTGGTGCCCATGACACCCCACCGTTTAAATATGTTCCCCATGCACCAAAAGCCGTTTCAAATACCGAAACTTGGGCAGACAGAAAAAGGGTTGTGGCTTGGGCTTTGAGGTCCAGGTATTCAGCACATCTTATTTCCCATCCTGAGCGGAAAGACTTTTTTTCTACTGATGAAAAAATCCCATCTGATGCCCAGTCGTCAATGTGTCCTTTTGCGATTGACGCATCATTAACAGCAGCCGCAATGTTTGTATTTATTTCTTCGGCAATATCCATTTTTGCCGTGACCAATACATCAAAATAGGTCGTGGCTTCTTCATTAAAGTCAGATCTTACTACAATTTGATCAATTGAAAGATTAGCATTGTTTATCCATAACGGCATCATGTCATCTGTGATTGGGGTCGTAGTTGGTGGTGCCCATGACACCCCACCGTTTAAATATGTTCCCCATGCACCAAAAGCCGTCTGTAGAGAAAATGCCTGTGTCGTAAGCCCTAAATCTGTGGCCCTGGATTTAATTTCGATATATTCAGCACATCTGATTTCCCAACCGGACCGTAGAGACTTCTTTTCTACTGCTGACAAAACCCCATCTGATGCCCAATCATCCAGATATCCAAGGGCCTCACCAACATCACTCTGGATCAAATCAATTGTTTCGAGGATATTTGCTCCAGTAGAATCAATTTCGACTGTGGTAGATTTTTCAACTCTTGAGTAGATCCCCGAAGTGTCTAACGCTTTTATAAAATATGTGCGTGTTTCTGCCACCCCCGATTCGATGTCGACAGCGACGCTTAGGCTCGGAGATTCCGCAATTTTTATGCCGGTGTCCCATGTTGCGCCTTCACGGATCTCATATTTTTTAAGATCAACATCCTCTATTTCGGACCAACTGAATCGGACTTGTTGTTGCACCGACATCCACAGCGCGACGAATATCTCAACATCAGCAGGGGGGGCAAGTTTACCCATAATTGTTACAAAGGTTGTATTCACTCCGGAGTCTTCAACCGCCTGCCCCTGATTTATCACCGCGATTTTATATTCATGGTCCATCAGCAGGTTGATGGATTCGATAGAGTAAGTCACCCCCCTCACGTTATCGGCAAGCAGAAACAGTGGCCCTCCCGTGGTCATGTCGTACATCCAGATCTGCCACTTTGTGTCAAGGTTCGAGTGTAAAGGAGTCCAGGACAGTTTTATGATTGATTTTAATGACCCGTCTGATGAATACACCAAAGCTTCGTGGGCCTTAACATTTACTGCTCTTGCTATATCAATACTTCCTGGACGATCCAAATCCTCAATTATTGCTGAATCATCAGTATAAATATCTTCTATATACTCAATTCCAACAATAGAGCGAGTGTAATCATCTCGAAACTCACAAGATGTTAGGCGATATGCCTTTTTATATGTCTCTGCTTCGCCGAACAAATATTGACAATGTTGTTCGGGAAGAGTACCCCAGGGTTGAGATACAGTTAATGTGTCGGTTGTGCCTGCCAGGCTCGTAACGGTGCGCTCAACGAAAGATCCATCCATAAACTCAACCAGGAGTTTATAAACAACCCCGGTCTGAATCGTAACGGTCTGATCTATCACCACCGAGGACGTATCTGCCGACACAATGCGGCCCCCTGTATTCGCTGATTCATAATCAACAATCTCGTGCTGAAAATAAAACAGATCCCCAACTCGGCAGGCAAAAGAATATACGCCAGCCTCAAAAGAAATCACCCTATTGAGATGCTTGTTTGAATTTATTCTGAAAATGCCTTCCCTTATTACTTGTTCTCTGGGAATTGCTGCTTCAAAGGAGACTTTGGCTGGTTGTTGTTCGTTTTCTCCTAAATAAGCTTGATCATACAGCCCTACAATTTGACGAGAATATTCTTTATCGGGATCTGTGTATTCAAGCTCAATATAATTAGCCCTGTCAATTTGTGGCAAATATTGCAAATTGAAAGTTCCGTCAAGAATGTTCCCCATTGTAAACATATGTGAAACAACAGATTCAGAACGATCAACAAAAACACCGTATTTTGAACCACGATGCATTACAGAAGCTCGGCCAATCCTTGCTATTTTTTGAATATTGTCCCAGAAATTCCCACCATCCACTATTGTGTTACAGGAAAATCTGCATTGTCCATCAACAAGTTCATCACAATAAGTAGCCCAGTCCCCAAACTCATTATAAAGTATCCTTGATTCTGGCACCCCTGCGTATGTGTTTAATAGAGCATAGCAAATCCAAGCTGGATTAGAAGCTGGCTTTTTAGTCCACTGTCCAAAATTTGAATCATAAACATCTACAGTTTTTCTTTCTACCTCTACTGTTATATTCGGCATTCCCCCAGAAAGCTGATCTGTGGCCATTGCGGACAATGAATAAAGAGACATTCCAGGGTATGAGAGTTCTTCCTTTATTATTTCGGTAAAAGAATCCCAATAGCTATCATCTTGGGCACTTAAT
>Ga0265295_1009078_pt1 | contig 10780 bp, 10 predicted proteins | sample Munlansysbiofilm_FD_192503 | JGI IMG/M metagenome (GOLD analysis project Ga0265295, IMG submission 192503) | Leachate microbial communities from a municipal landfill in Southern Ontario, Canada - Methane capture system biofilm | ecosystem: Engineered > Solid waste > Landfill > Unclassified ... | reverse complement strand
AGTCCGTTACATTTGTCAAATGAAAAATTTGGCGTATCTTTTTTCTCGACTAAAGGTGGCTTTAAGATTATATTAATTTCTATATTGGCTTTTAATTTCAGCAAATCCTAAGGGTTATAAATAAGCAGGCGCCGGATGAATGAAAAGGAGACTATTGCCGTAACAGGCGCTTCGCAAAAGACAATCCTGGTGGTGGACGACGAGCCGGATGCCCGCGCCTTTTTATCGATTTGCATTGAAAGCGCAGGGTTCAAGGTTGAGACCGCCAGGGACGGCGAAGAGGCTTTGAAGAAGATCGAGGCAAATCCCCCGGATTTGATAACGCTGGATATGATCATGCCCCGAAAATCCGGCCTCCAGCTGATGCGGGAGCTCAGGCATAACGAGCGATTTGTCAACCTTCCGGTGATCGTTATCTCGGCACATAGCGACGATGAATTCGGCAGTGCTGATTACAAGAACCTCATCTCCTTTGCTTCGGAACTGAAACCCTGTTACACGATGGAAAAACCGGTAGCCCCGGAACGCCTCATCGAAACCATCAGCCATATCCTCGACGTTAACATCGATCAGCCCGCACGCGGCGGCGTGACAACGACTGACGGGTGTGAAAATATCTTGTTTTGCAGTGATTTCTCGGATGATGCCGACTTTGCTTTTTCTCATGCCGCTTATGAATGCAAAAAATACGGCGCCCGCCTTCATGTCATGCATGTGATTTTGTCTCCGGCTTCTTATTCCGGGCCGGCTGCCAACATGAGTCTGCCCGGGCTGGATCATCTGGATGAGGCGTCTAAAAAAAAGAAGATTGAAGAGCAGGCGCTGCTAGCGCTCAAACGCCACTATGAACCCAGGATTTTAGATTCCATCGCGTTTGTGTTTGCCGTTCGGTTTGGGTCGCCGGATGTTCAAATCATTAACTATGCAACAGAAAACGATATTGGAATGATCGTGCTTGGCGTTGTCGGGAAACCATCCGCTCACCGCGGGCGGATGCTCAAAACAGCGGCCAATGTCGCAAAGTATGCAAACTGCCAGGTGGTCACCATCGGCAGGTCGAACCGTTGATAATCCAGCATCTCATAACAGAAAAAGGTGGTTTTCCATAATGATCGGCCCCGCTCCTCCCCCATCGGAACCCGCATCGACCAACCGGATGAATTTGTTGCTGGAACTCGGGTTTAAGAGCGTTCTGGATGCGCTTCCATGCTATATTACCCTTCAAGACTCGGATTTTTCAATTTTATACGCCAATCAAACCCTGCTAAATGATTTCGGTAAAGTCGTGGGCAAAACCTGTCATCTGCTTTTTAAAAATTCCAACACACCTTGCACCACTTGCCCGGCGGTGGCGTCCTTTGAAGACAAACAAATCCATGTCACGGAAGATTCTCTGCAGATGACAAACGGGCAGGTGCATCAGCTAATCAGCTGCACTGCACCGGTTCCGGATCTTTTCGGAAATCCCATGGCAGTGGTCAAAATATCCATCAACGCCACCAAGATCAAAGAGGCCCATCAAGAGTTGATTTTTCTGGGTCAATCCATGGCATTTTTGTCCCATGACATCAAAAACATTCTGGAGGGGCTTCAGGGCGGCGCCTATGTCGTGGATGAGGGGATCAAGGACAATGATATGAAGCTCGCCGGCCAGGGCTGGCGAATCGTTAAAAAAAACATATTTGAAATAACCCGGGTGGCTCAAAATATTTTATTCTCCTCTAAAAAAAGAGAGCCGGAGTTCCGGTCCGTTCATCCGGGGGCGGTTGTTCGGGATGTGGTCAAGCTTTTTCAAGATAAGGCGGCGTCCATGGGGATTCAGCTCGTCTTTGAGGTCAATCCCGCCCTGCCGCGGATAAAGATGGATCATGTCAGCATCTTGCGAATGCTCAGCAATCTCGTCTGGAACGGCATCGAGGCATGCGGCTCCGACAAGGACAAGATGTCTTATACGGTGAACATCCGGTCCGATTATTACGACAAAGAGCATTATATGTTCGAGGTGGAGGATAACGGAAAAGGAATGGATGACTCCATTCTGGAAAACCTCTTCAAGGACTTTTACACGACCAAGGGCAACGCTGGTACGGGCTTGGGGCTGATCGTGGTGGACAGGATTGTCAAACAACATAAAGGAAGAATCGATATTTTGAGCAAGAAAGGGGTCGGAAGCCTGTTTCGAGTAATCTTCGACTTAAAGTAATTCATAAAGGAGGCCTATGGCTAAAAAAAAGATTTTAGTGATCGATGACAACGCGGATTACCGTTTCACCATGGGAGTGTTCCTGGCGCGTAACGGTTTTGAAGTCATAAATGCTGAAAACGGCGAGATTGGATGGAAGATGATTAAAGAGCAGCATCCGGATCTGGTGCTGCTGGATGTAATGATGGAAATTCTGTTTTCCGGCTTTGAAGTCTGCCGACGGGTTCGCACCGACCCGGAGGTAAAGCATATTCCCATTATCGGTATTTCCGGCATGGGAAATGAAATCGGTGTCAAATTCGACCAAGTTGCGGATCAAGAGTATTTTTCACCCGATGAATACATGGAAAAGCCGGTGGATAAGGATGCCTTGCTTCAAAAAATAAAGGCTCTGCTGCGGATGTAACCAGATAGCATATTGGCTTTACGAAAGAAAACCATCGGCCATCTCAATAGGTGATCGGGCCGGAGCCTGTCCCGACCCGACTATCAAATCAGCTCCCGAAATTCCGCCAGGGCGCGCTCGATGATAATGGCAAACCCCATCCCTTCAAATTTATGGGTGATCTCCTTATAGGTGTTGACGCCGATCACCTTCCCGCCTTTTGTCACGAGCGGGCCCCCGCTGTTTCCCGGATAAATTTTGGCATCGGTTTTGGCGAAGTCACCTTCAACGCCCGAAAGGGTGCCGGAAGCAACCGAATTTCTGAATTCCAGCGGATTTCCGATGGCGTACACCGCATCCCCATCGGCGGTCTCATTGAATCGGGCCGGTTCTAGAAACGGGGTGCTAACCCCGTCCACTTTTAGCAGCGCCAAATCATAATTCTCGCTGCGCTTCACCAGATATGCGGAAAGGGTCGTATTATCGGCCAGAATAACGCTAAAGGTTTGATTCAGCGCCGCGACACTAGCATCCCTTTGGTAATCCGTTTTTTGATGCCATAGTTCCTTTTTGCGCTGCGAAAGCATTTTTTTGCGTTTTAGAAAATTTTCTTCCCACGCCACGATCGACTGAAAATCTGAAAGATATCTGGATGTATTCAGTTCCTTAACCGCGGAGTCCGGTTGTGAATCAATGACCGCTTTTGTCTTTTCGATATCTTTCTTGGCGCTGCTCAGTTGAGCTTCCTCCAGCTTAAATTTATCCTCGATATTCCGAAGGTCCGAATCAGCTGCTTCAAAGGCCGCGTCCACTTGCTTTTCCTGTACCTCGGTGAATTGAAGAACGTGCTTGTTGGTAAGAATATAGCCATCGCCGGAGATGAAAAACCCGGACCCGGACCCAATGGTGCTTTTGACGGCAACGGTGGCGGTAATCGCCTTTTCGATATCGTTTTGAGGGGAAAGGGCCTTTTCCAGCTTCGCGCGCAGGTCGATTATCCCGGTATCCCGCTCGATCATTCCTGTCATGGCCTCGCTCTCATCCGGAAGGGAAGCGGGCGCATCCGAAAAATGCCAAACGCCGTTTTCGTCTTTATATTTATATACGCCGGCGTTACCGAGTCCCACGGGAAAAAGGGAGATGGCGAGCCACACAACGAGGAGTGTTCCGGCACTCGAAATCCGCTTGTCCATTCATTTTCTCCTTTAAGTGCCGTGATTCTGTTTTTCAATCCACCGATAGAGCGGTTCTCTGAAACGATAAACCAGGTAAACAAGCAACAGACAGACAGCCAAGAGAACCGACGACAGCAGGTATTCGCGGTCATAAAGGCTTGCGCCCTGAAGGCTCAGCAACAAGGTGCCGGGCATTCGACCGATGGCCGCCATCAGCATAAACACGCGCAGCGGCAACAAACTAACGCCTAAAAACAGGCAAAGATAATCTTTGGGGAAACCGGGCAGTACAAAAAGAATAAAAATAATGACGGCGCCCTGGTGTTTAACCAGAAAATCCATTCGATTCAGGGTCGACGTCGGAATCATTTTCCGGACAAAGCCCCGCCCCATCAGACGCCCGATCAAAAAATTGATCCAGGACCCCACCGTCAAGGCAAGGGTAGAGTAAATAAAACCCGGCAGCGTGCCAAACAGGTATCCGCCGATGATCCCCGTCGCCTCGCCCGGAACCGGGGCAATCATCACCTGCAATATCTGAATGCCCATAAAGACGAGTGGCGCGGCGGCACCGAATTTTGTGATAAAAACACGGCTCTGCTCCCGGTCTGAAAATATGGGCCATAATAGGGACCAGGCATCGGAAAACGACGTCCGCAGCAGGTAAATGCATACCGCCCCCCCGAGGCATCCTATCAGTATCCAGGTAATACGCTTGGGGCTCAGTCCGCGCTCCTTGCGGCCGCTGCCTCCAGCGCCGCGACGGCTGGCAGGGTTTTGCCTTCCAGCAGTTCCAGAAAAGCTCCGCCACCCGTGGAAACATAGCTGACCCGATCCGTTTCGCCGGCCTGGTGCAAGGCGGCATCCGTATCCCCGCCGCCCACGATCGAGAGCGCGTGCGCATCGGCGATATGGGTGGCCATGGCCATGGTCCCCCGGCTAAAGGGCGCCATTTCAAAGACTCCCATGGGACCGTTCCAAACGATGGTTTTGGCATCATAGAGCGCCTGAGAAAATAATATCGAGGACGCGGGGCCGATATCGAGCACCATCCACTCTTCCGGAATTTCCTCTATCGGCACCATTTTCACCGGCGCCTTTTCGTCAAACAAAGGCGCAACCACCGCGTCCACGGGCAGATAAAACCGGACGCCCTTTTCGGCGGCGGTTTTCATCATTTTCGCGGCGGTTTCCACGAGATCCTCCTCCACCTTTGATTTGCCCACGCCAACGCCCTTTGCTTTCAAAAACGTATTGGCCATCGCGCCGCCGATGATGAGTTTATCCACATGGTCGAGCATATTGGTCAGAGCTGCCAGTTTGCTCGACACCTTGGCGCCGCCGATGACCGCCACCAGCGGCCGCTGAGGCGCGCCCATTGCCCTTTTAAAAAATTCAATTTCCCGCTCGAGCAGCAGGCCCGCCGCGCAAACCGGCACCTGCCGGGTCACCGCTTCCACCGAGGCATCGGGCCGGTGAGAGACGGCAAAGGCGTCGTTAACATAAATGTCGCACAATTCGGCCAACCCGGCGGCAAAGGCATCATCGTTTTTTTGCTCGGCGGCATGAAATCGCAGGTTCTCAAGCAACAGCACATCTCCCGGCACCATTGCAGCCACAAGCGCCGCCACTTCCGGCCCGATACAATCCGGCGCCAGTTTAACCACCTTGCCCAAAATCTCCCCCAGCCGGTCGGCCACCGGCGATAAGCTCATCTCCGGCACCGGCTTTCCCTTGGGCCGGCCCAGGTGGGAAGCCAAAATGACCTTTGCGCCTTTTGACACCATGTGGGTTATGGTCGGCACGACGGCCCGAATTCTGGCGTCATCGGTAATGCACTGATTCTCATCCAGCGGCACATTGAAATCCACACGACAAAGTACTCTTTTCCCCGAAAAATCTATATTCCGGATGGTTTTCATGACACCTCCCCACGAACGGTTTTTCGATTCGCCTGCTGCCGCCTTTGGTGTAATTGTTTCTTTTTGCTCCAGCGATGAAAAAACCCGATCAAGCCGGATTCATAGGCCCGGTCCACCATCTCTTCGTGCACGGGAATACCGCTGACGGCCTGCATGGCCTCCCGAAGGCATTCGGTTTTAAATACGCAGATCATGCATCCGGGCGGCGTATTTCTCAGGCCGTTTTCCCCCATGGGGAAGACCTTATCAAGGGAGCCGAAACAATTCGGATATGTTGTATTGGGTTTATCCATTAGAAGCACTGATATCCATTATGATCATCAACCTCCCGCAGAGGTACCGGCCGCGTTGTATCCGTGCACGTAAACGTACACGTGCACGTGCACGTGCACGGTTCTTTATATTTTTTTGTTATCATTAAAATAGCGCCGAATTCCATTGCCCAGCTTAAATGTTTCATAACCCGGCATAGTGATGGCTTCGTGCACGTGCACGTTCACGTGTACGTGCACGTGCACGAAACTGAAACCATTAGAGCACGGATACCCCAAAAAACTCAATTTCTATATTTTTTCATACGCCGCATTCATCCGAGCAATATGCCCCTGTTCGGCAAAGCTGTAATAGCAATTGTCGCCGATAATGAGATGCTCATGCACCGTGATACCCGAAACCTTGCACGCAAATAAGAGCCTTCGGGTCAAATCGATATCTTCGGGCGAAGGCGCCGGATCACCGGAAGGATGGTTGTGAACGAAAATAAGCGCGGCGGCATTTTGATTTAACGCGGCATGAACCACTTCCCTCGGATATACGGCGCTGGCGGTCAGCGTCCCTTCAAAGAGCGTCTGCGTCTCCATCACCTTGTTTCTCGCATCCAGGAATATCACCTCGAAGCATTCGCGGTGCCTGGCGCGCAGGCGATGGTATAGATAGTCAAACAGCGCCTTGGCGTTATGAATCGGATCCCGGTGAAGGAGTTGATCCTCAAGATACCGGTCCGCCACGGCCTTGACCAACTTCAGACCGATGATATTGCGAAGGCCCAAGCCGTCAATTTCGCAAAGGGCCGTGTTGGGCGCTTCAAAAACGCCGGGAAGGGTTTTAAACCGCTTCAGGATGGCCTTGGCCATGTCCTTACAGTCCTTGCGGGGCGTTCCAAGCGTCAACAACAGCTCAACCACCTCATAATCATGAAACCCGGACAACCCGGCCTGCATGAATCTGTCACGAAGCCGCAGGCGATGGCCCTCTCCCTTATGCGAAGCGCGCTGCGTCACGTTCTTTTTTCCTCCTAGCCTTCCCACCCGTCAAACTCATCCTTCAGGCTTCGGGTCATGAGCCGTTTCACCGCTTCCACCGGAGACACTTCCTCATACAGTATTCGGTACACCTCTTCACAAATGGGCATTTCAACCCCGATCTTCCGTGAGAGGTTAAAAATCGATTTGGCCGTCTTGACGCCTTCAGCCACCATCTTCATCTCGGAAAGAATGGCCTTAAGGGTCATGCCCGAGCCGAGCTTGATGCCAACCGTATAGTTCCGGCTGAGATTCCCGGTGCAGGTGAGGATCAGATCCCCGACACCGGAGAGTCCCGAAAAGGTCCTCGGATCAGCGCCGAGCCGAACCCCCAAGCGTCGCATCTCCGCAAGACCTCGCGTAATGAGGGCGGCCCGCGTGTCAAGCCCGAGCCCCAATCCATCAACAATACCCGAGGCGATCGCGATCACATTTTTGGCAGCCCCGCCCAACTCGACACCGATCACATCCAAATGGGTATATACCCTGAAATGCGGGCTTGAAAACACGTTCTGAACCAATTGGGCCGTTGCCGGGTTTTTGGACGCCACCGTGACGGCCGTGGGGACTTTGCGGCCGACTTCCCGGGCAAAACTCGGGCCGGATAAAATCGCAACGGAATCGTCCGGCACTTCCGGAAGTACTTCCCGGAGAACGCCGCTCATGCTCAGATACGTGTCATTTTCGATCCCCTTGGCCGCCGAGACCAGCACCACACCGGATGGCAGCAACCCGGCCATCCGCTTACCGACAGCTCGCATCAGATGAGACGGCACCACCAGCAATATCAAATCTTTATCCGCAATGACCGCAGAGAGATCATTGGACGGCCGCAAGTTGAGCGGCAGGGGTATTCCCGGTAAAAAGGTCTCATTCTCATGCCGGGTTTCGATCTGCGCTTTAACTTCTTTTTCAAAGGCCCAAAGATCGATATCATATCCCTTATGCGCCAGAAGGCAGGCCAACGCCGTTCCCCAGCTACCGGCGCCCACCACGGCGATGCGGGCGTTTTCAGCGTTGACTTTCAATTCGCTCATTCCTCGAATTCCTCCGGCCCGCTCTCTTCCACATCTTCTTCTAAATCTTCGTCAACGCCTTCTTCCGGGTTTATGGCGCCGCCCTGAAGTCGCGCCACGCTGGTGATTTTCTCTCCCGGCGATAGATCCATGAGTTTAACGCCCTGCGTGTTGCGGCTGATGACCGATATGCCGCTCACGAGAATGCGAATAATCTTACCGCCGTCGGTCATGAGCATCAGTTCATCGTCTTCTTCCACCAAAAGGGTTCCCACAACCCGCCCGTTTCGCTCATTGGTTTTAATGGTAATGACGCCCTTGCCGCCGCGCTTATGGACCGGGTACTCATCAATGGCGGTTCGTTTTCCGTAACCGTTTTCCGTAACCGCCATCAGGGTCTGGCCGTGGCTGAGCACTTCCATGCAAACAAGCCGGTCATCTTTTTCAATGCGCATACCGCGCACGCCGCGCGCGGTCCGGCCCGAGGGGCGAATGTCCGTTTCATGAAAACGGATCGATTTTCCCTGCGCACCGCTGAGAAAGACATTCATGAGACCATTGGTAATGCGAGCGGAAATCAGCTCATCTTCCGGCAACAGATCCAGCGCAATAATGCCGCCCGTGCGGGGCCGGCTAAAGGCCATGAGATCCGTCTTTTTGACGATGCCCAGGCGGGTCGCCATCATGACATGGTAGCCGGCTTCAAACTCCGGCACCGCCAGCACCGTGGTCAGTTGTTCGCCTTCTGTCAAATCCAGCAGGTTCACTACCGCTTTTCCGCGGCTGGCGCGACCGGACTGGGGAATGTCGTATACCTTGCACCAGTACACCTTTCCCCTGTTCGTAAAAAACAAAAAGGTGTGGTGCGTCGAGGCCACAAAGAGATGCTTGACAAAATCCTCTTCCTTGGTGCCCATGGCGGTTTTACCCTTCCCGCCCCGGCGCTGGCTCTGATAGAGCGTGACCGGGCCGCGTTTGATATAACCGCTCTCGGAAATGGTAACCACCATGTCCTCCTCGACGATCATATCCGCCATGGTGATCTCCCGAGTCTCCTCCACGATGAGCGTGCGCCGCGCATCACCGAAATTCGCCTTGATTTCGGTCAACTCCGTCTTGATAATCTCAAGCACCAACCGTTCGTTCCCAAGAATTTCAATGAACCGGGCGATGTCTTTGAGAAGCGCCTCGTACTCTTCGATAATCTTATTTCGTTCCAAACCGGTAAGCCGCTGCAACCGCATATCCAAAATGGCCTGGGCTTGAATGTCCGTCAGCTCGAACCGCTCGCAAAGTCGGGCCTTGGCTTCCGCCGGAGAAGCGGACTTTCGAATCATGTTCACGACTTCATCCAGATTATCCAGTGCGATTTTAAGCCCTTCCAACACATGGGCCCTGGCCCTGGCTTTTTTCAGGTCAAACCGGGTACGCCGGACAATGATGTCTTTGCGGTGCGCGATGAAGTGTTCCAGCAGCTCTTTTAAACTCAACATCTCGGGACGCTGGTTGACGACCGCCAGCAAAATGATGCCGAAGCTGACGGCCAGACGGGTATGCTTATAGAGCTGATTGGCCACCACCAGACCGGGAACATCCTTTTTCAGGGCGACGACCATGCGCATGCCGCTGCGATCCGACTCGTCCCGAACATAGCGAATGCCCTCGATCTGCTTGTGCTTGATCAACTCCGCGATCGATTCGATCAGCTTGGCCTTGTTGACCTGGTAGGGAAGCTCGGTGACAACGATGGTCTCGGCCTGGGCCTGCTTGTCTTCCTCAATTTCAATCTTCGCCCGGATGCGAATCACCCCTCTTCCGGTCTGGTACGCGTCATAAATACCCCTGGTGCCATAGATGATACCCCCTGTCGGGAAATCGGGTCCGGGAATGATGCGCGCTAAATCGGCCCAAGTCATTTCCGGGTTATCAATCAGCGCCGTGATGGCATCCACCACTTCGGAAAGGTTATGGGGCGGAATATTGGTGGCCATGCCCACGGCGATGCCCGCCGACCCGTTGATAAGCAAGGAGGGGAATTTTGCCGGTAACACGGCCGGTTCCGTCATGGACTCGTCATAGTTGGGAACGAACTCGACCGTTTCCTTTTCCAGATCCGCCAAAAGCTCGTGCGCCAGCTTTTGCATGCGCACCTCGGTGTATCGCATGGCAGCCGGGGAATCGCCGTCCACGGAGCCGAAATTGCCCTGGCCGTCGACCATGGTATACCGGAGCGAAAAATCCTGGGCCATGCGAACGATGGTGTCATACACAGCCGTATCGCCGTGAGGATGGTACTTACCGATAACATCACCGACCACACGCGCGGATTTTTTATACGGCTTGTTAAAGTCGTTTTTCAATTCGTGCATGGCGAAAAGAACCCGGCGATGCACCGGTTTCAACCCATCGCGCACATCGGGAAGCGCCCGGCCGATGATAACGCTCATGGCGTAATCAAGATACGATTTTTTCATTTCGCTCTCGATACTGACTTCCGGGAACGGTTTGCTATCTGTCTGAATTACATTGTCATCCGTCATTGTTTTTTAGGTTTCCAGCTTGTCCGCAGGCTCAACGAGCCGCTGATAGTTCGAATAGTAAATATCCGTTAATGTTAAAAAAGCGGTAACCACAAGGGGGCCGTAGATAATACCCAATATGCCGAAAAGCTTGAGCCCGCCGATAATGGCCAAAAACACCAGCAGCGTATGCATCTGAACCCGATTGCCCACCAGCTTGGGTTTGAACCCATACTCGATGCCGCCGGAAAGAACGAAG
>Ga0265295_1009077_pt1 | contig 10780 bp, 9 predicted proteins | sample Munlansysbiofilm_FD_192503 | JGI IMG/M metagenome (GOLD analysis project Ga0265295, IMG submission 192503) | Leachate microbial communities from a municipal landfill in Southern Ontario, Canada - Methane capture system biofilm | ecosystem: Engineered > Solid waste > Landfill > Unclassified ... | reverse complement strand
TCCCACCTCGATAAGACGCTCCACCATCCGTTCGTCGATGAGGCCGCCGTGGGTGAAGACGAGGAAGGCCATGTCGCTGTGCTTCCTGAAGATATCGAATATGTCTTCCTTGAAGAACGGCTCGCCTCCGGAAATGACCGCGAAGTAGACGCCCATCTCCTTCATCTGCGTGAGGACGGAATCGATCTCCTCCCGGGACAGCTCCAGGGCCTTGTCGTAGTCGCCGGCATAGCAGCCGTAACAGGAGAGATTGCATCGCATGGTGGGGCTGATGACAACCGTGGAGGGGGGGTAGTACCCTTCCCGGTCCAACCACGCCTTGCGCTTGTTGGTTCCGGAAAGGAGATGGTTCACCGCCAGGTTGGATATCCATTTGTCCCGCTGGTTGGGATGCAGGTCGCGGAGGATGCGGCGCGGAAACTCGATACTCGGGTGGTTCTCGCGGATGAGCTGCCGGATCCAGCGGATCCGTTCCCGGTAGTAGTCCTTTTTGGGCAGCAGTTCCATCAGGTAGGTCATCCGCGCCAGGTTCTCGTTGGAGGAGTTGGAGGCCATGGAAAGAAGAAGCGAGATGATCTTTTCCGTTGAATAGTTTTTCAGGCTTTGCAGCATGGTGTGTAGCCCCTCTTCCCTCACCCGTACTTGAGGAAGGTCATGCAGATGTTCCATGTATCGCGCACCGGGCGGAAATGGCTGGTGGAACGGCCGTCAGCCACCCGCGCGGCCACCGGAAGGCTCCCGATGGTGAAGCCGCCGCGCCAGGCCTTCATCAGGATCTCCATCTCCAGTTCGTAGCCGGTCGCGCGCAGTTCCACGCTTCGCAGAAGCCGCGCCGAATAGTAGCGAAAGCCTGACTGGCTGTCGCTGATCTCGAAGCCCGTCCTTTTCCTCATGCACCAGACGCCGAACCGGTTCCACCAGCTTCGCAGCCCGGCCATCTCGTCAAACTGGGTCGCCCGGGAGGCGATCAGGATATCCGCCTTGCGCTCCAGGGCCGCCTCGGCGAGACGGGATATGGCGGCGGGGTCGTGCTGGCCGTCGGCGTCAAGGGTCACAACCCCGGAAAATCCGTTTCGCAGCGCCCAGGAAAAACCGGTTCGGAGCGCGGCCCCCTTGCCCCGGTTTTCAGGGTGCCGGAGTATCTCCACGGGAAGCCCGGCAAGGCTCTCCGCCATGCCGTCCGTGGAGCCGTCATCCACCACCAGCACGGGGAAACCCGGTTGCAGGGACTCCTCAGCCACCAGGCGGATGGTCTTCCCCGCATTATAGGCAGGCAGCACTATGCAGATTTCCAAGACTCGACCACCTGTTCCATAGCGCCGAAAGAAAAACGTTCCAGCAGATAGCGGAGACGCCCGGAGGCGTCTCTCCTCGTTCCATACACGGCGAACCGGCGAAGCGGCGAAAGAGCCAGCCTGGGACCGAGAGGGTCTACCTCCCGGGGATGAAGGAAAAGGACCGCCGGGGCGCCGGCCCGGTTATATGCGCCGATGGTCGAGCATATTACGGGACGGGGAAAAAACCTGAATCCCCAGCCTCCCCCGGTAGGAAGGTTGCATAGGGGGACCCGGGTCACCATGGGTGGAAACTCCAGCAGCTCTCCCCCTCCCGCCCTTACCCTGAAGGGAAAGCACGGCCCTGTCCGGTCGCCGACAGAGGGCAGGGGGTTGAGGCTGGAATCATAGAGGTAACCCTCTTCCCACAGGATATCGAAGGCCCACCGGCAGTCCGCGCCCAGCGACCACTGGGGCGCCCGGAATCCCGTCGGCCTCCTGCCGCACTGACGCTCGATTATATCCCCGGTCCTCCGCAACTCCTGGCGGAAAGCCGCGGCGTCCATGCCGCGCACCGGCCGGTGGGAATAGCCGTGGGAGGCTATTTCATGGCCCGCTCCGAATATCATGGGCGCCAGGGAAGGCTCCTCCTCGGCCACCGAGCCGAGCATAAAAAAAGTCGCCCGAACCTCGCATTCCGCCAGCAGCCGGAGAATCCTCTCGATGTTCGGGCGCACCCTTCGCTGGAAAGACCCGGCAGCCGGATCGTTATCACATCCGCAGACATGAAACCAGTCTTCTACATCAATGGTGATAGCGTTCATCAACGGCCGGTACGGGTCTTTCTTTCTTAAAAAAATCAGGCCCTAAAGCTACACTATTTGCCTTTGCAAGTCAATATGACGGGGCCCTTGCCGCATTGATACGGACAAACGTCCATGCAATGCAGGGCGCGAATGATCCTGAAAACGGCAGTTGGAGTTGTCCGAAGAGAACGAAGGATGACTCCAACTGCCGAATACAGGATGATTCTTCCCGGTGCAAAACAGGGCGGAATACCTCCATCCGGCGGGACAAAACCCCTTTCCTGACAACTACTTGACAATTTAAAGCCGGTCTGTTAGCTTCTGAAATTCCCGAACTGAACCTCCCAGGAGGGGACCCCGAGCGGCCCCTATCAACAGCAACAGAAAGGAAGACACCATGGCGAAAAAACTCTTCATCCCAGGTCCGGTCCAGGTTCACCCAGAAATCCTCCAGGCAATGGCGACTCCCATGATCGGACACCGCATGAAGGAGTATGCGGCGCTGCACGGCGCGGTAAAGGAGAAACTGAAGAAGCTCCTCTTCACCGAGGACAGGGTATTCCTCTCCACCTCCAGCGCCTTCGGCGTCATGGAAGGAGCGGTGCGCAACCTGGTGGGAAAGAGGTGCGCAAACTTCTGTAACGGCGCTTTTTCCAACAAGTGGCACGATGTGACCAAGCGGTGCGGCAAGGATGCCGACGCCTTCAATACGGAGTGGGGCAAACCCATCACCCCGGAGATGGTGGACGAGGCCCTTTCAACGGGAAAATACGACTGCGTCACCCTGGTTCACAACGAGACCTCCACCGGCGTCATGTCGCCTCTAGCGGAGATCGCCCGGGTGCTGAAGAAATACCCGGACGTGCTCTCCATCGTTGATACGGTTTCATCCATGAGCGCCCTGAAGATCCCGGTGGACGAGCTGGGCATAGACTGCTGCCTCTTCGGCGTGCAGAAGGCGTTCGCCCTTCCGCCGGGACTGGCCGTGTTCACCGCCACCGCGAAGGCCCTGGACAGGGCCCGGACCATGGAAGGACGGGGTTACTACTTCGACTTCACCGAATTCGAAAAGGCCGACGAAAAGAACAACACCCCCTCCACTCCCTGCATCTCCCAGATCTTCGCCCTGGACAAGCAGCTGGACCGCATGTTCGCCGAAGGACTGGAGAACCGCTGGGCCAGACACAAGGCGCTGCAGGAACGGGTAGGCCGCTGGATCGAAAAGAATGGATACGGCTTCTATGCGGACGAGCCATACCGTTCCCGGGCGCTCACCTGCGCCACCAACGCCAAGGGGACCGACCTGGAAACCCTGAAAAAGCTCCTGGGCGAACGCGGCTACGCCTTCGACAACGGCTATGGCAAGATCAAGGGCCAGACCTTCCGCATCGCCCACATGGGAGACACCCGGATGGAGGACCTGGAGGAATTCCTCGGCGTTATCGATGAACTATTAGTGGGACTCTGAATAAACAGCTAAGACAAAAAGGGGCGGAAAACCAGCCCCTTTTTTCTATTTAACGCGGGTCTCCGTGAACGAGGCGCGCCGGGGAGGATTACATGGTGAAACTGAACTACATCAGCAGGGGAACCGGTCTTGAAGAGCACGGCATCACGAATGCGAATATCATTTACTGGACGCCGCCGACGCCTGTGCTTTATGAGCAGATCATGCAGCACCGGGAGGGCCTCATCACCCACCTGGGACCGATGGCGGTAAAAACCGGCCACTATACCGGTCGCGCCCCCAATGACAAGTTCATTGTCGATGAACCGGGATGCCATGACAAGATATGGTGGGGCGAGGTGAACCGTCCTTTTGATCCGGAGAAGTTCGACAACCTTCACAATCGAATATTGAAGTACCTCAACGGCAAGGACCTGTATGTGCAGGACTGTTTCGCCGGCGCGCGGCTGGAACAACGCATACCCATCCGGGTGATTACGGAAAAGGCCTGGCATTCTCTTTTCGTGCGCAACATGTTCATCCTGGCGACCCCGGAAGAACTGGAAGTCCACAAGCCCGAATTCACCATCATCAATATACCCAGCTTCCATGCGAGACCGTCGGTGGACGGCACCAACTCCGAGGCCTTCATAATCGTGAACTTCGCTAAGAAGCTGATCCTGATCGGCGGGACCAGCTATGGCGGAGAGATCAAGAAGTCGATCTTCACCATCATGAATTACCTCCTGCCGCTGACAAAGAACTGCCTCTCCATGCACTGCTCCGCCAATGTGGGAAAAGCGGGGGACGTGGCCATCTTCTTCGGCCTGTCCGGCACGGGCAAGACCACACTTTCGGCAGATCCGAACCGCTTTCTCATCGGCGACGACGAGCACGGCTGGGACGACGAAGGGGTGTTCAATTTCGAAGGCGGATGCTACGCCAAGATGATTAGGCTTTCCCAGGAATCGGAACCCGAGATATATGAGTGCACCCGCAGGTTCGGCACGGTCCTGGAAAACGTGGCCTTTGATAGCCTCTCCAGGAGGATCGACCTGGATGACGACTCCTTTACCGAAAATACCCGCGGAGCCTATCCCCTCAGCTACATACCGAATGCCCTTACTTCGGGGACTGCGGGGCACCCCAAAAACGTCATCATGCTCACCTGCGACGCCTTCGGCGTTCTGCCGCCGATTTCCCGGCTGACACCGGAACAGGCCGTATATCACTTCCTGTCGGGGTACACCGCCAAGGTGGCCGGGACCGAAAGCGGCATGGGCAAGGAACCCCAGGCAACCTTTTCCACCTGTTTCGGCGCGCCGTTCATGGCGCTCCACCCTTCTGTCTATGCGGAGATGCTGAAAGACAAGATTGCGCGGCATAACGTCAACTGCTGGCTGGTAAATACCGGATGGAGCGGCGGCGGGTACGGGGTGGGGAGCCGCATCAAGATAAAATACTCGCGGGCCATGATCAATGCCGCTCTGAACGGGGTCTTTACAGACATCGCGTTCGAAACTGAGCCCTTTTTCGGTCTGTCCATCCCGAAGAGTTGCCCCGAAGTTCCCGGGGAGCTGCTGATTCCGAGCAATATCTGGAGCGACAAGGATGGCTACGACACAACGGCCCGCTCCCTGGCCGACAGGTTCCGTAACAATTTCTCGCAGTTCCGGGGATATGTGTCCGAGGAGATTGCCTCGGTCCTGTGAGGTCCCGTTTAAGGCCGTGCGCCTTTTTCCCGATACGGGGTACAAGGGCGCACGGCTTTTCATCCGCGGCATTCGTCCCACCCCTGTCCGCCCTCCGTTATCGACTCTCCGAGCACTGCCGGCCGCTCGTAAACGGCCGCGATTCCTTGACAAAGCCCCGGTAATTCCATAAACATGTCAGGAAATAATATGTGAGTTCAGCAGAGTGACAGGCCTTTTGCCTGCCGGTGAGGAGATTTGTTTCTCATGGATACAAGGGATTCTGATAAAGGTATACGTGTCGATATGCAAAAAAAGGACGAAAAGACCATATGGGAGAATAAGGGGATATCTCGCCGTGACTTTCTGAAGTTCTGTACGGCCATGTCCGCGGCCCTGGCCCTTCCGGCCGCCTTTGCCCCGAAGATTGCGAGGGCGCTGGACGATGTAAAACGCCCAGCCCTCGTCTGGCTGGAATTCCAGGACTGCGCGGGGGATACGGAGGCGCTGCTGCGGGCCTCCAACCCATCCCTTTCCGAGATCGTCCTGGATGTCCTTTCCCTCGATTACCATGAAACTTTCATGGCGGCGGCGGGACGTCAGGCCGAGGAAAACCTGTGGAAGACGGTCCGGGAGCAGCGGGGAAAATACATCGCCGTGGTGGAAGGTTCCATCCCCATGAAGGATGGCGGCGTATACTGCTGCATCGGCGGCAGATCCGCCCTGGACATCGCCCGGGAGGTGTGCGGCAACGCCTTCGCCACCATCGCGGCCGGAACCTGCGCCACCGGAGGCGGGATCCCCGAGGCGAAACCCAACCCCACCGGCGCTGTGGGCGTTAAGGACGCCGTGCCCGGCGCGACCGTTATCAATCTCCCCGGCTGCCCGCTCAACCCGGACAACCTGACCGCCACCATTGTCCACTACCTGACCTTCGGCAAACTCCCCACCACCGACAGCCAGGGGCGGCCCCTCTTCGCCTATGGCAAGAGGATCCACGACAACTGCGAGCGGCGGCCCCACTTTGACGCGGGCCAGTACGTGGAGAGATGGGACGACGAAGCGCACCGCAAGGGCCATTGCCTCTACAAGATGGGATGCAAGGGGCCGGAGACGTACCACAACTGCCCGATCCAACGCTACAACGACAAGACGGGATGGCCCGTGGGGGCCGGACACGGCTGCGTCGGCTGTTCCGAGTCCGGATTCTGGGACACCATGTCCCCCTTCTACCGGCGGCTTCCCAACGTGCCCGGTTTCGGTGTCGAACTCACTGCGGACCGCATCGGAGCGGGCCTGGCCATCGCCACCGCCGCGGCCTTCGCCGGTCACGGCGTGATCAACGCCCTCCGCGGAAACAAGGATAAAGAAGGGAAGAAAGAGGAATAGTCCATGGCCAAGATTGTAATAGACCCCGTCACCCGCATCGAAGGCCACCTACGCATCGAGGCGGAGGTGGACGGAAACCGGGTCGCCGACGCATGGAGCAGCAGCACCATGTTCCGGGGCATCGAGAAGATCCTCCGGGGGAGGGACCCGCGGGACGCCTGGGTCTTTACCCAGCGTTTCTGCGGCGTCTGCACCACGGTGCACGCCATTGCCGCCATCCGCGCCGTGGAACACGCCCTGGACGTCCGCGTCCCGCCCAACGCCGAACTCATAAGAAACATCATCATGGGGGTCCAGAACATCCATGACCACGTGATCCATTTCTACCATCTCCACGCCCTGGACTGGGTGGACATCACCTCCGCCCTGAAGGCGGACCCGGCCAGGACCTCCGCCCTGGCCGCCGCCACCTCGGCCTGGCCCCTCAATTCAGCCACTTATTTCAAGGGGATACAGGACAGGCTGGCCGCCTTCGTCAACACCAGGAGACTCGGCCCCTTTGCCAACGCCTGGTGGGGGCACCCGGCCTACAGGCTCGCGCCAGAGATGAATCTCATGGCGACGGCCCACTACCTGGAGGCCCTGGAATGGCAGAAGGACATCATCCGCATCCACGCCATCCTCGGCAGCAAGAACCCCCATCCCCAGACCTTCCTGGTGGGGGGCATGGCCATCACCATCGACCCCGCTTCCCAGACCGCCCTCAACGCCGGAAGACTGGCCGAGATCCGGGGCCTTCTGGCGAAGATCTCGGACTTCGTGGAAAAGGTCTACATCCCCGACCTGCTGGCCATCGCCTCCCAATACAAGGAATGGTTCGCCATAGGCGCGGGTGTGGGGGATTTCCTCTGTTATGGGGATTTCCCCTCGGACAACAGCGGCAGGGCCGAAGCGCTCTGGATGCCCCGGGGGATGATCCGCGACCGGGACCTGTCCCGCGTCCATGGGGTGGAGCAGGAGAAGATCGCCGAGTACGTGGACCACTCCTGGTACGACTCGCCTGCCGGACCGGGAGCCGGTCTTCATCCGTGGGACGGCGCCACCGTTCACAATTACACCGGTCCCAGGCCGCCCTATGAATACCTGGACACCCGGGAGAAGTATTCCTGGGTCAAGGCGCCGCGCTACGAGGGAAGGCCGGTGGAGGTGGGACCCCTGGCGCGCTGCCTCATTGCCCGGGCAGCGGGACACAGGGAGATGAAGGCGGCGGTGGACATGGTCCTCGCCCGGCTGCACCTGCAACCTGCGGACCTCTGCTCCACCATGGGAAGGACCGTGGCGCGGGGCATCGAGACCCTCGTGCTGGCCCGCAAGCTCCCGGAGTGGCTGGAAGCCCTCACCGGCAACATCAGGGGGGGAGACTGCGCCGTCCACAACGGTGAAAAATGGGACCCGGACACCTGGCCGGCAGAGGCAAAGGGATATGGCTGGCACGAGGCGCCCAGGGGCGCGCTGGGCCACTGGATCCGCATCAGGGACGGAAAGATTTTCAACTACCAGGCGGTGGTTCCTTCCACCTGGCTCGCATCGCCCCGTGACGCCAAAGGTCAACGGGGACCCTACGAAGCGGCCCTTGCGGGCACGCCCCTGGCTGATCCGAAGCGTCCCCTTGAGATCCTGCGCACCATCCACTCCTTCGACCCCTGCATCGCCTGCGCGGTGCACCTGTTCGACCCGGAACGTGGCGATGGGGTAACGGTGAAAGTGCTATAGGAGGAGCGCCGTGGAAAAGCTGGTGACAAAATACGTCTGGGAGTGGCCGGTGCGCATCACCCACTGGGTGAACGCCCTTTCCATCCTGCTCCTCTCCCTTACCGGTCTCTACATCGGCTGGGGCAAGACCCTGGCCCATGACCCGTCCCAGTACGTGATGGGGTGGGCGCGCTTTATCCACTTCGTCACCGGCTACCTCTTCACCATCAGCGTCCTGTCCCGCCTCTACTGGGCCTTTGCCGGGAACGAGCACGCAAGCTGGCGGGCCTTCGTCCCATACCTGTTCCGGGACGGGAGGCGAAATATGAAGGAGACCTTTCTCTTCTATACCTTCTTCCGCCGCGCCGCTCCCCGCGTCACCGGCCATAACGCCATGGCAGGGAGCGTATACCTGTTCATCTTTCTCCTTTTCCTCCTGATGACGGTCACCGGCTTCGCCCTCTACTCCGAGTACACCCCCGGCGGCATCATGAACCGGACCTTCGGCATGCTGTTCTCCTTTGCCCCCAACCAGGTCCTGCGCCTGATCCACCACGGCGGCATGTGGCTCATCATCTGCTTCGTCATCAACCATGTATACAGTTCCTGGTTGATGGACGTGAAGGAAAAGAACGGGGTCATCTCCAGCATCTTCGGCGGCTACAAGTCCGTTCCGGAGGAGGAGCGCCCCTGTCTACGCTGATCCTGGGCATAGGAAACCTGGTCATGGGCGACGACGGCTCGGGCGTGAGGGCGGTCCAGCGGCTGGCCGCCGGTTATTCCTTTCCTCCCGGAGTGAGGTTGCTGGACGGCGGGACCCTGGGGCTCGACCTCCTTCCCTTCCTGGAGGGGCTTGACCGGCTCCTTATCATCGATGCCGTGGAGACCGGCGGACCGCCGGGGACCATCACCCGGCTGACCGGAGAGATGATCCCCGTTGCCTTCGAGACGCGCCTTTCACCGCACCAGATGGGCCTCAGGGACCTGCTGGCCGTCTCCGACCTGCTGGGGAACCGGCCGCCGGCAATGACGCTGCTGGGGGTCCAGCCCGAGACCATCGAACCGGGGACGGACCTGTCGCCGCCGGTGGAGTCCGCCCTGGACACCCTGGTGGAGATGGCGCTCCGGGAGCTGCGGGGATGGGGGATCACCGCGCTTCCCCCTTGACACATGGCTTAGAGCTTGTTCGTAAATAACGTTACGAGAGAACGCGCCCGGATTTATGCCGGATTTGGCCGGGCTGATTTAGCAAAACCGCGGGCGTAGCAGGGCTGCGTCGAGGATTTTGTGATTGAGGCACGGTCAAAGATGGCGTGAAGACGGGATGCGAGCCTGGAAGGACGCATCAATGGATACACGCATCATAGACCAGCAACTCCTGGACACGGCTTCCGACGCCGCCAAGGACTCGCCGCGCCGCCGCAAAAACCTCAATTTTCACCCGGATGACGAGGCGCCCTGCCACCGGCTTCTCAATGCCATGGAACCCGGGTCCTATATCCCTCCCCACTGCCACCTCCCCCCGGAAAAAGATGAATCCATCATCGTGCTGCGGGGCAGACTGGGGGTGGTTTTCTTCGATAACGGGGGAAACATCCGCGAAACGGCGCTGCTGACGCCGGGAGGCGGCGCCATGGGGGTGAACATTCCCCATGGCGCCTTCCATACCGTTGTTGCACTGGAGAGCGGGACCGTCTTCTTTGAATCCAAGGCTGGTCCCTACCGGCCCGTGACCCCGGAAGAGAGGCCGCCGTGGGCGCCTGAGGAGGGAAGCGCCGCCGCGTCCCCATACCTCGCGGAGCTCCTCGAACTATGGTCGAAGCCGGATTGATCCGGCCGCCGGGATGACTTCAACCGCGGAATATAGGTTGACTTGCCTGAAACGCTGTGTTATTTCAAAAAACCATGAACGGACTCAACGTGAAAAGATTCGCGGCATCGGCACGAGCTATCAGCGCAGCGGCGCGTAACGCCGCACGTGTACCCGCTGCCGTGTGAATTTTCGTGTATTTTTTGTTTTCAGAGGCCGTGGGTATCCCCCGCGGCCTTTTTGTTTTTTCGCTTTCTGAACGCAGCGCGTGCCGGTTTTTCCTGAAACCGGTCCGCGCGAACTCTATCGGGGGTAAATAATGAGAAACGAACTGGTAAATCCGGGCGCGGGAGAGCTTACCTATGAAATCCGTAACATCGTAAATGTCGCGGAAAAGCTGCAGAAGTTCGGCGTGAAAATCAACTGGGAAAATATCGGGGATCCCGTTGCGAAAGGTGAGAAGGTCCCCCAATGGATGAAGGAAGTGGTGGCCGCGGAGGTGATGAAAGACGACACCTACGGCTATTGCCATACCAGGGGGGTGCTGGAAACCCGCAATTTCCTATGCGAAAAAACCAACATACGAGGCGGCGCGCAAATTACCCCGGACGACATCATCTTCTTCAATGGCCTGGGAGACGCCATCGCCAAGGTCTACGGCAACCTGAAAC
>Ga0265295_1009074_pt1 | contig 10781 bp, 7 predicted proteins | sample Munlansysbiofilm_FD_192503 | JGI IMG/M metagenome (GOLD analysis project Ga0265295, IMG submission 192503) | Leachate microbial communities from a municipal landfill in Southern Ontario, Canada - Methane capture system biofilm | ecosystem: Engineered > Solid waste > Landfill > Unclassified ... | reverse complement strand
CACACGTGCCAGGCCCAGCAAACCATGCTTGGCAGTTACGTAGGGAGCCTTCAGTTTGGAAGCCAGGTGTGAATGGACTGAACCCATGTAAATAACCACACCACCACGGCCTGCAGGATACATGTGGTTAAGTGCGGCCTTGGTGGTCAGGAAAGCGCCGTCAAGATGAATCGCCAGCATCTGCTTCCATTTGGCGTAATCAAATTTGTCGATGGATTCGATGGTTTGTATGCCTGCATTGGACACCAGAATATCAATCGAACCGAACTCGGCCACAACGGCTTCTACGCCCTGGTTAACCTGCTCTTCGCTGGTCACGTCCATCACAACCCCAATGGCTTTGCCACCGGCATTAATAATTTCTTCAGCTACTTTATTGGCCCCATCAATATTCAGGTCGGCAATGCCGACCGCCGCACCGGCCTTGGCATAGGTCAGGGCAATTTCACGCCCCAAACCACTGGCCGCACCCGTTACCAACGCCACTTTCCCTTTCAATGAGGTTTGTACTTCTGTTGTCATGTTTAACTCCATTCCTGTTTGGTTTTATTATTAAGATAATCTTAATAGTATTAACTATCTTAATAGCATTTAGTGTACCTTTTTTGAATCCTTGATGAATTCGGGGCATTTTTACGGTGAGACGCCCCAGGTATCACACACTGCCTGGCGGATAAGCTGGCTGTTTTTATCGGTTTCGTATTCGGCCGGATAAATATAACTAAGCCGTGCCCGCATTTCATACCCCGGTACCAGGGCAATTTTTTTACCCGCCTTGATGGCCCGATACGCTTCACGCGAGGGTATCAGCGTGACGGCCAGGTTACTGGCCACCAGCTCTATGCATAAATCAATATCATCACAAACCAGCACGGTTTGCGGCGACATTTTTTGCTGGTGCCAGAAGCGGTTGCTAATTTTATCTCCGGCCGAAAAAGCCGGGCGTTCTATCCAGGTGGCGGAATTGAAAAATTCTTTAGGGCTTTCTATGGCTTGGGCCAGCCGCTGCACGGCCACCACCAGCACATAATGAATCTCATCCAGCTCTATGGCGTAAACCGTGCGGTAAGGGTTGTCACCCAGAAAAAAACCGGCATCAAGCTCTTTCTTGCGCACCTTGTTCAGGACTTCTCCGCTAAGGCTGTTTTCAATATGCAGGTATAAAGAGCTGTCCAGTTCAAGAGTACGGTTAACCAGGCGGCTTAACATCTGCCGGTCTACCGATTGGATAATGCCCAGTTTTGCCTGTTCCACATAGGTAGATGAAAGGCTAAGGGCAAAAACATCAAGCTCGCGCATTTGCTGCAAAATAGATTCGGCCTTGGGCAAAAAGGCCTCGCCAGCCGGTGTGAGTTTCATGCCCTGGGTGTTGCGCTCGAACAAATTGACCTCAAGGTTGCGCTCTATGGCCTTGATTTGTGCGGTTACGGCCGGCTGCGACAGGTGCAGGGACTCGGCCGCCTGCGTTAAATGCCCATAATGGGCGACTGCCACAAAACTTTTCAGTTGAGTCAGATCCATTTATCCTCCTGGATACTCCATTTAAATTTAAACTTTTTTAATAATTGTTTTTTGGGGTTTTTTAATTATTTCATGACACTTTTTGATCGTGTTTTTTTACTGCATTTTTATTGTACGCCGGTGATATAAAAACTTTTCCGAAGAAAAGTATTTATCTTTTGATTTAAATCAAAGTTTTTATCATGCCCGTTTGTTACACCTTGCCTAACCTGTCCAAAACAACATTACAAGCTATTGATTTTATTGGTTTTTTAAAGCAATCATAATTTGAACAAATACTATCAATCAAAAAATAAAATTAGAAATAGCGGTCTTTTCTCCTTTACATTACGCCAAGTCCAATAACAACAAAGCAGTCCTTTCTTTACAAAAATCAGTATTACTTTACCGGAGACATAAAGTGGATAAACTGACGCAAAGGGTATTGGATAACCCTGAGTTCCAAAAAATGGCACACCAGAAAAGTGTGCTCGGATGGAGTTTCTCCATCCTCATCTTCAGCATCTATGTGGTTTACATCTTGTATATCGGGCTTAGCCCCGAATCCTTCGGGGTGCCCGTAGGAACCGGCAGCATTACCACCTGGGGCATTTATATTGGCCTGTTCGTGATTTTGTTTGCGATTGCCATTACCGGCATTTATGTACATAAAGCCAATGGCGTATTCGAAGAAACCACCCAACGGGTGATTCGTGTGGTGCAGGAGCAAAACCATGAATAAATATTTACTGGCCCTGCTGGCCGGCCTGTTCAGCACCTCGGCCTGGGCCGACGCCCTGACCGGTGAAGTTGAAAAACAACCCCTGAACATTCCGGCCATTATCATGTTCTTCCTGTTCGTGGCTGCTACCCTGTACATTACCTACTGGGCCGCCCGTAAAAACACCACTACCAGCGATTTTTATACCGCTGGGGGAGGCATTTCGGGCTTTAAAAACGGTCTGGCGATTGCCGGCGATTATATGTCCGCCGCTTCATTCCTGGGTATTTCAGCCATGGTATACACCACCGGCTACGATGGTCTTATTTACTCCACCGGTTTTCTGGTGGGCTGGCCTATTGTGCTGTTCCTGATTGCCGAGCGTTTGCGCAACCTGGGTAAATTCACCTTTGCCGATGTGGCCGCCTACCGCCTCAAACAAACCCCCGTGCGTCTGTTTGCCGCCTCGGGTACCTTGCTGGTGGTAATGATTTACCTGATTGCACAGGTGGTGGGTGCAGGCAAGCTGATCCAGCTGCTGTTTGGCATGAACTATATCTGGGCCGTGCTTATTGTGGGTGTCTTAATGGTGCTGTACGTCCTGTTTGGCGGCATGCTGGCCACCACCTGGGTGCAAATCATCAAAGCCGTCCTGCTGCTGTCGGGTGCCACTTTCATGGCGTTCATGGTCTTGAAAATTGCCGATTTCAGTCCTGAAATCATGTTTAAGAAAGCCACCGAAGTTCATGAAAAAGGGACCTCTATCATGAGCCCGGGCGGGTTGGTGAAAAACCCGATTGATGCCCTTTCCCTGGGTGTCGCCTTAATGTTTGGTACCGCAGGCCTGCCCCATATCCTGATGCGTTTTTTCACGGTGAAAGATGCCAAACAGGCACGTAAATCCGTATTTGTGGCTACCGGTTTTATTGGTTACTTCTACATCCTGACCTTTATTATTGGTTTTGGCGCCATCATGCTGCTTACCAAAGATCCGCAGTTTTTTGAAACCACGATCAAAGACGGCGTTGAAATTACCCAGATTATTGGCGGTAATAATATGGCCGCGGTGCATTTGTCCAATGCCGTGGGTGGCAACATTTTCCTGGGCTTTATCTCGGCTGTTGCCTTTGCCACTATTCTGGCCGTAGTTGCCGGCCTCACATTATCCGGGGCCTCTGCCGTCAGCCATGACCTGTACGCGTCAGTCATTATGAAAGGCAAAGCCCGTCCTCATGATGAAATGCGCATTTCCCGCTTAACCACATTGGTACTGGGTGTGCTGGCCATTATCCTGGGTATTGCTTTCGAAAACCAGAACGTGGCCTTCATGGTGGGCCTGGCCTTTGCGCTGGCCGCTTCCGCCAACTTCCCCATTTTGTTCCTGTCCATGTTCTGGAAAAATCTGACGACACGCGGTGCCGTAGTGGGTGGTTTCAGTGGCCTGATTGCCGCCACTACCCTGATTGTACTGGGGCCAACGGTATGGGTAAGCGTGCTGCATAACGACGCGCCTATCTTCCCGTACGGTAACCCTGCCCTGTTTACCATTCCCCTGACCTTTATCGTGGCCTGGCTGGTTTCTGTTACCGATACCTCTGAACGGGCCAAACTGGACAAGGCTGGATTCCAGGCGCAATATGTGCGCTCAATGACCGGAATTGGCGCATCAGGAGCCGCACAACATTAAAATAAAATAATAGCCGGATAGTTGGCTATCATCTATCCGGCAACGATTAAATTTTAACTATATAAAGGGACAAATCATGTCAGCAATAGAATCAGTATTGAAAGAAAGCCGGGTTTTCCAACCCAATGACGATTTTGTAAATAACGCCAATATCAGCAGCGATGCCTACAACGCGCTGTGCAACAAGGCCAATGAAGATTACGAGGGCTTTTGGGCAGATGCAGCCAGAGAGAACCTGACATGGAAGAAGCCCTTCACCCAGGTGCTTGATGAAAGCAACGCCCCCTTCTATAAATGGTTTGCCGATGGCGAACTGAATGCCTCGTATAACTGCATCGACCGCCACCTTATTGACAAAGCCGACAAAACCGCCATTATTTATGAAAAAGATAATGGTGACAGCGAACATATTACGTACCAGCAATTGCATGACCGCGTCTGCCAGTTTGCCAATGCCCTGAAAAGCCTGGGTGTGACCAAAGGCGATCGCGTGGTTATTTATATGCCCATGACCGCTGAAGCCGTGGTCGCCATGCAGGCTTGCGCCCGTATTGGTGCGATCCATTCCGTGGTTTTTGGCGGATTCTCTTCAGGTGCCGTGCGTGATCGCGTTAAAGATGCCGAAGCCAAAATTATTATTACCGCCAACGAAAGCGTGCGGGGTGGCAAATTTACCCCGCTCAAGTCCACGGTTGACGAAGCACTGTCGCATGGCGACTGCACCAGCATTGAAAAAGTGATTGTCCTGCAACGCACCGACAATGACACCCCATGGGACGATTCTCGCGACCTCTGGTGGCACGATATTACCCAGGGCCAGCCCAGCCAGTGCGAACCCGAGTGGATGAATGCCGAAGATCCTTTATTCATTCTTTATACATCTGGCAGCACCGGCAAACCCAAGGGGGTTCAGCACAGTACCGGCGGTTATCTGCTGGGTGGCGTTTTATCCATGCGCTGGGTGTTTGATTACAAGTCCAATGATGTCTTCTGGTGCACCGCCGACGTAGGCTGGATTACCGGCCATACCTTTATTTGCTATGCCCCGCTGGCCGTTGGCGCTACCCAGATCGTGTTCGAAGGTGTACCCACCTACCCCGATGCGTCCCGCTTCTGGCAGATGATTGAAAAACACAAGGTTACTACCTTCTATACCGCCCCCACCGCCATCCGTTCTCTCATCAAACTGGGGCCCGATTTGCCTGGCAAGTTTGACCTTTCTTCCTTGCGCCTGCTGGGCTCGGTGGGCGAACCCATCAACCCCGAAGCCTGGATGTGGTATTACGAAACCGTTGGCCAAAGCCGCTGTCCTATTGTAGACACCTGGTGGCAAACCGAAACCGGTGCGCACATGATTGCCCCCATTCCTGGTGCTTTCTCTATCAAGCCCGGCTCATGCACCCTGCCATTACCCGGCATTATGGCTGATATTGTTGATGAATCGGGTGCTTCGGTAGAACAGGGTAAAGGCGGTTCTCTGGTAATTAAACGTCCATTCCCGTCGCTGCTGCGTACCATCTGGCGTGATGACGAACGTTTTACCGCCACTTATTTCCCCGATGAGTTTGGTGGCAAGACCTATCTGGCGGGTGACTCCGCCCACCGTGATGCACAGGGTTATATCTGGATTATGGGCCGTATTGATGATGTGCTGAACGTATCCGGACACCGCCTGGGCACGATGGAGATTGAATCGGCCCTGGTAGCCAACCCCCTGGTAGCCGAAGCCGCCGTGGTTGGCAAGCCGCACGATGTCAAGGGTGAAGCCGTAGTGGCTTTTGTGGTGTTAAAAGGTGATCGCCCCGAAGGCGAAGACGCCAAGAAAGTGGCTGCCGAGCTGAAGAGCTGGGTCGCCCATGAAATTGGCAAAATTGCCCAGCCTGATGACATTCGCTTTGGCGAAAACCTGCCCAAAACCCGTTCAGGCAAAATCATGCGGCGCCTGCTAAGAACCCTGGCCAAGGGTGAAACGGTTACCCAGGATATCTCTACCCTGGAGAACCCACAGGTGATGGAGCAGTTAAGCGAAAGCGTTTAAACATTCCCCTCCTGCGGAGGGGTGTCGCGAAGCGACGGGGTGGTCCCACGCAGGAGCGTCGGAACAAGTAAAAAGGGGGCATTGCCCCCCTTTTTACTGAACTGAAGTTTATTTAACCTCGATATTGCGCAAACGGATATGCAGCTCACGCAATTGCTTCTCGTCTACCTCAGAAGGTGCCTGGGTTAGCAGGCATTGTGCACGCTGTGTTTTCGGGAAAGCAATCACGTCACGGATAGAGTCGGCACCGGCCATTAACGTAACCAGGCGGTCAAGACCGAATGCCAGGCCACCGTGCGGCGGCGCACCGTACTGCAGGGCATCAAGCAGGAAGCCGAATTTCTCACGGGCTTCTTCTTCGCTGATATTTAAGGCACGGAATACCTTGCTCTGGACTTCTTCACGGTGAATACGGACCGACCCACCCCCAATTTCCCAACCGTTCAGCACCAGATCATAGGCCTTGGCATACGCTTTGGACGGATCGGTTTCAAGATAGTTTTCGTGACCATCTTTGGGGCTGGTGAAGGGATGGTGTGCCGCAGTGTAACGCCCTTCTTCCTCGTCGTATTCAAACATCGGGAAGTCAACAATCCACAAGGGTTTCCAGGTTTTTTCAAACAGGCCGTGCTCTTTGGCAAAATCGCTGTGACCCAGCTTGACGCGCAAGGCACCAATGGCATCGTTAACCACTTTGGCCTTATCGGCACCAAAGAACAGGATATCGCCATCCTGGGCACCAGTGCGCTTGATGATTTCAGCCAGAGCGGCATCGTGAATGTTTTTCACAATGGGTGACTGCAGGCCATCACGACCCTTGGCCACTTCATTAACCTTGATCCAGGCCAGGCCCTTGGCACCGTAAATGGCTACAAACTGGGTGTAGTCGTCTATTTCTTTGCGTGACAGCGCAGCACCCTGAGGCACGCGCAAGGCAACCACCCGGCCACCTGCCTGGTTGGCAGCGCCCGAGAAAACCTTGAAATCAACGTCTTTCATGACGTCGGTTAATTCAGTAAACTCCAGTTTCACACGCATGTCGGGTTTGTCTGAGCCAAAGCGTTTCATCGCTTCGTCCCAGGACATGATCGGGAAGGGATCATCAAGATCTACACTGTGCACCACCTTGAAGATATGACGCAGCATGCCTTCAAAGATCTCGCGAATCTGCTCTTCGTTCAGGAAAGAGGTTTCGCAGTCGATCTGGGTAAATTCGGGCTGGCGATCGGCGCGCAAGTCTTCGTCACGGAAGCATTTGGTGATTTGGTAATAACGGTCGAAACCCGATACCATTAACATTTGCTTGAACAGCTGCGGAGACTGCGGCAGGGCAAAAAACTGGCCATCATGAACACGCGAAGGCACCAGGTAATCACGGGCGCCTTCGGGCGTGCTTTTGGTTAACATGGGGGTTTCAATATCGATAAAACCCAGGTCATCCAGGTATTTGCGCACTTCGATGGAAACCCGGTAACGCAACATAAGGTTGCGCTGCATTTGCGGACGGCGCAAATCCAGAACTCGATGGGTAAGCCGGGTAGTTTCAGACAGGTTGTCGTCATCCAGCTGGAAGGGAGGCGTAACTGACGCATTCAGAACTTCAACTTCACGGCACAGGATTTCCACCTCGCCGGATTTCAGGTCTAGGTTGACGGTGCCTTCAGGACGGTGACGCACCAGACCCGTAATGCGAATACAGTATTCGTTGCGAAGATTTTCGGCAATTTCAAATGCGGCTTCATTGTCGGGATCAAACACAATTTGGGCAAGCCCTTCACGATCGCGCAGATCGATAAAAATAACGCCACCATGATCGCGACGACGATGCACCCAACCAAATAATGTAACGGTTTGATCCAGGTGATCAAGACAAACCTGACCGGTATAGCAGGTACGCATAATTGAAATGCTCCGAAAAATCTGTAAACAATGGCATTACTGGTGCAATGCCGATGATATTCTAGTTAAAAATCAAGCTGAAGTCGTGCTGCTTCCGGAAGTGGGCGCGGTACTGCCCCCTGGTGCGGAAGAAGCGCCGGAACTGGCTGCTGCCCCGCCCGAAGACGGGTTTGAACCACGGAAATCAGTCACATACCATCCCGTTCCCTTTAATTGAAAACCCGCAGCGGTCACCTGTTTGGTGTAGGTTTCCTGCTTGCACTCGGGGCAAACGGTAAGGGGATCATCAGACATTTTTTGCAGCACATCCTGCTCATGACCGCAAGCGCTGCATTTATATGCATAAATTGGCACAGCTTAACTCACAAAAAAAGTAAACATGGCTAGGCTAAATACACCTTACCCAATGTAAAATCCAATAAAACCGTTTATTTTAACGTGTTTTACAAACCTGTACTTCCAAGAATCTGTACTGGCAATAAAAACATGATGGCCGCCATGAGCGTTGGCAACAATGCCGACACCAGCAACCATTTTGGCGAAATCGAACCATGGGGAAAACAGCCCCGCAAAATAGAAAATCCGGCCGGGTTGGGCGCATTGGCAATTACGGTTAAACCGCCCCCGGTTACCGCCCCCGCCACCAGCATATAACGCCAGATTTCGTTAGTGCCTTCTACCAGGGAACCCAGATAGGTTAGCGCCGCATTATCGGTAACCGCCGTTAACACCATGGCACCCCAGTACAGGACAGTAGGCGACATGCCACCCAGCAGGTCTTGCAGCCACCATTGCTGCAACCCACCCAGAATCACCAGACCGGCCAGGAAGAAACCCACCATTAAGCCTTCACGAATCATGAGACGGTCTTGATGATGCTTATAGGCTTCGCAATAACCAATGAAAAGCATTAACAGGCCCAGAAAAATGGCCGCATGATGGGCAAACAAAACAATACCCACCAGGAATAACAAATGCACCAGAATAACGCTAACCGGCACGCGAGGGCGTACTTTTTCAGTACTTTGGGTTTTGGGAGCATTAATACCACGACCGGTACCCACCAACCGGGACTGGATATCCTTGCGGCAAATCAGGGTAATAATTAACGCATTGGCAATCACGGCCACAGCCGCTTTCCAGCCAAAATGGGTGGCCATGTAAACGCTATCCCAGCCAAATTTTTGCGCCACCATCAGCACCGGCGGCGCGGCATAGGCAGTTAGCACCCCACCAATAGAGATATTGACAAACAGGACCCCCAAGGCCAGGTACTTGAACCGCACATTACCGCTGCGGGTAAAAAAGCCTTCTTTTAGCATAAGAGCGGCCAGGGTCATGGCGGCGGGCTCGGTAATGAAAGAACCAGCCAGGGGCACCAGTGACAAGGTAATGAAAAACGTGGCCACTTCGGTTTGCACCGGTGCCACCCTGGCAATAAAGCGAACCACATCACTAACCAGTTGAAGAATCGGCCGGCTGGCCGCTACCACCATAATGGCAAACACAAACAGGGGCTCGGTAAAGTTGCGGCTTTCCATGTATTCAACCGCGGGGTCCAGGCCCCCAGCCAATGCCATGACCACAATAAGAATGGCAGCCCAAACACCAAATACACCCTCTACTTCAGACAGCAAATGCCACATGCCTGCATGGGGACCGTTCCGGTGCGCCAGTTTGGCAAAATAAGAAACCGAAAAAGTATGAATAATGGCAATTGCAAACAAGACTGTTGCAAGTATCTCTATATAGCTGGGCATATAAAATAAACCTGAAAACAAAATGACCCGTGAAATAAAAGGTGGCAGAAAGCCAGCGGATTGTGTCGGGTCTGTGTTACCAAAAGAAATTATTGTATATGAACAAACGCTGCCCAACCGTCATATCACCGCCGAGCAACACACTTTTGCAATTTATTTTTGGCTATTAATTAGCCGCCTTGACACAAACGGGCGGGTTTTGCCGCAAGCTCCATAAACACGTTAAAATGTGGCCACTCTACTCTGAACCGATACCCTGAAGCCATACGCAAATATCAATGACTGTTAACACCCAACAACCCGATTTAAGCGATATCCACCATAACGACTGGGTCGAACGTTACCTGCCCGCCTCTTGGGGGCCCTATGCCCGCCTCTGCCGGCTTGACCGGCCCATTGGCACCTGGCTGACCCTGTTGCCCTGTATTGCCGCCCTTATCCAGGCCGCCAACGGCCTGCCTGATATCTGGCGCCTGTTTATTTTCTGCCTGGGTGCCCTGCTCATGCGTAGTGCGGGCTGCACCATTAACGATATTTGCGATCGCGATTTCGACAAACATGTGGCCCGTACCCGTTACCGTCCCTTAACCAGCGGCCAGATTACACTTAAACAGGCTTATGTGTTCCTGTTTGCCCAATTGGCGCTGGCCGCCAGCCTGCTGTTTTTCATTAACAGTTATAGTCGCTGGCTGGCCGTATTGCTGGTACCTATTGTATTTATTTACCCGCTGTGCAAAAGGTTTACCTACTGGCCCCAACTTGTACTGGGTATTGCCTTTAACTGGGGCATGCTGATGGCCTGGTCAGACACCCAGAATACGGTGCCCGCCGCTGCCATTGCCATGTGGATGGGTGCCGTGACCTGGCAAATTGGCTATGACACCATTTATGCCTATGCCGACATGGCCGACGATATCAAGCTGGGGCTGCGCTCCACCGCCCTGAAATTTGGTGACAAAGGCCTGCTTTGGCTTAGCGGGTTTTATGCGGCAACTGCCATCCTGTGGATCTGGGCCGGATTAACCATGGGCATGGGCTGGGGTTACGGCGTCTTCATGGCGATTATTGTGCTGCATTTTTTCTGGCAACTGTACACCTTCGACATCAACCGCCGGGACAAAAGCTTTGCCCTGTTTCGCGCCAATATCTGGACCGGTATTTTCCTGATTGCCGGTG
>Ga0265295_1009071_pt1 | contig 10783 bp, 7 predicted proteins | sample Munlansysbiofilm_FD_192503 | JGI IMG/M metagenome (GOLD analysis project Ga0265295, IMG submission 192503) | Leachate microbial communities from a municipal landfill in Southern Ontario, Canada - Methane capture system biofilm | ecosystem: Engineered > Solid waste > Landfill > Unclassified ... | reverse complement strand
CGAAGATCCGTTTCTTGGGGTGTCCGGTCACCTCGGCTACCGTATCGCGCACGTGGTGCGGCCACTGGGTGGGGACCCTGATGTGCAAATCCTCGCCGTCCAGTTCGGCACTGATCACAGAGAGGGTATTGTTCGCTGTCTCAAGAGCCCCGTAGAGGTAGGTCCGCTCGAGGGTGGCCATCTCCTCAGCGACAGTTGCATCGGTGAGGGAGCCGAAGGAGTAGGTGTAGGGGGTGGCGCCGTAGTGGCCCTCTTGCTCCTCCTCCTGCTCGTACTCGATGACCACCTCGCGGGCGGCGAGTTCGACCGATTCACTGTCGGGTCCGAAGATCGCGAGGATCGGCTGGCCCTTGTAGGCGACGGTCGAGGAGGTGAAGAGCGGCATTGCGTTGACTATCGCCTTGATGCGGTTGGTCCCCCCGATATCACGGGTGCCCACCACGATGAAACGGTTGTCGAGTTTTGGCAGGGAGATGGCACTGATCCTGCCCTCAGCAACCGTCGTGCGGATGATACGGGCGAAGAGGGTACCGTGGATGGGCGTGGGGGGGCGTTTCTCTGTCACTATGAACCTCGTTCGTAGTCCAAACGATACCACGCACTTCTAATCAAGGCAATGCGTGGGTTCTTGCAATCTTTTCGTCCAAGAGCATACAATTGACCCATGAGTGATGTGAAAGCCGAGATCAAGCGCCTCAGCGAGCAGCTGACGGCGTATCAGCGATCGTACTATGTCGAGGGCCGCAGTCAGGTCAGCGATACCGAGTATGATCGCCTCTTCGATCGCCTGCTCGCCCTTGAGGCGTCACACCCGGACCTCCGGCTCTCCGACAGTCCCACACAACGGGTCGGCAGCGACCTCGATACCTCGCTTGTCGAGCGTGAGCACACCATCCCGGTGCTCAGCCTCGACAAGTCATACACTTCCCTTGAGCTGCTCGACTGGATCGAAAAGACCGAGAAGAAGGGCCAGAGCGAGGTGGGTATCGTCATCGAGGAGAAGATTGACGGCATCTCGATCGTCCTCTACTACGAGGGGGGACTCCTCGATCGGGCCCTGACCCGTGGCAACGGCTTTGTGGGAAACGATGTCACCGAGAATGTGAAGACGATCGCCAGCATCCCGCTGTCGATCCCTACCAAGGCCTCGGTGGCGGTGCGTGGGGAGATCTACCTGCCCAAGGACTCCTTTGAGCTCCTCAATGCCACCCAGGAGATCCCCTACGCCAACCCACGCAACCTCGCCGCCGGGACGATCAGGCGCAACAAGAGCCGGGAAGTGGCCAGGATCCCGCTCGATATCTTTGTCTACGAGGGGTTTTGGGAGGGGGAGGAGCAGTCGCACCTTGCGATCCTCAGCCAACTGGCCCGGTGGGGCTTCCGGCTGAATAAGAATTTTGCATACTTCCATACCGATCGCCGGCGCGCAGAGGAGGAGCTCGCCCAGGCGGGTTTGGAGGGGTTCGGGCTCAGTTTCTTGGACCTGGCCTCCTACATTGAGGCGGAGACGGGGAAGCGCTCCTCCCTCGGGTATGAGATCGATGGCCTGGTGGCCAAGGTCAACGATCTCGAGGCGCGGGCACGGCTGGGGTATACCGGCCACCACCCACGCTGGGCGATGGCATACAAGTTCGAATCCCCCCAGGCGCAGACGGTCGTGCTCGATATCGACGTGCAGGTGGGGCGCAGCGGGCGTATCACGCCGGTGGCCCGCCTGAAGCCGGTGGCCCTCGGTGGCTCCACGATCAGCAACGTCACCCTCCATAACCAGGACTACATCTCGATGCTCGAGCTGGGGGTGGGGGACACCGTCGAGATCTCCCGCCGTGGCGATGTGATCCCGGCGGTGGAGCGGGTTCTGGAGAAGGGGGAGGGCTCATCGATCTGGTACCTGCCCCTACGCTGCCCGGTCTGCCACACCGCCGTGGTAAAGGAGGGGGCGCACTCCTTCTGCCCCAATACCCACTGCCCTGCCCAGGTGCGGGGGCGTCTGGAGTTCTTCGCCGGCAAGGGTGGCATGGACATCGAGGGCTTCGGCCCCGAGACGATCGCCTCCTTGATGGAGCTGGGGGCCCTCGCCGATATCGATGACATCTACCGGATCGACTACGAAGCGGTCCTCGGTGGCCAGCCTGGCTTCGGGGAGCGCAAGATCGCCCTCATCGCCGAGGGGGTTGCCTCCTCCAAGGGCCGCCCCTTCAGTACGGTCCTCACCGCCTTGGGAATCCCCGATCTCGGCAAGAAGGGGGTGCAGATCCTCATCGAGGCGGGCCTCGATTCGATGGAGAAAATCCTCGCTGTCGTCGATGCCCACGACACGGAACGGCTGACCGCCATCAAGCAGATTGGACAGCGGAGCGCCGAGACCTACATCACCGCCCTCTCTGACCCCGTGATGCGACGGCGGATCGCCGCCCTTGCCAGCCTGGGTCTCTCCATGGAGGCGGAGGCAGGCGAGGTGACGGGTGATGGACGCTTCACCGGCCAGGTGTGGTGCGTCACCGGCAGCTTCGAGCACTTCAACCCACGTTCAAAGGCGATGGAGGAGGTGGAGCGCCACGGTGGTCGGACCACCTCAACGGTGACGGGGAACACCACCCACCTGCTTGCCGGGTCAGGGGGCGGGAGCAAACGGAAGAAGGCCGAAGAGCTCGGTGTGACAATCATAGATGAGGAGACTTTTATCTCATTGCTCAATAAACCAGATAAAAACTTATCAAATGAGCAAGGAGAACTCTTTTAACGTGACTTTACCTAAGAAACTGTGTATATACTAATGGTATCTCAGGAGGATATGCCATGCACCCATTAGCTATCGAACTCAACGAAGCACTCAAAGGTACCATCGCTGATGCAATGCTCAGTGACGTAGGACGACGGATCTTCTTCCCCAAGGGGATAGTGGCCCAGGCAGCTGAGGCGGGCTCACAAGCCAAACGCTTCAATGCAACGGTGGGCATGTCAACCTCGGGTGGCCAACCGATGCACCTCACTGACATCTACAACAAGTTCGATACGACCACCTTCAAGCCCGCCGACATCTTTGCCTACGCCCCGGGGGGCGGGGACCAGCGCCTCAGGGCCCGGTGGAAGGAGGAGATGGTCAAGAAGAATCCGACACTTGAGAAGAAGAAATTCAGCCTCCCGATCGTCACCGCAGGGCTAACCCACGGCCTCTCAATCATCGGCCAGCTCTTCTTCCAGGCCGGCGATACCCTCGTTGTCCCCGACCTTGCATGGGACAACTATGAGCTGATCTACGTCCATCAGCTGGACGCCAAGATCGTCAGCTTCCCCTTCTACAACGACAAGGGTGGCTTCAATGTCGAGGCGATGGTCAGCGCGCTGCGCTCGATTCCATCCAAGCGAGGCCGTCTCCTGCTCAACTTCCCCAACAACCCGACCGGCTACACCCCCACCAAGACGGAGATGGAGGCGATCGTCGCCTCCCTGGTCTCCCTCGCCGATGAGGGGTACGAGCTCATGGTCATCAGTGACGATGCGTACTTCGGCCTCTTCTTCGAGAGCGAGGTTGGCAGGGAGAGTCTCTTTGCCTCCCTCTGTGATGCCCACTCCAACATCTTCGCCGTCAAGTGTGACGCCGCGACGAAGGAGGAGTTGGTCTGGGGCTTCAGGATTGGTTTTGTCACCTACGGCTCGAAGGATTTCACCGATGAGCACCTCGATGCGCTGAACAAGCGCACGTTGGGCATCATCCGCTCCACCGTCTCCAACTGTGACAAGCCCGGCCAGTCGCTCCTGCTCTCGGCCATGCAGGACGGGGCGAACTATGCGCGGGACAAGCAGGGGGTCTTCGACGAGATGAAGAAGCGCTATGATATCCTGCGCAAGGCGCTCAAGAAGCATGAGGGCAACACCCTGCTCGTGCCACACCCCTTCAACAGCGGCTACTTCATGGCCTTCAAGACCAAGGGGAGTGCCGAGACGCTGAGGCGCTACCTTCTGACGGAGTACCAGGTGGGGTGTATCAACATCGCTGATGTCACCCTCCGTCTTGCCTATTGCTCGGTGGAGTGTGATAAGATAGAGGAGCTGGTGGACCTGGTCTACAAGGCGGCAGGAGAGGCATGGAGCTGAAGGTAAAGCTCTACCTCATTGATGAGGAGGGCGACAAGTTCATGGGCATCGGGGTGCTCTGGCTCCTTGAAAAGGTGGCAGAGCACAGTTCGCTCCGTCAAGGGGCGATGAGCCTGGGAATCTCCTACACCAAGGCGCTTGCCATGGTGCAGAACCTCGAGCGGGAGCTCGGTGTCGCCGTCCTCAACCGGCAGAAGGGTGGTTCGAGCCGAAGCGGTGCGAAGCTCACCCCTTTCGGCCACGAGTTCATCGCCCTGTACAGACAGTTTGAGCAAGAAGCAAAACGGAGTACCGAGGCCTCCTATGAGGCGTTCAGCGCCGGGCTCGGAGAGCTGTTCGATCGATATGATACCACTGAGGAGAAGCACGATGATGAGCAATGAAACGATGGATTTCACCATTCCCAGCCTTGGGGAGACCAAGATAGCCAACCCAATCCTGATGAGCACCACGCAAAACGATGGACAGGCAGCCTACGTCAGCGATGATGATCACATCCTTTTTGGCATTGATACCGACATCGATGAGAGTGGCCACCCGATCCCCCGCCACGAGGAGACCCTCGAGCTTGCCGGGCCACGGGAGAAGATCTACTTCAACCCTCCGCATGTGCACGCGGCGATCTGTACCTGCGGGGGCATCTGCCCGGGTCTGAACAACGTCATCCGTGCCGTGGTGCGATGCTTCTGGTATCGCTACGGGGTCAGGCGCATCAGCGGGATCCAGTTCGGGTATCAAGGGCTGCTCGAGAACAGCCCCTGGCCGGTCATCCCCCTCGACCCGGATCTGGTAGATGACATCCAGGAGAAGGGTGGCACGATCCTGGGATCGGCGCGTGGCGGCGGCAAGCAGGTCGATGAGATCGTCGACTCGCTGATGAAGATGAACATCAACATCCTGGTCACCATCGGCGGTGACGGGACGCTGCGCGGTGCCTACGATATCTACGAGGAGATCAAGCGCCGGGGCTTGAAGATCTCCGTCATCGGAATCCCCAAGACAATCGACAACGACCTCTCGTTGATCCAATCATCCTTCGGCGTCGACACCGCCGTCCAGATGGCCGTCCCGGTGGTCAGGGGAGCCCACGTCGAGGCGAGGAACTCGATCCACGGCATCGGCCTGGTCAAGGTGATGGGCCGTGAGTCGGGTTTCATCGCAGCCAACACCTCCCTGGCCCAGAGTGACGTGAACTTCTGCCTGATCCCTGAGAACCCCTTCGACCTAGAGGGGCCCAACGGGTTCTTGGAGCACCTCAGGCGCCGGATCCTCGACCGTGGGCACGCAGTGGTGCTGGTCAGCGAAGGCGCCGGGCAGGATCTGCTTCCCAAGAGCACGGAGACCGATGCGTCGGGCAATATCAAGTTCCATGATATCGGCATCTTCCTCAAGGATCAGATCACTGCCTACTTCAAGAAGGAGGGGATCGAGGTGAACGTGAAATACATCGATCCCTCCTATATCATCCGCAGTGCCCCGGCCGACTCCTACGACTCGATCTACTGTGCCCGCCTCGGCGCCCATGCAGTGCATGCGGCCATGGCCGGCAAGACCCAGCTGCTCATCGGCCAGCTCCACAACCGCTTTGTTCACCTGCCGATCAAGGTGGCGGTCTCAAAGCGCAACCACGTCGACCTCGAGGGAGCGTTGTGGCGGGACGTCCTGGAGAACACCCGGCAACCCAACTCGATGAAGAATTATGACTTCGGTTGAGGTGAAGGATTTTTAGAATTTTTGTACCATTTTGCTAACTTGTAATAATACAATCAGAAAGGTGCAGAATCTTCTAAAAAAAGAGAAAAAGTGCTTGACGTTTTTTTCTGCTTTCGGTAGTGTTCTTCTCAGAAAGAGAACGACATGCTGCCTTCCTAGGTTGGCTAGCAACGAAATCGGATTTTTTCTAACCTCCTTTTGTTCCCCCAGGGTTTAACCTCCTTTTCCCTGGGGGTTTTTTTGTGTAAGGGGGTGTAGGGCCCAGGGCCACCCAAACCTTGGTTGACCCTCCTTCTCCATTCATCCTACTATCAGGCCATGAGTCTTGACGCCATCACCACCATCCTCTTCGATTTGGATGGGACCCTCCTGCCCCTCGATCATGAAGCGTTCGCACATGGGTACTTCACCCTCTTTCGAGAGCACTGTGCGCATCTCGGCTACGATTCGAAGGCAGCCTCCGATGGGCTGATGGCTGGCATGATGGCCATGCTCAAAGACGCTGATGGGTCACTGACCAACAAGGAGCGCTTCGACCGTGCCTTCTTTCAGGCGAGCGGAATCGAGAGCGAGCACTTCAATGCCCGCTTCACCCCCTTCTATAGCGAGGTGTTCGACCAGCTGGCCACCAGCTCGAAGCAGAACCCCCTCTCACGGGAGGTGGTGGAGTACCTCGGGGGCAAAGGCTATGACCTCGTCCTGGCCACCGCCCCGCTCTTCCCCTTCCAGGCCACCCATGCCCGCATCGGTTGGGCAGGCCTTGAACCGGGGATGTTCAAGACGATCACCACCTATGAGCACTGCCACTACACCAAGCCCCACCTTGCGTACTATCGCTCGCTGCTTGCCTCCATCGGCCGCAGTGCCTCAGAGTGCCTGATGGTGGGCAATGATGTCGGTGAGGACATGGTCGTCAGCGAGCTTGGCATGGAGACGTACCTGGTCACCGACTGCCTCATCAACCGGAACAATTGGAGCATCGAGTCACTGCGTCGAGGCAGCTTTGTGGACTTCCACCTCTTTTGCAAGGAGCATTTATAGTATATGGAGCAGAAAAAACCGTTCTTGGCCCGACCTGCCGTCGCCATTCTTCTGGCAAGCGTGTGCGGTATCCTTTGGGGTAGTGCATACCCCGCGATCAAGCAAGGCTATATCTTCTTCTCTGTCGGCAGTGATGACACAGCGGCCAAGATGGCCTTCGCGGGCCTGCGCTTTCTCCTCAGCGGGCTCCTCGTCTTCCTCTTCCGTGCCTTCCAGCCCCATGAGAAGCGGCCGCTCACATCGTTGAGCGGAGGTGATTGGGCCAAGGTGGGGGTTCTTGCCCTGCTGCAGACGACGATCCACTATACCTTCTTCTACATCGGCGTCTCCTACACCAGTGGTGCGAAGAGCTCGATCCTCAACAGCTCGTCGGTCTTCTTTGCAGCCCTCTTCGCCCACTTCGCCTACAGCGATGACAAGGTGACCATCAAGAAGGCGATCGGGATCATCCTCGGCTTTGCCGCCGTTATCCTCGTCAACCTCGATGATACCCTCGGCCTCTCCTTCACCCTCACCGGTGAGGGCTTCATCGTCATCGCCGCCTTCCTCCACTCCTTCAGTGCCCTCTTCAGCAAGCGGCTGAGCAAGCGGGTGGATCCGGTCTTGATGACCGCCCTGCAACTCTTTATCGGAGGGTTCATCCTCCTGTTGATCGGCCTCTTCATGGGAGCCTCGTTCCCGAAGAGCAGTGGTGGCGGCTACCTGTTGCTCCTCTACCTTGCCGCTCTCAGCGCGGTCGCCTTCTCGCTCTGGACGCTCCTGCTCAAGTACAACAAGGTCAGCTCCATCACCATCTTCAACTTCCTGATCCCGGTCAGCGGGACGTTGCTCTCCGCCCTCTTCCTCGGTGAGTCGGTGCTGAAGCCTGAGTACCTGATCTCACTGCCGCTGGTGGTGGCAGGGATTGTATTGGTCACCCGTTCGTCCACCTGACCGTGGCCTTGGCCACAGCACCATACAAGAAGGGGGCAGACGTTTGTCTGCCCTCCCTCTTCATGATGATCCTCCTCGCTTACTCCAGCTCGAAGACTCCGGTATAGAGGCGCCAGTACTGGCCCTGGCGCTCCATCAGCTCCTCATGGGTCCCCGCCTCGATGATGCGTCCCCCGTCGAGGACCATGATCATGTCGGCGTTGCGGATCGTCGAGAGGCGGTGGGCGATGACGAAGACGGTGCGTCCCGCCATCAGGGCGTCCATGCCCTGCTGGACGACCGCTTCGGTGTAGGTGTCGATGGAGCTGGTCGCTTCGTCGAGGACCAGTACCGGTGGATTGGCGACGATTGCCCGGGCGATCGAGATGAGCTGGCGCTGGCCCTGGGAGAGCGAGCCCCCGCTTGCCGCGAGCTCACTCTGGTAGCCCTGGGGTAGGTGGGAGATGAAGAAGTCGGCGTTGGCCAACTTCGCTGCCTCGATGACCTCCTCATCGGTGGCATCGAGGCGTCCGTAGCGGATGTTCTCCATGACCGTATCGCTGAAGAGGTGGACATCCTGCAAGACCACTCCCAAGCTCCGTCTCAGCTCCCCCTTCTTGATGCGGTTGATGTTGATCCCGTCGTAGCGGATCTTGCCGTCGGCAAGGTCGTAGAAGCGGTTGATCAGGTTGGTGATCGTCGTCTTGCCCGCCCCGGTGGCCCCCACCAAGGCGATCTTCTTGCCCGGCTGGGCGTCGATGGAGACATCCTTGAGTACCAGGTTGTCCCCGACATAGGCGAAGTCGACGTCGAGGAGCTGGACGTGTCCCTCAAGCGGGGTGAGGGTACCCCGCTTGTCATCACGCCATGCCCAGACGCAGGTTGTTGCATCACAGGTGGGCTCGAGGGTTCCATCCTCATTCCGCTTGGCGTGGGTGAGGGTGATGTGCCCCTCATCCGCCTCGACCTCCTCGTCGAGCAGGTCGAAGATCCGCTTGGTGCCGGCCAGTGCCATCGCCACTGCGTTGAGCTGCTGGGCCATCTGGTTGATCGGTTGGTTGATAGTCCTCGACAGCTGCAGGAAGGATGCGATGGCTCCCAGCGTCAGCGGGGCAAGCCCGCTCAGTGCGAGGGTACCACCGGCGATGGCGACCAGCACATACTGGATGTAGCTGATGTTGCCCATGATCGGCATGAGGATGTTGGCGTAGCGGTTTGCGTTGAAGGCGTTGGAGAAGAGCTCCTCGTTGAATTGGTCGAAGCGCTCGATCGCCCGCTCCTCGTAGGTGAAGGTCTGGACCACCTTCTGCCCGTTGATCATCTCCTCGATGTAGCCGTTGGTCGCCCCGATGGCCTTCTGTTGGGCGATGAAGTGGGAGCCGCTCTTGCTGGCGATCTTGCTGGAGATGAAGAGCATCGAGATGAGGGAGACGACAACGACGATCGTCAGGTGCCAGCTGGTGACCAGCATGGCGATGAAGATTGCCGTGACGGTGACGATCGAGCTGATGAAGTTGGGGATCGACTGGGTCACCATCTGGCGCAGGGTATCGGTGTCGTTGGTGTAGAGGCTCATCAGGTCGCCATGGGAGCGGGTGTCGAAGTACTTGACCGAGAGGCCCTGCATGTGGGCGAACATCGAGTCACGGATCGACCTCAGCGTCTCTTGGGAGACGGTGACCATGAGCCGGTTGTAGGTGTAGGTGGCCACCACGCCACAGGCGTAGATGAGGGCCATCTTCATCAGGGCCCCGATGAGGGGGACAAAGGAGGCCGTGGGACCCTGGGCGGCCATCGGGGTGATGTAGGAGTCGATGAGGATGCGCAGGAAGACCGAGCCGGCAACCGAGGCGAGGCTGCTGACCAGGATGGCGACCACCACGACGGCCAGGCGCACCTTGTGCTCGGTGAGAATCATCTTCAAGAGACGGGAGAAGGTCTTTGAGTCGAGCTTGGGCATTTTGGAGGGGAAGTTGCGCCCACCACCACGTCCGGGTCCGGTCATGCGAGTGCCTCCTTGTGCCCCTGGCTGGCGTAGAGGTCCTGGTAGCGGGTACAGCTGGCCAGAAGCTCCTGGTGTGTCCCCACAGCATGGATCTCACCCTCGTCGAGGATGATGATCTGGTCGCTGTCGATGACCGAACTGACCCGCTGGGCGATGATGATCTTGGTCGAGTCGGCAAGGTCGCTCTTCAGCGCCTTCTGGATCTTGGCATCGGTCTTGGTGTCAACGGCGCTGGTCGAGTCGTCGAGGACCAGGATCTTGGGGCGCTTGAGCAGGGCCCGGGCGATGGAGAGGCGCTGGCGCTGGCCGCCCGAGACGTTCGCCCCATCCTGTTCGATCCGGCTCTCATAGCCGTCGGGGAAGCTGGTGATGAAGGGGTGGGCCTGTGAAATGGAGGCCGCCCATACCAACTCCTCGTCACTTGCATCGCTGTTGCCCCACCTGAGGTTCTCGGCGATGGTGCCGCCGAAGAGCACGCTCTTCTGCAACACCATCCCCACCGCCTGGCGCAGCGCCTTGGTCTGGTAGCTCCTGACATCCTCTCCGCCGACCTTCACTGTCCCTTCGGTGACGTCATAGAGGCGGGCGATCAGTTGGACGAGGGAGGTCTTGCCGCTGCCGGTGGCTCCGAGAATGCCTACCGTCTGCCCGCTCTCGATGGTGAGGTTGATGTTCTTGAGGACGCACGACTGTTCATCCTTGGTGTAGCTGAACGAGACATTCTCAAAGACCACCGAGCCGTCCTTGACTTCAGGGATGCCACCTTCGTTTGGGTCGATATCGGTTGTGGTGGCGAGGACCTCCTCGATACGGACCGCCGAGGCGCGGCTGATGGTCAGCATAACGATGACCATCGAGAGCATCATCAGGCTCATGAGAATCTGGGAAGTGTAGGAGACGAAGCTCATCAGCTGTCCGCTTGTCATCCGGTCTGCGACGATGAGGCGGGCGGCAACGAAGAAGATGGCGATGAGGCTGAAGTACATCGTTGACTGCATCAGGGGGCTGTTCAGG
>Ga0265295_1009068_pt1 | contig 10788 bp, 11 predicted proteins | sample Munlansysbiofilm_FD_192503 | JGI IMG/M metagenome (GOLD analysis project Ga0265295, IMG submission 192503) | Leachate microbial communities from a municipal landfill in Southern Ontario, Canada - Methane capture system biofilm | ecosystem: Engineered > Solid waste > Landfill > Unclassified ... | reverse complement strand
TTGGATAAAGGTAACAAAACTTTTTGTGATGTGTTGCGTAAGAAGAATAACAGAACCTATGCCATTGAGGGTGGTCGACTTCCTATGAACCGATTGCAAACATTACGGCGCACGATGCTCGTCTTTGTTGTTCTTGTCTGGGTGGTCACATGGTCGTCTGCTAGAAGCAGTTTAGCTGCTGGTGAGTTGGATGTCAACACGCTTACTGTTAATGATGATCTTGTATTTGATGCGAAAAGTTTTTCCAGGCTGTGGTTCGCGCAAATCAGTGATAGTACGCGGTCTTTTTTTCAACGCTTTGGAGATGCACTCCTTATGTACATTCAATGGGATAGTACGGGAAAGCATGTCAAAGTGTATAAACCCAATGTACAACTTACAACGGCTTCATTTATAGGGAAAGATGATAAAACCGATCTCATAAATATTGTAGGACCGTTTAATGCCGTTAAACAAGGGGATCGCTTGGATCGTTTTTTCGTTTATATGGACGTGGATCAACTCCCTGAAAAAAATATGAAGTTACGGTTGCGTGTTCTGACACCTTCTGGGAAGCTTTCCAGCGGTGAATTTATCGTCACCCGCGAAGAAGTGACGATGAACGATAAAAAAGGTTTTGCCGTATTTGAAATCACCAACGCTCGTTTTCAAGAGACAGGTCTGTATCGTGTGCAGGTGCAGATGAAAGGAGAGCTTACGAATCAGCAATATGTATCGATAGGCGAAAAAACGATCGAAAGTGTGAAGCGTTAACCCTAATTGAACAAAAAAAACCGCTGCATAGCGGTTTTTTTATTTTCGTTTGTAAAAGTATTGCACACGACCGTTGAATAAAATGAGTTCAGCTTCATAATGTTTGGCTAAAAAGCGCGAGAGTTCATTGGCTTTACTCATATCTCCGGTTGTGGCATCATCAGGTAAGGTGATCTGCACGATGCCAATGCCATCTTCTTTTTTTGCCGTCAGTAAAATATGACGGTAAAGGACAGGGTCATAGCCGATGAGTTCGAGATAGGGAAGACCATTTTTTTCTTTTTGTTCGATGCGGTAAGGGAAGGCATAACGCGTATAATCCCATCCCAGCTGTTCCCCTGTTTTTTTAAGGCGTGCTTTGTAATCTTCCAAGGCAGCGAGGAGCGTCTGAACGTTAACATCGCTATCTTTGGGCTGCCATCGAATAAATGCGCTTTTCGGCATCATTCCATCACTCTCCAGTCTCAATATGATCAATAGATGAAGGTTTTCTTGTCCCAACACGACGTCAAAACTTCAATCACTGCTCCCCATATTACTTGCTCTGACTGAGAAGCGCCTCTTTGAGCGCTTCGAGCAGTTCAGAAACATCATCACCAAAGACGACTCGGGAACCGACAAGTACGTAAGGCGTCTCATCACAAAAAGCGCAGCGATTTAAGCACTGAGCGGTGACGATCTCATATCCATAGGCGTGCGCTTCCTCTGTCAGTTGATCCTTGATGCTCATGGCTTTATTATCTTCACATATGCGTATAAAGCGGCGCATGTCCGCTCCCATCCTTTCTCTCCTATTGTAGCATAAATCTTTATGAAATGGTTAAAACAAATTTAGAAAGGAAGGACTTTATGTCAGACGTGATGACATCACCATTAAACATAGGCGATACACGCATTGTTCAAGTCAAATCCATCGGTATTAACGGTGAGGGCATTGCCTTTGTACAGCGGCAGGCAGTTTTTATTCCTGGTGCATTGCCGGGAGAAGAAGTCCATATTCGCGTTGTTCGAGTCGAAAAAACATATGCCGTCGCGACATTGCTCAAGATTCTTAAGGCTTCACCAGATCGCGTGAGCCCACCGTGTCCAATCTACGAGCGCTGTGGTGGCTGTCAACTGCAACATCTCTCCTATCAAGGGCAACTTAAAGCGAAAGAAGCACTTATCCGCGAATCGTTTGCGCGTTATACCGGCCTACAATCGATTCCCCTTCGTCCGATCATCGGAATGGAGCATCCTTGGGCGTATCGCAATAAAGCACAGCTTATGACCGGTCAAATCGGTCAAACGGTAATCGCTGGGTTATACGCGATGGGAACGCACCGGCTGATCGATTTGTCTGATTGTCCTGTACAGCATCCCCGCGTCAATGAAACCATTTTAAAAACCAAAAAGATGATCGCCGCACTTCATGTGCCTGTGTATGATGAAAAAAAGAAACGCGGCCGCGTGCGGACGATCGTTGCCCGAGTCAGTTTGTTAACCGAAGAAGTTCAACTCACGTTGGTTTTAGCTGAGGATTATTTTCCGGAAGCGAAGGACTTTGTTCGAGCGATCAGACAGAGTCTACCGTACGTTGTTAGCATCCATATGAATGTTCAAGATCGACATACACCGCTCGTCTTTGGTGAAAAAACCCGTCTCCTCTGGGGAAAAGAAAAAATCGAAGAAGCGCTCGGTAGAGAGCGCTATGAACTATCACCACGAGCTTTTTTTCAATTAAATCCATTGCAAACCACGCGTTTGTATGCGTTGGTTGAAGAAGCAGCTGGACTTACCGGTCAAGAGTCCGTCGTCGATGCTTATGCTGGCGTAGGCACCATCGCGCTGACGTTGGCACCTTATGCCCGAGAAGTGCGGGGGATTGAATCGGTTCCAGAAGCAGTAAAAGATGCGGAACGTAATATCAGACGGGCAGGCTATGATCATGTTCATATGACCTTGGGGCGAGCTGAAAAAGTCATGCAGCGTTGGTCGAAGTCTGGTTACAAGCCTGATGTGGTTGTGGTTGATCCACCGCGCAGCGGCCTTGAACCGGCCATGATTCAGGCCATTTTGTCGCTTGCGCCCAAACGCCTTGTGTATGTCTCCTGCAATCCATCGACTTTAGCTAAAAATGCACAGGCGTTGTTGAAAGGGGGATATCGATTAAAATGGGTTCGGCCGGTAGATATGTTTCCGCAGACGGCGCATGTAGAAAGCTGTGCCCTTTTTACTCGATAGAAATTTTTTCCGTTGACATCAATATGATATACTATTAAAATAAAAGTACACACTATATGGGCTGTTTTAATAAAAATAAGATGCAACGTATGGGTGTCCAGAATGATGTATGCGCATTCATCAATGCAGGTGCTTCATACCGTTGGCCAACATATCGAGGGGGAGGCGTTGAAAAGATGGGCCAATATATATGCAAATGCTGTGGGAAGGTACTAGACACATTTGATGCGGAAAAGGTCGTTGTGTATTATGTTGAACCGCAAGAACGTTGCTGCTTAGCATGTGAAGAAGATGAATAGATTTAAATGAACTTAAAATCCGGACGGCTGTATAATAACCATGCCCCTTTCATGAGGTGTACTAAGTTGAACCATACTCGGAAAGGGGCATGTTGTATTTTTTTTAGCGAAGCGGCAAACGTTCTTTAATGACTTTAATAGTGGCTAGAGTTGCATCTTCGGGTCCTTGAACGGGTAGACCTTGAGCAACATTAGCTTCGATATAATCGATGTTATCTTGGGTAATAATCTCACCAGGCATCAAAATAGGAATGCCAGGGGGATAGACCATAATAAATTCTGCCATCACTCTACCTGCACTTTCACTGAGCGGGATCCGTTCGACTTCGGCGTAAAAGGCATCTCTCGGCGAGAGCGCCAATGCTGGCATATCAGGCAGTAAAATATCGGCGGGTGCATATGCGCCATTGGTTTGAAAGGTGGCGGATAAATTGTAAAGTGCTTCGATCAAGCGGTTGATGGTGGTGTCATCATCGCCGGGAGTAATTAAGACTAAGATGTTATACAAGTCGCTGAGCTCAACTTCAATGCGCGCGTGTTCGCGTAAATATTGTTCAGCCTCATAGCCGCTGATGCCTAATCCTGCTACTTGGATGGTGATTTTGGTCGGATCGAGTGCATGAAAAGAATCGTACGCCAGCACGGTCTCATCCAGAATGGCTAAACCGGGGATGTCACGAACGGCCTTTCTTAAACGTCGGCTGAGCGCAATGGTTTGACTTAGAAGTTCTTCGCCGCGGGTGGCCATGTGTCGTCTTGCTGTATCGAGCGAAGACAGTAATAAATATGAGGTGGAAGTCGTCTGAAGCATGCTCATCATCGCCTGTAAACGTTGATGAGAAACGCGGTTGCCTTGTTGAAGCAAAAGCGAGCTTTGTGTCATGGAACCGCCGAGCTTGTGCATGCTCACTGCGGCAACGTCTGCACCTGCTTCCATGGCCGAGGGGGGAAGTTCCGGGTGAAAATAAAGATGCGCACCATGTGCCTCATCGACGAGCACCGGTATACCATAAGCATGCACCAGATCGACATAAGCAGGTAGTTGGCATGCCACACCAAAGTAGGTCGGGTTGATTAAAAGTACGGCACGGGCGTCGGGATGTAGCATCAGCGCGCGTTCTAGGCTCGCATAAGAAATACCATGACTGATACCAAACGTCCGATCCATTTCTGGATAGATAAAAATCGGTAAAGCACCAGCAAAAATAATGGCCGAGAGCACCGATTTATGCACATTTCGAGGAACAATAATTTTTTCACCGGGTCCGGTCGTAGCGAGGATCATGGCCATAATGGCTGTCGATGTCCCTTGAACAGAAAAAAAGGCATGCTCAGCAGCAAATGCTTCAGCGGCGAGGCGCTCAGCTTCACGAATCATGCCATGTGGTGCATGCAAGTCATCAAGCGGCGCAATGTTGATAAGATCCAGCGCAAGAGCCTGTTTGCCGATCGTATCACGAAATAAAGCGTCCATGCCTCGACCACTTTTGTGTCCAGGAATATGAAAGGCGAGCGGCTCTTGCCGCACATGTTCTAAAAGCCCCTCAAATAAAGGTGCCTTAATCTGCCCTTCCAGCGTACGACGATGGTATCGTCCGTCATGGCTCATGTGTTCCATAGTGCATCCCTCTTTTTCTGTTCTAACGCTTATGAGTCGCAGCCACGCATGGACTGGTTGTATAACATGCAGCAATAACAAGAGCCAGTATAGCAGAAGTTTGGGATGCAGGCTACTGTAGGGTTTGCGCACTTTTTTGGAAAAGACTGTATTTGGCGCTATATTACGATTTGATGACAGGGCTTACATTTTGGAGGAAAGTTGTATATAATCGGTGTAGGGCGTGTGTTAAAAGGTATACCTTAAGCTTTGCCGGGCAGGCTCGTTCGAACCTTTATGGATTATGGTTTATGAAAGACCCATTCGACCAGGACACCTTGACGATGGAGCGGACTGGTTTGGAAAGGATGATGGGCAGTTGAATATTGCGTTCTTTCTCCTTCCCAAGGAAGAAGTCATCTATGTAACGCCGCGGACGACCATGCGCCAGGCACTCGAGCGGATGGAAAGACATCGTTATAATGCTGTGCCAATCATTGATCCCGATGGGCGATATGTCGGAACGATCACGGAAGGCGATCTTTTATGGAAGATGAAAAATACACCAGAACTTAACTTCTCTAATGCGCATACGATAAGAGTAGAAGATATTCCGCAATATAAACACCATCAGCCTGTACGCATCGATGCAAACGTGGAAGATTTAATTGCGCTCATGATGGAACAAAACTTTGTACCTGTGATCGATGAACGTGGTATTTTTATCGGTATTGTAAGACGAAAAGAAGTGTTGGAATATTGTGCACGGGGCATTGCGCACGAAGCGCGCAAAAGTCATGCAGCGCCCGTTCAGATGACCAACGAGACGCTGCATCGTTCTTAATCTTCCGAAACACGCCTATCCTTTTCTTAAAAAACGTCTTGATGTCCACGAGCTAAGCGATAGAGCGGTACAAGTGTCTGAAATGTCTCTTCACCGAAGTTGAAAAGATCAACATGATTTTTGAGCGCTTCTTCTTTCGGGAGAATGCGTCCGATGAGAACTTCTGCCGATTTTACCCGAGCTGCCCGCTTCAGCGCTTCTTCCAGATCTTTCGATGTTAAATCTCGGTGAGGAACGTAACTTGGATCCATATGGTTCCAAGACCATACAAACGTCTCCGGGATGTGTTTTTCTATCACTGTGAGATGGTCCAAAAGACGCATGGCAAAAGGTTGTTTGGCAGGGCTTTCGTAAATAAGGGCTAACCAAAAAAAGGCGTGGGTTGACCAGAGGCCGAACTGAAAGTGAGGGTGTTTTTTATAACCACGTGCATCATGAGCCATCGCAACCCACGTATCTTGGGGCGGATGAACTGTTCGCCGTGCATGTTTGGCGATATGCACGAACATTTCTTCTTGCGTCCAGATGCTGAGTAAGGGTGCGATATGTTCAGAGAAGGTGCGAAAGATTGGACGGATCTGTTGTTTAATCGCTTCCATGCGCCCCTCTAATGTGGGGACGGTGAGCGCATCAAAGGCTTGCGGGGATAAGGTAAGCGGTGCCAAATGTTTTCCCTCCGTTTCTATTTTCTTTTTAGCTTAGCATGGGCGTGTCTTTTCCGCAAATTGTGACTTGCACTTTGCCGCTTTTCATAGTATGATAAGATTACTCCAGATAAATTGCTTGAATTCACTGAACACATATACTGGAAGGGGGCGAACGAGATGTTGGCGTTTATGCTGGAGGTAACCGATGTTGAACTGTTGTGTACCGATGAGCAGCTCGCCGAACTCCTCCAGGAACTTAAGAGTCGAGGCATCTCGTTTTCGGTCGATCATAACAGTGCGTCGCAGGTGATTCGGTTTGACGGCGAAAAAGGTATCGACCTTGAATTTCGCCTCCGGGGTGATGGATATAAGCTTGTCAACAAACGGCTTAAATTCCACAATCCGGTTCTTGCTGAACTCTTCCGTGATTTTGTCGTTCGCTATAAAGGGCATGCCACGATTAAGATGTTCCGATCGGAGACGCTTTTCATCCATCATGTTCAGTATGGAGAAGTCGTGCGCATCACCGAAGTCTCTGGCAATCAGCGAAAAGTCCTTCTTGATAAAAAAGAAATGATTACGATGGAAAAAGTCATGCAATCTTTTTTGCTGACGGATATCGAAGAACGTATCCCTAAAGTGCGGGAAGCCATTGATACGGCACTCGATGAACTTCACCGTGCGCTTGAAAGCGGTGACATAGAGACTGTCCATACGCTCAAACGCGAACTCAGAGCCTTGCGCCGCGAGATGCTTCTTTACGAGATGTAAAACAACAGATCGTGTCAAAGACTTTCAAGGCATGCAAGCTGCGTAAAAAGAACGGTAAAGGCGTTCAAGCGTATGGGCGCTCTTTTTTTTGTTCTGCATGTTCATGGAAAAAAATTAAAACACCAAGCATGAATGAGAAAGGATGAACGCATATGGATATCGGTTTTATTGGATTAGGGACGATGGGGCGACCGATGGTCGCCAAGTTGCTCGAACACGGGCATAACGTATGGGTCTATAATCGGTCTCGACCTTCGATGGAATGGGCGGTATCTCAAGGGGCGCAGGCATTAGATACTCCGGCTGCCGTCGGCGCGCGCGCTGCTATTGTCATGAGTGCCCTGCCATATCCTGAGACGGTAGAAAGCGTGTATTTTGGAGAAAACGGAGTCTACCAAGGTTTACAAGAAAGAAACTCTGCCAGTGATGCGCCCATCTGGGTCGATTTAAGTACCATCGGTCCCCAGCATGCCGAATCGTTTGCGGCACGGGCAAAAGCGCTTGGGGTGTCGTTTCTTGATGCCCCCGTCTCTGGAGGACCTATGGGCGTACAAGCAGGGACCTTGACGGTCATGGTGGGCGGTGATGTCGAAGCCTTTTATCGCGTCCGACCTGTTTTAGAGGCGTTTGCCACTCATATTGTGCATGTTGGCCCATCTGGCAAAGGCAGTGTCGTCAAACTGATCAACAACATGCTTGTTGCTGTGCATACGGTCGCCCTTTCGGAAGCCTTTGTTCTTGGTGTTCAAAGTGGAATTGATAGCGATGTGATGTATGAATTGATTAAAGTTAGTACGGGTCACAGTTATATGATCGATCGTACCTACCCATTGATTAAAGAACGAGATTTTGCTGCGCGTTTTAATATTGCTCTTTTACATAAAGATGTGCGTCTTGCTCTAGATTATGCGGCCCGCGAAGGCGTTCCTTTAGAGCAAGTGGCGCTTGCTTCGCAGACGCTCGTTCGCGCTTTGGCGATGGGTTTGGGACAAGATGATATTGCAGCGATTATCCGTCCGCTCGAACACTTGGTCGGTGTCGAGGTCAAAAAGCAAGAAGATCCACGTTAACGGTGGATCTTCTCGATGATGGTCGATAAGCCTTGCTGCATAAAATCTGGCGGAAGATGTCCGCGGGTATAATAGTAATACGTGTCAAAACTCCATTTCATAAGGTGGGCAAGGGGTCCAGAAAATGTAAAGTCTCGGCTTTCACCGTACATATGGTCGGAAAGAATGAGCGTTGCCTGATGGCCCCCGCGATCCATGATACAAAAGATCTCCGGTTTAAACGGTGGGATCTCACCTTTTCCAGTGACATCGTGAAGGATCGAAGCTGCAGCAATTTGAGCTTGAATGACGGCGATGTGACCGAGTTTGGGCATGCTTTTAGCATTGATATCGCCGACAGCATAAACATTTCTATAAGTCGGATGACGCATCGCATCGTCGGTATAAACGTAGCCTTTCTCATCCCCCAATCCCGCTTCTTTTAAAATGTCAAGACCTTTGTAAGGAGGGATGACGATGCTGAGTTCTGTCTCCATCGTGCTGCCATCCGTAAATGTCACGTGATCTTTTTCGATGCTTTGGATTTTTTTGTTGGTGTGAACCGTAATGTTATGCGCTTCGATCAAAGGTTCAAACTTCCGATGAACATCGGGGCCTACATCTTCAAAGAAGATCTCGCCAGGCGTAAAAACGTGGATGGGGCTTTTTTCGCGTAAACCTCTGTGTTGAAGTTCATAATCGAGCATGAACATCACTTCACCAATGGGTCCTTCACAGGGGGCAGAAAGTGTTTTGATGTCGTCATGTGCTGCCCATTCTGTAAGTGCGGCACCCGTTACGATCGGACCGCCATGAAATTGTTGGAGCCTTTCGTAAAGCCTTGGGGCCATATCATCATCACAAATGGAAAATCCATACGTTTTTAATCCGGGAATCGCATCGTAATCTTTAATCGCACCCGTGGCGATCACTAAAAAATCATAAGAGACAGTTTGTCCGCTTTCTAGCGTGATCTCATTTTGTTTGGGTTGAATGTCAATGACACGTTCATTTATAAACTTTCCTCCACGTCGTTCGATGACCGGTTGAAGTGGAATGCGAACGTTTTCCACCGGTTTTCCGGCGAAAGCGACTTCTGGTAAGGCTGGCTTTTCTAGACTTTCTTTACGCGCATCAATCAGCGTGATATCGAATAGATGGCGATGTTTATTGAGACCGTAAAAGGTACTAAGACCACCGAAGCCTCCGCCGATAATAACGACATGGTTTTTACCCAAAATGTTTCCCTCCCGAGACGTATGGCTTACTTTCACTTTCAAATATAACATAGATTGAATGCAAGGACAAACACCGTGGAATGGTTGGAGCCCAATGTTTTTCTCTCACCGATTACCAAGCATCACCCAAGCATACACATAGTATGTTTCTTAGGCCTATTTTTCATGATCTTCATCGTTGATCGCGTGATAAAAAAAGTTTAAGACCGTTTGAAAACGGTCTTAAACAAGGTAAAGATACAATGTCTTAAGGTTGTTCCACACCGAGCAACTTTTTAAAGGCTTGAATATTATCAGCGCTTAAAGCTTGGTACGTAAGACCTTGTTCAAATTGGTCGGTGCGTACGCTTCCCATCGTATGAAGCGCAATGGTCGGAACACCTGCTTCACGGGCAACGGTTTCGGCGAGATCATTGGTTTTAAGTGAGATGACTGCGATGGCTGGGACACCGCGTGCTTTTACATCATCGATGATGGCCCTGAGTTCACCTTGACTGGGCGGTGCTTCAGAACTTAACCCGGCAATGGGGATTTGTTTGAGCCCATAACGATGGGCGAGGTATCCGAAAGCAGCATTGGAGACGACAAAATCTTTACGTGGCGCTTCTTGTGCCAATGTTTTATAAGCTTCATCGATGGCATGCATATCTTGAATGTAACGGTCCGCGTTCGTTTGATAGACCTCTTGCATCTCTGGACGGAGTTCGATGAGCGTATCTCTGAGTCGTTGTGCTACATCGATCATGTAATTGGGATCCAACCAGATATGAGGATCGTACGCTACTTTACTGCTACCTGACGCACTGTTTGTTTGCTCACTGGATGTTTGTTGCGTGCCAGTCGTTTTTTTCAACAGTTCCAGACCGTCGGCTGCCGTAAACAGTTTTGTTTTGGCAGGATCGATGCTTTCTGTGATATTGTTGATCCATTTTTGTTCCATACCAGCGCCGCTTATGATGACAAGATCGCTGTCATGAATCGTTTTTAAATCGCTCGGTTTTGGTTCAAATTCATGTGCTCCGGCGCCGGGCGGAACGATCATGGTTACGTTGGCTGTATCACCAGCAATCTGCCGAGCCATATCATAAAACGGATAAATCGAGGCAGCAATCGCCAAAGGTTTTGTTTCTGCATGTTGTGTCGTGCTGTCTGCATCCGATGGTTGTGCTGCCGGGGGTTGAACCGTGTCCGATTGACCACAAGCAGTCAAGTTCAAGACCAAGAGCAACAAAAGCAAAGGTATAATCAGAGTTGTTCTGATTATTTTTTGATAAGATACGTTCATCATTACATATGTCCTCCTATAAATCGTAATACTTACGAAAATATCCTATCAGGTGCATGGTTGATTGACAAGATAGAATATG
>Ga0265295_1009066_pt1 | contig 10790 bp, 21 predicted proteins | sample Munlansysbiofilm_FD_192503 | JGI IMG/M metagenome (GOLD analysis project Ga0265295, IMG submission 192503) | Leachate microbial communities from a municipal landfill in Southern Ontario, Canada - Methane capture system biofilm | ecosystem: Engineered > Solid waste > Landfill > Unclassified ... | reverse complement strand
TATAAGAATCAAGGATTGATTTTAAAGGATCGTTCATGGGTATGTCCTGAATGTGGGTTAGTTCATGATAGAGATTTGAATGCTGCGTTGAACATAAAGAAAGAAGGGATAAGGATTAAAAATAAGATAGGGATGAGTTTGCCCGAATTAACGCCTTTGGAGAGTAAGTCATTAGACCCTCGTAGAATTAGGAAACAAGTGTTAAATAAATCAGTATTGGTATAAAATATATTAATTTATATTATTTTATATTATTTCATGAGTATTTATCTAACTATTAATTATTGTTTTAATAAAAAACATAAAAATTTTGAAGATAGTTTTAAATATATTATTTTATATTTAAACCAATATCATAAAAATCCAATAAAAACAGATTTTGAATATTTATTGAAATTTTTAAAAAATATTATTCATAACCATATTCTTTAAGAATATTATCAAATTTATTATTTAAATAATTTTTATAATTATTATTCATTAATGGATATATTTCATCAAAATAAAATTTATATTTTTTTTCATTAACATACCCATTAGAAAATTCTATTTTTTTATCTAAAATTTCTATTAAATCAGTTTTATTTATATTTTCAAGATAGGAAAAATTGTTTAAATTCATTAATATATCTCATAATATTTATATATAAATTTTAAATAATAAAAAATTTTATTATCTTTGTAAAATATTAAATATAATTATGAACAATAAATATAGAAAAACTTTAGTTTTAGATTCTGGATATATACCTAGAAGTGTTATATCAAGTGAAAGAGCATTTGTTATTTCATATAAAGGAAATGCTGAAATTGTAGAAGAACATCCTGAATCATTTAAATTGGTAAATCCTAATTTAGATATACCAAAACCATCTATTATTAGAGTTTATAAATATATAAATGTGCCTTTTCAAAAAGTTGCTTTAACAAGAGAAAATATTTATAAAAGAGATAATTATGAATGTGTTTATTGTGGACAAAGTGATAAAAGAACATTAACATTGGATCATGTTATTCCTAAATCAAAAGGTGGTAAAGATGTATGGGAAAATTTAGTAACAGCTTGTAAAAAATGTAATCTAGAAAAAGCAGATTTGACATTAGAAGAATATGGAAAAACTATACCTAAACCATTTCGTCCTCATTATTTGATGTTATTAAAAAAAGTTGATTATTTGCCAGATGAGTGGAGAAAATATTTCTTTTAATATGCTTAAAGAAAAAGATTTGGAATATCAGTCTACTTTTTATAAATATGATACCAATTGGTATGATGGAAATTTTAATTTTCAAATAGAATTTATTGGTTCAAAAAAAGGAATATGTAATTTACTACATTTCGATGAAGTAAATGGTAATGTTGAATTAATAAAAACTTTAAAAAGTTTAGATGATCTAAAATACACATATGAAATTTTAACAAATGATATTTTTAAATAAATATCATTTGTTAAAATTTACCATTTTCCCGCTGGACATACACAATCTTTACATAAAGTTTTAGCCGCTAAAACACACCCACATCCACTAACCATTTCACCTGTTTTTTCGTGTGGTATCATATTTCCTCTATCACATATATTATTATTTTTGAATAATTTACAATCATTACAAATCATTATTCTTTGTTTACTTAATTCGAATAATTCTGGTTCTACATTTCCAAATTTACTTTTTAATAAATTTGACCAACCTTCTAAAATCTGATTCATATTTAACATATTAATTAATTAATTTTTTTCCATTTCATATTATATTTTAATTGAAATGATCCAATATATTCCTTTTTCCATTCAGATGGTGATATAATAGATAATATATTTTCATCACCATCTTTATATAAATGATATATATTACCTATTTTTGGTTCAAATTTAAATTTTGATTCATAAACAACTTTATTCCAATAAAAATCTTCTTGTAATTTTTCAAATTCATTTTTAATTTCTTCATAACGTTCATCAAATTCATTTTGTGATTTTTTTATACCTATTGATTTCCATAATGATCCATCAAATTTTATATTACCATTTAATTGAACATCACTTTTTTTCTTGGGAATTAAATACATTTTTTAAATAATATTTTAATATTTTATATGAAAAAAAAATATAAATGATTAAAATAATTTTTATTTTCATATTTTATATTTATATTTGTAAAAATATTAAAAATATGAAAAGATTAAAATTAACAAGAGAAGATTTAATTAGTAGAATTGAAGAAAAATATACTGATAATCCTGAAAAAATTACTAGTTTTTTAGAACCAGAATTTATTATTGATATGTATATTAATGGTTATACTGGAATTAAAAATTTAACTGATCAAGAATTAATGGATATGTTTGATATTGATTTTAATCCAGCTTCAATTGATTCAATTGGTTCAGGTTGGTTTGAAATTGAATTTGATGATGAAGATGATTATGATGATAATATAGAAGATTGGTAAGTTATGAATTATATAATATTAGATTTAGAAGCAACTTGTTGGGAAAATAGAAATTCTGGAAATAAAAATGAAATAATAGAAATTGGTGCAATTAAAGTAAATGATAAAAATGAAATAATTGACGAATTTAATGAATTTATTAAACCTAAATTAAATCCAGAATTATCTGATTTTTGTAAAAACCTAACTTCAATTAAACAAGAAGATATTGATAATGCTGAAACATTTGATAAAATTATTCAAAAATTTAAAAATTGGATAAATTTAAATGAAGATTTTTATCTTTGTAGTTGGGGGTTTTATGATAAATATCAATTTATTCATGATTGTAAATTACATAATATAAATGTTGATTGGTTAAATAATCACATTAGTTTAAAACATCAATATACTTTTATTAAAGGAACAAAAAAACATATTGGTATGGGAACTGCTTTAAAAATTGAAAAAATGAATTTAGATGGTTTTCACCACAGAGGTATAGATGATGCGAGAAATATAACAAAAATATTTCAAAAATATTTTAATAAATGGAATTTTAAATAATATATATGACTGAAAAACAAGAAAAAATTTTAAAAGGTACTATTTCAATGTATGAACAATCTGGTGAGTTAGTTACATCTGTAATATTTGATCCAAAAGATATAAATGAATTAGTTAAATTAAATAAAATAAAAATTTTAAAAAATCCATATAAAATTGGTGATGATTTTTTTGGTTTAATTGGATATAATTATGTGACTAATATTTTCGAATTAATTAAATTTAGAAAATTAAGAGAAAAACACGGAGTTAAAAAAGCAATGTCTATGGTAAATCATGTTAAATTATAATTATGGATAAACTAAAAGAAAAAATTAAATTTTTAAAAAAATTAATTGATATTTCATTATTAGAATCTAATTGGGATAGTTATGGTGCTGAACCAGTTAAAAGTAAAGTTATTAAGAAGTCTAAAAAATTAGGTTTAAAATTAATTAATAATGATATTGATTTATTTATGAGTCCAGGACCAAATGGTGAAATATCAATTGAATTTAAAATAGATAATGATTATGAATTTATTATTTATGAAACAAAAACAATTTATTTAATTTATGATATTAATAATAATGTTTTAGAACAAAACTTTTTAACAAAAGATATATTAAAAAATATTATAAATAAAAAAAATTAAAATGAAATTTGTTATATTTTTAAAAAATATTTGGATATTTAGAAAATTTCTATGGTATTATAGATGGTGGGATTTCGTATTTATTTTACAATCTTTGAAATATTCTATAAAAAATTCTGAAAAAAATTTAAGAAAAAAAGGTAATGAAATAGAATTGTCCCGTTTTAAAAAATGTGATAAAATGAAAAGGGCTGTTGATATAATTGATCATATAATAAATTATAATTACATAGAATTAGCTGAAAAAGAATTAAATAAAAATATAATAAATAAAGGATTTTATTTTTTACCAATTGAAAATTCTGATTCATACGAAATGCTTAATAATTTAGATGATTATGAAAATAATCACAATAATGAAATTTATAAAAAATCAGATGAAATTGAAGAAAAAGAATGGAACGAATTAATTAATATTTTAAAAGGTCAAGATTATTCAAAATTTGATAAAAATAAAGATTGGGATGAACAATTTGATGGCAGTGGATTAAGAAATTGGTGGGATTAATTAAAAATTAAAAATATGGAAAAAATTAGTAAAATAGGAGTTAATAATATAATTGATTTAATAAATCATAATTCAATTGTTGATAAATATTATCAACCTCAAATTGAAATAATAGATAAAACAAAAAATTCTGATTTTTTAATTTTTTGTGATAAATTATCTGATTTTACATTTGTTGATGAATTAGGAGGGAAAAGTTATACGAGAAGATATAGAATAGATAAAAATTTAAATGATGTAATTCATAAAGCAGATACAGGAATTTCTTGTGGTATAAAAGTTATTAAAAATCCTTTAATTAAATTAAGTGAATGGGAAGAATGGGAAGATGGTTATATTGAAGGTTTTATAAGGATGGATAGTGATATTAAAGGTATAGAATGGTTTGTTTGGCAATATATAAAAATGTCTAAATTATCTATTATCTTAAATGAATTTAAAGATGATTTATATATTTTTAATTAGGAAGATTTAATTATTTTATTTAAATTTGTAGAATGAATGAAATTGGATATTGTTGTATAAATCTATTTGTGAAATAGAAGCAAAATCAAAAGATAAAGCAGTTTTAAAATATATTAAAGATTATAATTAAAATTGTTTTTTTAAATATAAATTATAAAATTTATCAAAATATTTTTCAAATATATCTAATGGGACATAATGTGACATTCCATCTTCAACATACATTTTATTACCAACTTTAAAAAAATCTTTACTTTGTAAAAATTCTAAAGATAAATGAAAATCTACTCCACCTTTCTTTTTTAAATCTCTATTACCTATTAAAACCATTTGTTTATTAAATGTAGGTGATTCATAAAATTCTGTAGGTAATTTTTGTATTTTTGGTGCTTCGCTTGTGGATGCAAGAGCAGGAACTAATATTAATGCAGGAATTTTATAATAATTCGATAAATAAAAACTCATATATCCCCCTGCACTATTACCAACAATTGCATCTATTTCGTTTTTTACAAATTCTCTATTTATTGTTTCAAATAAATTTAAATCAGAATACCAGTATGTTATTGGAGTAATTATATTATCTCCATATTTTTCCATTATTTTTACTTTATTTGTTACTTCAAATGGAACTAAATTACCATATTCATCTATTTCTTTTGTTGAACCTTGTATATTAAGTATATTCATCTATTTGATATATTTTTATTTTTATATATTAATTTTTTAATATATAAAAATAAAAATATATCAAATAGATGAAATATTTAAAAAAATTTAATTATTATTTAAAAGAAAATATAGATATAGACCCATTTGAAGAAGAAGATTGGGATGAAGTTGATACTGAAGAAATTCCTTTTTTAATAAAGAAATTAAAAAATAAAGAAATTGATATTTTTAATATCCCACTTAATATATTAAAACATATAAATGATTTATCATTTGATTTATTAAGATTAAATAATAAAGATACAATAGTTGAAGATTCTATTAAATTATTTAATTTAATATCAAATAATAATAATGTAGAATTATTATTTTCTAAAATTTTAGAAAATTTAAATACTAAAGATGATTTTTATTTATTATTGAAATATAAAAATACTTTTAATAATTTTGAAGAACTTTTAAGTAATTCTATAAATATATTATTTGAAAATATAAAAGATATAGATATGGAATTTATTGAATACATTTCAAAATTTATTAATATTAATATATCTGAATTATTAAATAGTAGAAATTTTATTAGTAATATAACTGGTGAATCATTATATAATATAATGAAAAATTATGATTTAGATTTAGATGAAATTGAAGTTGATTCTTTAGAATATGAATCTATTATATATTTAATAGGTAAATTTTATATAGAAAATAAAATAGAAAAAAATAGCTTAACATCATATTTTGCATATTTAATTTCAAAAAATGAAGATTTTTTTAATTATGTTAAAATCTATAAAAATAAAAATAATGAAAAATATATTTTATATAATGATTTATCAAATCTTGAAGATTTTTTTAATAATAGAATATATAAAGTTGATATGGTAGATTACTGGGATTATTTTTTAGATAATAATTATAATTTACCACCTGAAGATTTTACTTATTATTTAAATATTAATGCTACTTTATTTTTTGTTAAATTATTTAAAAAATATAATATAGGAGATTTTTCTAATTTTAATTTAGAAAATTTAAAAAATAATGAAAAAGAATTCCAAAAGTTAAAAAATTATATAGAAGAAATAATCATTTATGGTAAAGATGGTGAATTTGATACAAATTTAGATTTTGATGAAATTATTGATAAAATAAAAAAATCTTTAAACCATGCACAATCTGATGCAGATGCTAATGAATATTTTAATATACTAACCAGACAATTAAAAAAATATTTTTATGATTGGGAAAATAGTAATACAATATATAATTGGAATGAAAGTGATAAATTAGCAATGAAACCGAAATTAGATTTTTTATTTGATAAATTATATATTCCAAGTTTAATTTATAATTATGGTTATTATTTTGATATTTATGATATGATAGATGATATTTTAAATGATGATGGTAGAATTATACCAAATATAGATTATGTTAATGGGTCTATTGATAAAAATCATTTTAGTGAATTAATAGTTGATAATTTATATAATTATATTTAAAAAATAAAAATATAAAATGAAAAAATTTACAGGAATTTATGAAAATTACAAAAGTGAATTATTAAAAAATAAACTAATTGATAAAAGTAATTTATATATTACAATAGATTGTGATTTTTGTAATTTTAGAGAGGAATTCAAATGTGAAAATAAAGTTGCAGAAAAAGAAGAATGGTGGTTATCATCTGAAAATTTTATTAATAAAAATTGGAATGAATTAATAACACCAGAAAAAAAAGGAATTGCTTGTCCTAATTGTATTGAAAAATGGAAAAACGGAGATTGGTATAATAATGAATAAATATGAAAGAACAAATGTGTGGGAATTTAATCCTGAATCAAATTGGCATCCTGCTCCATTTCCTAAAAAATTAGTTGAAAAAATTGTAAAATATTATTCTTATGAAAATGAAATTGTTTATGATCCATTTGCAGGTAGCGGAACAACTGGTAAAGTTTGTAATGAATTAAATAGAAATTGGATAATGAGCGAACTAAAAAAAGAATATTATGATAAAATTAAAGAATTTATTTAATTCTTTTAATATCAGTCATTGATGTTATTTCATACATTGATTCTCCAATTTTTAATTTTTTAATCATCATATTAAAATTAGATGAAAATTTTGGAATTTTAGTTTTTTCTAAAATTTCTTTTTTTCCATTTTTATAAGTTACTTCATATTCCATATTGTTTTTATTTATATATATCTAATTATATATTATAAGTTTTTAATTATTAAATTTTAATATATAATAAAAATAATATAACAAATGGAAATTAAAAATTTTAATGATTATTTTAAAAAAGATTTTAATAGAGTTGATTTCTATGAGGAATATTATAAAAATTTATCACCATCTGATTTTAAAATAACTAAAAAAGATGATGAAATAATTATTAAAATAACCGAAACTAAAAACGGTAAAATAAAAAAAATAAAATAAATATGAAAAATTTTACACAATATTTTAAAATGAATGAAGATCTTGATAGTGAATTAAGAGATAAAATATCAAGTGATTATAAATCTTTAAAAAGAGGTATATTAGAATTAATTGAAAAAACTGTTGATGAATCAGAAAAACTTATTAATGTTCAAAATTTTATGAACGATTATATTGATGATGAAGATTTAATTTTAGAAGAATTTGTTGAAAATAATGATATTTATGATTTTTATTTAAAATATCAATCAGATATAGATTCAATTTTATCTGATAATGATTATTATGATAAATCACCTTCTGAATTAAGTGTTTTTAGCTTATATGATTATGTTATTGAAGGAACAAAAGAATCTGTTAAAATGTGCATTGAAGAAATGTATGATGAACTATTTTCAATTGATTAAAAATAAATTTAAATTGTGAAAAAAATTATATTATTAATATTTTTTATTATTAGTTTTTATGCTTGTAATAAAGAATATTATGTTGAAAAATATAATTATAATAAGTTAAAATCTGAATCTAATTTAATTAAACTAAAAACAAATGATTCATTAATTATGATTGAACCAAGAGAAATTCCATTAATAGAAATATATTCAGAAATAGAACATGTCCCATTAATGGAAGTAGAATCAGTAGAAGATATTTATCCAATTTCAGAAATTGATAATATATTAATATATGAAAATAATAATTTTGGCGATATTAATTATGTGTTAATAGATACTATGGTAGTTGGTTATATTAATAAAGTTAATATGACTATATCTGATTCAATAAATATTGATGTTATAATAGATAATATTGAAACATTTACAAATAATAATATTTTTACTGAAACTATTAGAATATCACCATTGATGAGTTCTAAATTAATTGATCCAACTGGTGGTGATAATTTTAATATTGTTCCAATAACACCTGAAGAACAAATAATTGAAAATCAACAATTTACAAAATGGGAATGGAATGTAATACCTTTAAAAAAAGGAGAACATAAATTAATATTAATTGTTGATATAATATATGATAATAATAAAAAAAATATAAAGGTTTATGAAGATTTCATATACGTTTATAGTAAAGAAACTATTATTGATAAACTATTTAATTTTATCAATAATTATTGGGAATGGATAATATCTACATTAATTATTCCATTTATAATTTTTATATATGAAAAATATAAAAAATAAATTTTAAACAGGAATACCGTAATTACCAGCTAAATTAATTAATCCAGGTCCACCTGGTCGTCTTGATGAATCATTAAAAAATGTTAAATCAACATTTCTATTTGACGGTTTATTATATGAAATATGAATCCATGGTAATCTAGTTCCCCTGTTCTTATATTCTAATAAAAGTTGATCGTGTGGTATATTTTGACTAATCCAATTTGCAATTTCTTTATAATCACTATTTCTTATATTACTAAATTGTAAATCAGCAGCTTGTCCTTTATAATGTTGAGATCTACCATTACCATGTCTAAAACAACTAGTTACCATCATATTTGGATATTTTTCTTTAATCGGATCTAATACATCAGTTGCTAAATTTTTCAAATTACAAGCAATTTGTTCAATTGTTAACCCTTTTTGTTGTTTTAATCGATAACTAGAAACAACAGCATTAGTTGTCAATTGAGATAAAACAAAATAATTTGATATTCTCATGGAGTAATCTATACCATTTAAGAAATCATCACATTCTACTTGCTCCCCACTTAATTCTTCTGGTGGAATTGCATTAGAATCAACATAATCTGTATTATTATATTGATTTATATTATAATTAGAATTAGAATTATTAATATTATTTGATTCAATTCTTTGAATTTCGTTTCTTATGGATTCTAATTGTTCAGAACAACTTACTAAATGTGAATTTAAATCATCAGGATCAGCATCATATGTTGTTAAATCATTAATTTTATTTTGTTCATTAGCTGATTCACATGATATAATTTCTCCAATTTCAGTTTCTATTATATTAATATCATTTAATTTTAAATCAACATCATGAGTATATGTTTTTGTTTCATATTTTCTTTTATGTTTATCATTATCTTCTTCAATTTCATTATTATCAACCATAAATATATTATTAGATAAAAATGTTCTTCTAATAGATTGATATTCTGTTAATATAGTATCTATTGTTGGTTTTAAAATTGGAGCTGAACTATTACCTATTAATGAACCAGGTTTTAATAATTCTTTCACAAATTTATCAAACCAATCTATCCAATGATTTCCAAATAAAGCTTGTTGTGTTGATTTATTTCTATCTCCTAAATTAATTCTTTGATTATTGTCTTTTAAATCTAAACTTATATTTTCCTTATCTATTACAAAATTATTAAAGTAATAATCAATTTTAAATTCATCATTATCAGAATAAACTTGTGTTCTGTGATCATATAATAATGCTGAAAAATTTTTATAATTATCATCATCCATATTATCTAATCTATCTTTTAAATTTATATTATAATTTTCAGCATCTAAATAATAAGGTGAATATAAATTATCTTTTATAAAAATAACACTAACTAATTTTCCTATAGCTGGAACATGAAATTTTTTACCATCTGTTTGATTAAAAGGTGATGACCAAGGTATATCATCAGTTGGTATTTGATCATAAACTCCAAATACTCTAACTTTTAATCTACCCAATCTTCTTGGGTCTATATTTTCCTCAACTAATCCAATATAAATATTCATAAATTAAAATTATATTTTATCTCCATCTAATTTATTATTGTTTTTATTAACATCTTTTTCTTTATCATGTTCTGAATTTGGATATTTATAAATAGGTCCATTTCCTTGATAAACTTCACCATTAGCTGGTTTATAAATATGTCCTTCCTCTTGATAAACTTCACCATCAGCTGGTTTATAAATAGGACCATTTTCTTGATAAACTTCACCATCAGCAGGTTTATAAATAGGTCCTTCCTCTTGATAAACTTCACCATCAGCAGGTTTATAAATAGGTCCTTCCTCTTGATAAACTTTTCCATCAGCAGGTTTATAAATAG
>Ga0265295_1009065_pt1 | contig 10791 bp, 6 predicted proteins | sample Munlansysbiofilm_FD_192503 | JGI IMG/M metagenome (GOLD analysis project Ga0265295, IMG submission 192503) | Leachate microbial communities from a municipal landfill in Southern Ontario, Canada - Methane capture system biofilm | ecosystem: Engineered > Solid waste > Landfill > Unclassified ... | reverse complement strand
CTTGAAATAAAAACCAGATAGTGCAATATCACCAATTACATCTAAAAGCTTATGCCTTGCACACTCATTCTCAAAATGAAGATTAAGGTGGTTCAAATATCCGCTCTTCCCCCTTCCAAGTTTATCCGAGTTGAAAAGTGATGCTAATCTGTCAAGCTCCTCTTGTGGCACCTCATTTTCTACAACTACTATGGCATTATTTAAATCACCTCCCTTGATTAGGTTGTTTTTAAACAATGGTTCAAGTTCGTGAAAAAAGACGAAAGTCCTGCAGGGAGCAATCTCAGAAGCAAAGTTCGTGTCAGCCTTGTATCTTGCAAATTGGTGACCTAAAACCTTTGAGTTAAAATCAATCATCACTTCAGCCGAGAACTCATCATCAGGGTAAATTGCAAGCTCTGCACCTGACTCATCATCTTTTACAACTATCTTCTCTTTTACTTCAAATACTCTCCTCTCTGACTCCTGATCTTCAAGGCCATCAGCAAGAATGGCATCAGTATAAGGCTTTGAACTTCCATCAAGAATAGGAACTTCAGGACCATCAAGAGTTATAAGCGCATTATCTACTCCAAGTGCATATAGTGCTGCAAGTATATGTTCTGTAGTGGCAACTGATACAGCTCCCTTCACCAAAGTTGTATTCCTTAAGGAGTGGGAAACATAATCTGTAATAGCATCAATTATAGGTTCGCCATCTAAGTCTGATCTTTTAAATTTTACTCCGTGATTCTCAGGAGCGGGTGTAATAAACATAGTCACCTGCACACCGGTGTGCAAACCCTTTCCTTTGAATGTATATGACTGTTTTAGTGTGCGTTGAGTTATTAGCATAAAGAATCTGAATGTGTAAAACTTGGCAAAGATAGTAAATTATTGATTTTTGTGTAATTTTTTGAATACAGTGTAGGCTCTGAAATACTCTTTTGCGTCGAATGCTGGTGACCCAATGAGAACCTCTCCCTCTTTCTTAATAGTGCTCATAATACCAGCCTGTGCACCAATTTTAGTATTATCTGCAATAGATATATGCCCTGCAATTCCTACCTGTCCCCCTAGCTGACAATTTTTACCGATTTTTGCAGATCCGGCAACACCTGTAAGAGCTGCTATTACTGTATTATCTCCTATTTCCACATTGTGACCTATCTGAATAAGATTGTCCAGTTTAACCCCTTTGCAAATCAATGTAGAGCCCATTGTAGCCCTGTCAATTGTAGTCCCCGCACCTATTTCAACATTATCTTCAATTACAACATTACCCGTCTGAGGAATCTTCTTGTAACTTCCGTCAGAGGATGGTGCAAATCCAAAACCATCTGCGCCTATTACAGAATTTGAGTGAATAATGCAGTTGTTTCCTATTTTACAACCCGAATATATCTTTACTCCCGGATGTATAATAGTTCCATTGCCTATGATAACATCATTCCCAATAAAAACCTGAGCGAAAATCTGTGCCCCCTTGCCTATTTTTGATCGCTTCCCAATATAAGACGATGGACCAACATATGAACCCTTTTCAAGTTTAGCACTCCAGGCAACTGTTGCTCTCCAGGATCTTCCACTCCTGTTAACCTCCTTCATTGAGTTAAAGAGGTCAAGCATTACAGCTATAGATTCATATGCATTATCTACTTGAATAATTGTGGCATTTACAGCGGAAGAGGGAGAAAAACTTCTGTTTAAAAGAACTACACTAGCCTTTGTTGTGTATAAATGATTTTCATATTTGGGGTTTGCCAAAAAGCAAAGTGATCCCTCCTTGCCATACTCAATTCTAGAGATTGTTTTTACCACAACATTTGGGTCGCCTACAACCGTTCCTTTTAAATGAGAGGCAATTTCCGAAGCCTTAAGTTCCATTAGAAATAATATTTTTTGGGGGTGCAAAGAAAGTACTTTTTGGTGATTTGAGAAAAGGCCTTTGAAGAAAGCATATCAGAAATCTCATAAATATCCCCTGTATCTCCTCTTTTTGATAATATTCTGATATTCTCCTCACCTCTGTCATATCCTCTGTTCTGCACTTCTCCTGTTTTAACAAAGTATCCGGCCTCCTTTGCAGAGAAGCCGCTTCTTTCTGTAAGTTCGCGTATTAATGTCTCAAAAGTTATGCCATCAAAAGGCTCTTTAGACAACTCAATCCTAGGGAGTCTCCTCTCGACAAGCATTCTGCACAAAATCGAGAGAGGCTTATCATCATTCAGAGACCACTGTTTAATAGCAGACATTACATCAGTATCGTCCAATCTTGCAAACATATCAAGAACAACTTCATCGTTGATGGAAGATTTATCAATAGTTTTATCAAGAAAATAGAGGAGAGCAGGAGAGCCGGGAATTTGAACCGAAGCGCTTTTAAGCTCTCTAGCCCTTTTTAATATCTCAACAAGGAGCTGCTCCGCAGCAATAACCGTTTTATGAAGATATACCTGCCAGTACATCAATCTTCTTGATATCAAAAATTTTTCAACAGAGTATATACCCTTCTCCTCAATCACCAAATTGTTATCCTTAACAGTCATCATCTTAATAATCCTCTCGTGCCCTATCATCCCTTCAGCTACTCCTGAGAAGAAACTATCCCTTCTTAAATAGTCTAATCTATCAACATCCAGCTGACTAGATACTAGTTGGTGAAGAAATTTTCTTGGATATCCTCCGGTGAAAATATCAATTGCCATTGAAATCCTTCCTCCCATCTCTCTGTTAATCCTCTTCATCAAAGCCAGAGTTATCTCCTCGTGAGAGACTCCGCAAAGTATATTATTTTCAAGAGCGTGGCTAAAAGGGCCGTGTCCAACATCGTGCAATAAAATGGCGACCATTGCCTGCTCTTGCTCCTCTTCACTTATTAAAATACCCTTGATTATAAGTATATTAATAGCCTCGTTCATCAAATGCATTGCCCCTAAAGCGTGATTAAGGCGTGTGTGACAAGCACCGGGATATACCAGATTTGTAAGTCCAAGCTGCTTTATCTCCTTTAATCTTTGGAAAAGAGGATGCTGAATTATCTCAAGAATTACTCCACCTGGAATATTGATAAATCCGTGAACAGGATCGTTGATTATTTTATACTGTTTTATCATTGAGTAAAGGTATTAAATAAAAATATTTTCATAGTAAAAAAAATATACCTATATTTGCAGCGGATTTAGAGAAAAGGAGATAAGGGGACGGCAGTCCCCTTATTTATTACATTTACATCAATTATGATTGAAAAAGAGAAGATAGCAGAAACGATAGAATCTTACCTTGAGTCAAACTCACTATTTCTTGTCTCTGTTGAGATTAGCAAAGACAATGATATTGAGGTAACTGTAGATTCAGAGGGTAGAGTTGATCTCTCTCACTGCATTGACATCAACAATATAATTGGAGAGAGGTTTGATCGTGATAGTGAGGATTATTCGCTAACTGTTACTTCAGCCGGACTGGATCAACCATTCAGAGTTCTTAGACAGTATCAAAAATATATTGGAAAAGAGGTTGAAGTTGTATTAAAAGCCGGAGGGAAGATAAAGGTTATCCTTGAAGCTGTCAATGAAGAGAGTATGGAGGTCTCCTCTGAAAAAAGCATTAAAGTTGAAGGGAAGAAAAAGCGGGAGAAGATTATTGAGAGAAGAGAAATCAAACTTGCAGATGTAAAATCCACAAAACCGATAATAAATTTCAAGTAATACAAATAAGGAACTTACCTATTATGGAAGGGTTAAATTTAATAAGCACATTTGCTGAATTCAAAGAGTTGAAGAACATAGACCGTCCAACTATGATGAGCGTTCTGGAGGATATTTTCCGCAACCAACTCATTAAAATGTACGGTACTGCAGACAACTTTGACATCATCATAAACATAGACAAAGGTGACTTTGAGATATGGAGAAATCGTGAAGTTGTTGAAGTGGTTGAAGATCCTACAACTCAAATATCACTTGAAGAGGTATCCAAAATTGATGACTCCCTTCAGGTAGGAGAGCTATATCCAGAGGAGGTAAAACTATCGGCCTTTGGTAGAAGAGGTATTCTGAATCTTCGCCAGAATCTCTCTGGAAGAATAATGGATATAGAAAAAGCAAATCTATATAATACTTATAAAGAGAGAGTTGGAGAGGTAGTTGTTGGAGAGGTTTATCAGGTATGGAAAAAAGAGGTACTTGTTATGGATGAAGAGGGCAATGAGCTGCTTCTTCCTAAGACTGAACAAATACCATCTGACTTTTTCCGTAAAGGTGACTCTGTAAGAGCTGTTGTTGCAAGAGTAGATCTTAAAAACAACAATCCTGTCATTATACTCTCCAGAACTGCAAACGAGTTTCTTGAGAGACTCTTTGAACAGGAGGTTCCGGAAATTTTTGATGGTCTTATAACTATCAAAAAGATTGTCCGCATACCTGGAGAGAGAGCTAAAGTAGCTGTTGAATCTTATGATGAGAGAATTGATCCTGTTGGTGCTTGCGTAGGTGTTAAGGGTTCCAGAATCCACGGAATTGTTAAAGAGCTTCGCAACGAAAACATTGATATCATAAACTGGACTTCTAATATGCAGCTTCTTATTCAAAGAGCTTTAAGTCCTGCTAAAATTACTTCAGTAAAAATTCACGACGACATCAAAAAAGTTTTTGTATCACTTAATCCAAGCGATGTATCTCTTGCTATAGGCAAGGGGGGAAGTAACATTAAGCTTGCGGGTCAGCTAGTGGGTATGGAGATTGAGGTTTTCCGTGAAATTGACGAAGATGAAGATGACGTTATGCTAGATGAGTTTACAGACGAAATTGATGAGTGGGTAATCAAGGCTCTTCAATCAATAGGTTGTGATACTGCAAAAAGCGTACTTGCCATTCCGGATGCCGAGATTGCTCGCAGAGCAGATCTTGAAGTTGAAACAGTCCAGGAAGTTAAGAAAATATTGAACTCAGAATTTGAGGAGAACAACTAAAAAAACAAACAGAGAGTAGACATATGACAGAAAGCGAAAATATAAGAGTTAACATAGTTCTCAAGGAATTCAACATTGGGCTGGGGACCTTGTCCGATTTCCTTAAAGCAAAGAAGATTGACATAGACCTAAAACCAATTACTAAGCTTAGTCCCGATGTCTATGCTCTCATTCAGAAAGAATTTGGCAAAGAGCAACTTATCAAGGAACAATCCAAGAAGGTTGCAATTAAAGTGAAGGATATCACTGATCAAGCCGATATGCACAAACAGGAGGATCACGAAGAGGAGACTCAGGTAAGAGAGGTATTTATCAAAACATCTATTGTGGAGCCCCCACAGCCTAAGATAATTGGCAAGATAGACCTTGACAAACCATTTCATCAGTCTCAACCGGTAACTCCCCAGAAACCGGAAACCAAGCCTGAACCTGTTATTGCAAAGGATATCGTTGAAAAGGTGACTGAGGTACAACCAGTGGAAGAGAAGCCGGAAGTTGTAGCAGAAGAGAGAATCGCTGAAGAGAAAGCTATTGAGGAGAAAGTTGTTGAAAAAGAAACTGAAATAGCTCCTGAAAAGCCAACTGATGTTATTTCAGAAAAACCGATTGAGATAACTCCAGAAAAAACAGATGAGATAATTTCAGAGGTTCCTGCAGTGAAGGATACTATAGTTATCAAGGACGAGATTCCTGAGAAGGCTGCTGAAATTTCTGTGGAAGATAAATCAGAAATGGCCGTTAAACAGAGTTCAGACAAAGCTTCTGAAAAAAGTGAAGAGAAGAAAAAAGGTGTAGAGAAGGATAAGAAGAGAGTTGCAGTTAAAACTGACATTAAGAAAAAAATTGAGCAGAAAGAGGCAGATGCAGGGGAGACTCAAGCACCTGCTCCTATCGAACATATTGAAACAAAATTTGAGAAACTTGCCGGACCTAAAATTAGCGGCACTTTAGACCTAACGCAATTTGAGAAGAAGAAGAGCGAACTAAAACCACATAAAGGTAAAAGAGAGAGAATTCACAAAAGCGGAAAAGAGAAGGTTGATATCTCAAGAGAGTCTGGTAATGATCGTAAACCTGCAAAAAGTGCAGAGACTCCTGGGACAGGAAAGAACCTTAGACCGGCAAAGGATCCTAAACATCTTGTTAAATCAAAAGACAGATTTAAACCTGTTAGAGCTGAGGTAGACGAAGATGCTGTTCAAAAACAGATCAAAGAGACCTACGCAAGAATGACAGAGGGGAAAGGTAAGACAAGAGGCTCTAAATACAGAAGAGACAAGAGAGATTTGGTGAGCCAGAAGATGATGGAGGAGCAGGAGATGCAGGAAAAGAGCTCTAACATCCTCAAAGTTACCGAGTTTGTAACAGTTAACGATCTCTCAATTATGATGGACGTTCCTGTTATAAAAGTAATTGAGGCCTGTATGAATCTGGGACTTATGGTATCCATTAATCAGCGTCTTGATGCTGAGGCAATGGTACTTGTTGCAGAGGAGTTTGGCTTTACTATGGAGTTTATCACTGCAGATATTCAGGGTGCAATTCAGGAAGAGGCAGATACTGAAGAGAATCTTATGCCAAGACCTCCAATTGTAACAGTAATGGGCCACGTTGACCACGGAAAAACATCACTACTTGACTATGTGAGAAAAGCAAACGTGATTGCAGGTGAGGCGGGAGGAATAACTCAGCATATTGGTGCATACAATGTTAAACTACCTACCGGACAAAAAATCACATTCTTAGATACTCCGGGGCACGAGGCATTTACTGCAATGCGTGCAAGGGGAGCAAAAGTTACCGATATTGCCATTATTATAATTGCTGCTGATGATGCCGTGATGCCTCAAACAAAAGAGGCCATTAATCACGCTCAAGCCGCAGGTGTTCCTATGATTTTTGCAATTAACAAAATTGACAAACCGGGAGCAAACGGCGAGAAGATTAAGGAGCAACTTGCAAATATGAATCTACTTGTTGAAGATTGGGGAGGTAAATTTCAGTGCCAAGAGATATCTGCAAAGCAGGGACTCAATGTAGATAAGCTTTTGGAAAAAGTTCTACTTGAAGCAGAGTTGCTGGATCTCAAAGCAAATCCAAATAAAAATGCCAACGGAACTGTTATTGAATCATCTCTGGATAAGGGAAGAGGATTCCTCGCCACTGTACTTGTACATTCAGGCACAATGAAAGTTGGAGACTTTTTACTCAGCGGAAGCTACCACGGAAAAATCAAGGCTATGTTCAATGAAAGGGGACAAAAGGTTACAGAGGCCGGTCCATCCACCCCTGTATCTATACTCGGCCTTAACGGAGCTCCTGCAGCTGGTGAGATCTTCAACATTATGACAGATGAGAAAGAGGCTAAAGATATCGCCAATAAGAGGGAGCAGCTTCTAAGAATTCAGGGCCTTAAGACTCAGAAACACATTACTCTTGAAGAGATAGGAAGGAGAATTGCTATTGGCAACTTCCAAGAGTTGAATATAATTGTTAAAGGTGACGTAGATGGATCTATAGAGGCACTCTCTGATTCACTTATCAAGCTTTCAAACGAAGAGATTCACGTAAATGTAATACACAAAGCTGTTGGTGCAATCTCTGAAAGCGACGTTCTTTTAGCAGCAGCGTCAAATGCAATTATTATTGGCTTCCAGGTTCGTCCATCATCTAATTCAAGAAAACTGGCAGATAAGGAGGAGATTGAGATTCGTCTCTACTCTGTTATCTACGATGCAATAAATGAGGTTAAGAGCGGTATAGAAGGTATGCTTGCTCCAGAGGAGAAAGAGGAGATAACAGCAACTGCAGAGGTACGTGAAACGTTTAAAATCTCTAAGGTGGGTACAATTGCCGGTTGTATGGTTAAAGAGGGCAAACTTACAAGAAGTGCCAAGATACGTGTTATCAGAGATGGTATTGTTATCTACACCGGAACACTCGGTTCACTTAAGAGGTTCAAGGATGATGTTAAGGAGGTTGCTTCAGGATATGACTGCGGTCTTAACGTTGACAACTTTAACGATATTAAAGTAGGAGATATTATTGAATCATATACAATAGTGGAAATTAAGAGAAAGCTATCATAGCCTCTCTTAAATTATATTCACTTCTGGTTCAATATCAATATTAAAGCGCTCTTTGACAGCAGCACGTATTTCGTCTGCAAGGTCAAGGAGCTCTTTTCCTTTTGCCCCTTCAAATGCAAGAAGGACCAAAGCCTGATTTTCGTGAACACCCACACTTCCCTTACGAATACCCTTAAATCCACACTGGTCAATTAGCCAGGCGGCGGGCACCTTACTCAGACCCTCACCGGCAGGAAAAATTTTCAAAGATGGGTTTTCCTCCTTTATTGCAGAAGCCTGTTGAGCAGGAATAACCGGATTTTTGAAGAAACTACCTGCATTACCAACAACATTTGGATCAGGAAGTTTTGATTCGCGTATTTTGCATACTATCTCTCTGACATCACCAATGGTTGGATTATCAATTTTTGATAGCTCATCATTGAGGTCTGCGTAATTTGCATTAATGATGGGGTATTTAGAGAGTTTGAAAAGCACTTTTGTTATTATAGCTCTTCCTTTAAGCTCTCTTTTGAATATTGAATCCCTGTACCCAAAATCACAATCAGCTGCCTCCAATTCGCAAATTTGAAGAGTTTCAATATCCAAATAAGTGACAGAGACAATACTATCTGCCGCTTCTGCTCCATATGCTCCAATATTCTGAACAGGCGAAGCCCCTACACAACCCGGGATCAATGAGAGATTCTCAATCCCTCCCCAACCTCTATCAACAGTATAGCTTACAAAGTAATCCCAATCAACCCCGGCACCAACCCTAAGATAAACAAATTGATCATCATTCTTCTCAATTGTAATATCATTCATTGCAGGATGTATCACAATACCGTTAAAATCTCCTTTAAAAAGAATATTTGAACCAGACCCTGTGACTAGTCTATTCATATTTCTAAACTCCTCAACAGATAGTAGATCAAGCAGTTCACCCTCAGTTGAAGGGGCTGAATACCAATCTGTAACAGCATCAAGATGCAAAGTGTTATCATTTTTCAAGTTTCTCTTCCACTCTACTTTGCACTGCAACTCCTTAACTTTTTTCATTATAAGCTCCTTGCCAATCAATGTCTTCTCCATCTCAGGAACTCTCTCCTGTATCATATTATGTGTATAAGCAAAGCGAAATATGTATCTCATTATGACAATCAGCAGAAGAAGTGAGAGAAGAGATAATTCTGCAGTAAGAGTCTCTTTAATTCGTCTCTCTGCAGATAAAAGTTCAGAATCGGCATCAATGATATTTTTAATCTCATCCGAATTATTTGAGAGGCTTACAAATTCACTTTGTGACCATTTTGCCCCCACTACACCATCAGAGAGAAATATAACCCCTCCATTTGATCGGTTCATTGCAATCAGGGTTTTAAAATCTGTAAAATAGAGATCACAATCCAAACCCACTGCACTCTTGACACTATCAGCAGCATATGGTGATGCTCCGCAAAGAATAATATGAGGTACAGTATGCTCTGAAATTTTATTATGGATCATTGAGAGAGAGGATAGATCTTTATCAGACAATCTTTCCAGATATGGGATAATCGTTACAAATAATTTGCCGAGCGATAAGAGAGAGTCAGTGACGTATCGGCCTGCAGAGTCTGAGACAGCAAAGTCAGTAAAGGAGGAGAACCTCTCAACCGAAGCAGGGAGAGTTTTTGAGTCTATAAAATTCCAGGTGGAGTCCGGAAGGTTATCAAGCGAAAAGCTCTTCTCTTTACCATCCTTTTCATAAATAAGTTCTGTTACAAATGTAGGTTGTTGAGGATTCCTGACACTCGCAAGCTCCTCATTAATATCAGTTCCGGTGTGAAAAGGGGTAAAATCAAGAAGAGGAAGATTTTTGAGGGCATAAATACCAATACCACTTAATAAAACTGCATACAGAGCCATAGTACCCCACTCCCAAAGTGCCGGAGCAACAGGGATAAATTTATCTCTCTGAAAATAAATTATAAGCGCAGCTAAGAGAAGAAAAATATTCTTATAAAATGTCTCCCAATTGGTTAATCTTATAACCTCTCCAAAACATCCGCAATCACTGATAGGATTGAAAATAGCCAAATAGAGCGTAAGCAGAGTAAAAAAAGATACGAATATTAATAAAGCTTTAGAGGCCACTTTCATTCTAAGACCAAGAAGAATAGATATACCTATTAATGTTTCTGAAATTGAAAGGACGACTCCAAACCAGAGGGAGAGAGTAGGCATATCAGTAAGAGCGATAAGCTTAAAATACTCGCTAATAACCAATCCGTTGCCAACAGGGTCTGCCAGTTTCATAAATCCCGCAAGCAGAAAGACTAATCCGGCTAAAACTCTTGAAACTGCCCTTAAAAACTTCATAACAATAATTTTTCTTTTATTCTGCTAAAAATCATATCAGGTGATAGCATTAAACCATCTGAAGATGAACAATCAACACGCTGCAAACCCTCCTCTTTATTACACTCTTCCAAATAAACAGCCCTCACCCTCTCTTGAAAATGGATACTCTCCTCGTGAATATCTCTCCCACCCTTTAAGTACTCTCGGTCATCACCACTTCTGCCCCCTCTGAGTTTACTATCTACAAAAGATAGAGGAACATCAAGAAAAAGATTTATATCTGGTTTGGGTATTGAAAAATGAATATATTCGGCATTAAAAATCCAATCTCTTAACTCTTTAGCCCTTGATTTATCGTCAATTTTTGCACACTGAAAAGCAATATTTGAGTAGAGATATCTGTCAAGAATAACAACAAATCCACTATCT
>Ga0265295_1009064_pt1 | contig 10791 bp, 11 predicted proteins | sample Munlansysbiofilm_FD_192503 | JGI IMG/M metagenome (GOLD analysis project Ga0265295, IMG submission 192503) | Leachate microbial communities from a municipal landfill in Southern Ontario, Canada - Methane capture system biofilm | ecosystem: Engineered > Solid waste > Landfill > Unclassified ... | reverse complement strand
CCCCGATTTCATAATAGCTACACCAAATAAAAAAAAGAGAAACCCTTAAAGCTACATGCCATAACTTACACGTACCCTATACTCGAAGAGCTAAAGACTCTTAGAACCTTTTTTGGCTTTTCCCTGCTGGTGTGCTACAATACATACCCATTATTTTTAGTTATACAAGGAAAAGCCATGAAACGCTCTCTTCTTTTTTTCCTCATCCTCTTTTTTACTTTCGGATTATATGCTCAAGAGAGCGTTAAAATCGGCGTTTTAGCCAAAAGGGGTCACGATATTACCTTGGCGGAATACGGTGCGACGGCGGAGTATCTTAGTCGCGAGATTGCAGGGCATACCTTTGAGATCGTGCCGATTCCGTTTGAGAAGATGCAAGAGAGTGTGGCAGAGCATCAAATAGATTTCGTTATCACCAACACTATGGACTACGTGACATTAGAGTACCTCTACGGCGTAAGCCGCATCGCAACCCTGAAAAACATCAGCTCAAGCGGCAAGGCTACGACGAGTTTCGGCGGGGTGATCCTCGTACGCAAAGAGAGTCCTATTAAAAGCATCAAGGAGCTTAAAAACAAACATATCGGTGCGGTGGATGAAAACTCCTTCGGGGGGTGGATCATGGCACGCAAAGAGCTTCGAAACAACGGCGTTATGTGTAAAGAGCTTGCAAGTGTGAAGTTTTTCGGCTCGCACGACAAAGTGGTTTTGGCGGTGCGTGACGGTTTGGTGGATGCGGGAACCGTACGCAGCGACACTCTGGAGAGGATGGAGCGCGAGGGGCTTGTGGATCTTTCGTGCTGTCGGGTGCTTGAGCCTAAAACCTTTGCGGGATTTTCGTTTGCGGTGAGCACGCAGCTCTATCCCGAATGGCCTTTTGCCAAACTCTCAAAAACATCCGAAACCTTGGCAAACGAGGTTCTCGTGGCACTTTTAAAGATGCCTCCCGATGCAAAAGCGGCGCGCGATGCCAAGATAGCCGGATGGACGATACCGCTGGATTATTCGATCGTACACGATCTGATGCAAGAGCTTCAAATCGGACCCTATGCGGAGCTTGGCAAACTGAATTTCGAGCGGTTTTACCAAAAATACAAACTTCTTTTTTACAGCGTCATTTTTACTTTTTTGGTGATCGTAGGGGTTCTTGTATATATCTATAAACTCAACACAAGACTCAAAGAGAGCAAAGAGCATATCGAAGCGCTCAACGTAGGGTTGGAGTTTAAGGTCAAAGAGCGTACCGCGGAGATAGAAAAACTTTACCTGCACGAGAAATATCTTAAAAATATTCTCAAAACCATAGCCGATATCAACGAGCTTCTTATCTCCTCCCTCTCCACCCAGAGCGTGGTAGAAAACAGTATCGAGCGGCTTGTAAAACACGAACATTACCGCTTCGTGTGGATCGGGCTTTTAAAAAACAACCTCTTAGAGATGAGTATCCGCTCCAAAGACCCGAGCCTCCCTTTAATCAAGCGCAGCTACCGACTCGATAGCTCCGAGGAGAGCTTTGCTTTTCAGATCGTAAAAAACTCTGTAATGCTCGAAAAAACGATATCCGAAAAGCTTCCCGAGGGGTACAAGTTCGGCGTAGGGGGAGATGATTACAAGTGCAACTCTTGCTCGATCGCAAGCATCCCCATCCTCGGCGGCAAAGACGAGGAAGTGTTGGGCGCACTCACCGTTTTCACCGAAAAAGAGGACGGGTTTAAAGAGCAGGAGCTGCGGATGCTTGAGAATCTTGCAACCGACATAGGGCTTGCACTTAACACCATCTACCAAAGAAGCAAGCTCAAATTTATGGAGCTTGAGAAGATATCCAACTACGAAGAGACCATCTTGGCGTTTGTCAATATTATCGAACAGCGCGACAGCTACACCGCAGGGCACACCCTTCGCGTAGCACACTATTGCCGTTTGATAGCACAGGGGTTTGGCATGGAGGAATCAGAGATCGTCAAACTCGAAAAAGCGGCTATTTTGCACGATATAGGCAAGGTGGTTACCCCCGATTCTATTTTGCTCAAGCCGGGCAATTTGACGCGCTTGGAGTACGAGCTTATTAAAGAACATGCCAATGCGGGTTACAAAATGCTCTCAAAGATCAATATGTACAAAGACCTCGCCGAGATTATCAAATACCACCATGCGCGATACGATGGCAAAGGCTACCCCGCAACCCCGAGAGAGTACCCAAACTCTATCCCTTTTCTCTCCTATATCATGGCGGTTGCCGATGCGTTTGATGCGATGACCACCAACCGTATCTATAAACCGAGAAAATCGGTAGAGGAAGCCCTAGAGGAGGTGCGACGTTTCAGCGGGGAGCAGTTTCATCCAGAGGTTGCAGAGATAGCGCTTAAAGTTTTGGAAGGGATCGACATCGAACAAACCTCGCAGCTCCCAACGAACGAGCTTGAGCAACGCCGTTTCTCATACTTTTTCATGGATGCGCTCACCGATACCTATAACGAAACCTATTTGCAAACCTTTTTAAGCCGTCTTGGAGACGAAAAAAAATCTATGGCACGCATAGAGCTTAAAAACTTTTCAAGCTACAACAAAGAGCACGGATGGAGCGAGGGGGATCTGTTTTTAAAAGAGTTTGCGCAGTTTATAAAAGCGCGCTTTGCGCAGGGGATGGTGTTTCGCTACCACGGGGATAACTTTATTGTTCTTTTTGAAGAACAAGACGTCCATGTACGCAAAGAGGAGATAGAAACGTTCGAGCGTTTTGCAAAAACACGCGTGCGTTTTGCACTGAGCGTGTATGATCTCACAAAAGAGCTGCCCGAACTTTGATCTTGGGCGCCTCTATTTAAACTCTAAAAAGAGTTCGAGCTTTTCGGGGGCGATAAGGGTGTTGTCTTCGCTGAGAATATGGAGTTTTTTGAGTTTTTGCATAATGCGCGAAAGGGTTTCGGGCGCCATGTTTAAAAGCACGGCGACCTCTTTGCTTTTATGAAGGGTAAAGATTTTCGGCTCCTCTTGAAGGATCGAACAAACTTTGAGGGTGGAATCAAAAACAAGGTTGCGGTTGATCGCCACTTCGAGAGCTTTGATCTTCTTGGTAAGCGATTTGATAATAAAAAAAGAGAGTTGCGCATCCTCTTGAAGCAGTCGTAAAAACTTCTTTTTGTCAATCAGCGCAATCTGGGTGTTCTCCTCCATAACGATCGCCGTAGCGGGGAAGGGGATACTCTCAAGCGCGGTCATCTCCGCGACAAGGGTAGGGGTGCGAAAATAGTGCAGAACGATCTCGTTGGATTTGATCCCCGTCTTATAGAGTTTGAGCGCGCCTCCTAAAAGCGCGTAAAAATACTCGGGTTCCTCCCCTTCGTAAAAAAGTATATTCCCCTCTGCAAATGTTTTTACAAGAGTAATACCCTCGATGGGGGAGAGTTTCTCTTGGGAGAGGTCTTGAAAAATATCGAGTTTGCGCAGCGGATGTGTCTTCATGCGGGGTATTATAGCTTGTAACTTGACGCATATCAATCAAAACGACCCGTTTTTTTGTTACAATCGCGCTCACTTGAGAAGAGATAAAGGATACGCTATGTTACTCGACAAAGATGCTATGCCGCTTGTGGCAATGGATTTTATGAATGCAACCCATTATGAAGACGTCATGATTATCAATAAACTTTACGATGCGCTTGAAGCGTACGAAAAAGAGCAAAACGAAGCAAACGCAAAAAGCGTAGAGGCTCTTTATGCGGAGTGGTTTGAACATACCATAGGGCATTTTCAAGCCGAAGAGGTGATGATGCGGGAGAAGAATTTCCCTCCGTATCCGATGCACAAAGGGGAACACGACCGCGCGCTGCATGAGATGGATGAGGTGTTTCGCCATTGGAACAAAACGCACGATGCCCTGGCTTTGAAAAACTACCTTACGCGCAGCCTTGCACCGTGGCTGTTGCACCATATCCAAACGATGGATACCGTGACCGCATCGTTTTTCAAAACGGGACTCAGCCCTTGTAGCGCACACTGATGCAAAGAGCAAAACTGCAAGAGGAGAGCGCGCATTTAGAGCGTTTTTTCTCTTTGTATTGTGCCCATAACCATACATGCCAAGAGGTGCGATCGTTTTGCATTATGCACGAGGAAAGGGGCTACGTTTTTGAAGCGAAGGTATGTTCTGCCTGCGGAGAGCTTCTTGAGTATGCACTCCAAAGACTCGCCGCATGCCCTCACGACCCAAAGCCCAGATGCCGCACATGCCAAGAGCCTTGCTATGAAAAAAAAGAGTGGAAGGCTTTGGCAAAAGTGATGCGTTACGCGGCACTGCGGGTCGAATTTGACAAAGTGCGCGACTTCGTGCTGCGCCCCTTTACCCTAAAGAAGCGGCAAAATTAAGTTCCACTTCGCGCGGATCGCGGGCAAGCCCCTCGCGGATCATTTTTGAAAAATCATCGGGATATATCTCGAAACTTTTTTGTTCGATCCCCTCAAATATCGCTGCAACGATCGCCTCGGGTTTGCTCTTTGGCATCTCTTGCCCCTCGGTCATTTTTGTCTCTATGGGACCTGCAAGCACCTCATACACCTCGATGTTTTTTGATGCAACCTCGGCGCGAAGCGCTTGCGTGAGGGAGCGCAAGGCACTTTTAGACGCACAATAAAGCCCCATAATCGGAAGATTCATACATGCCAAGATAGAGGTAACGGTAACGATCGCACCCTCTGTTTTCATTTTCGGCGTAAACGCTTTGTAGACATTCAGGGTGCCAAAAACATTCACATCAAAATCGCTCTGCGTTGCATCGAAGATGCGCGCGCCGCTGTTTACTCCTGCGGTGTTTATAAGCAGATCAAGCGGCTCTAGCGTTGCAGCTACATTTGCGACCTGTGCGGCGTCGGTAATATCGAGTTGCAGTGCTGCGATGGATGGGTGCCGTGCCGCTAACGCCTCGAGCGAAGCGCTATCGCGCGCTAGGGCGTAGATTTTTTTTGCGTTGTGCTTGAGTGCATAAGAGAGGGTTGCCGCACCCACGCCGCCGTTTGCCCCCGTGATACAGATTGTTTTATTCGTTAGATCCATTGTGTTCTCCTTGTGTCAGATTGTTTTCTAATTTGCTTAAAAGCCTCAGCAGCATCTCGCTCTCTGTTTGGCTAAACCCTTGGGTGAGCTCTTCGTTAAAGCGTTGCGAGATCGGCACCACTTGTGCCACGAGATCGTGCGCTTTTTGGGTAGGGTAGAGCAAAACGCTGCGGCGATCCTCTTTGTTTTGGATGCGCTCAACAAACCCTTTTTGCTCAAGGCGCTCGAGGGTTCTGGCTATGTTCGCCCCGTCTTTGTAGGTGCATTCGCTCAGCTCTTTTTGGCTTAATGGGCTGCGCTCGACTATGCGAAATACCAGCGACCACTGTTCGGGGGTGATACCGAACCCCTTTATTTTTTCATTAAATGCGCTTTTGGAAAAAAGTGCCGTTTTATTGAGCACAAATCCCAAAGAGCGATCCATGTTAAACTCCATAGTTTTCTCCTTGGCATGTAAAATTATAATGGGGAGATATTTACTTGTCAAGACAACTATTGTCAATGCAAGTAAATATTTTTCTTTTCCGTTTCCGTTTTGTATAATATTTAGGAATACAATTTTTTGCATAAAACAAAAGGAGTCTTTATGAAAAAACTATTATTGTCTTTATGTATTGCCGCGGCGTTGCTACATGCCAAAGAAAATGCAGATATCAAGTATGCGCAAACGATGCCGCGCGAAGAGGCGACGCAGCAAAAAGTTCTTTTGTCCTACGCTTCGGTGTTAGAAGATGCGCGCAAAAGCGTCGTAAATATCTCCACCCAAAAAAGCGTTTCGCAGGGGCTTTACACCAACCCCTTTTTCAACGATCCGTTTTTTCGCGAGTTTTTCAGAGGTTTTGAAGATTCAAGAGTCCCGCAAGAGCGGGTGGAACGCTCTTTGGGAAGCGGGGTGATTATCGCTTCAAACGGCTATATCGTCACCAACAACCATGTCGTAGACGGCGCCGAGAAGATTGTGGTCAATCTTGCGGGAGACCAAAAAGAGTATGAAGCCAAACTGATCGGCAAAGACCCAAAAAGCGATTTGGCGATCATTAAGATCGAGGCGAAGAATCTCCATGCCCTGACGTTTTACAACTCCGACGACGTCAAAGTGGGGGACGTGGTGTTTGCGCTTGGAAACCCCTTTGGAGTGGGGGAGACGGTAACGCAGGGGATCGTTTCGGCGACGGGTCGCAGCAGCGTGGGGATCGTAGAGTATGAAGATTTTATCCAAACCGACGCTTCGATTAACCCGGGAAATTCGGGGGGCGCGCTTATCAACTCGGCGGGGTATCTCATAGGGATCAACTCCGCGATCATCTCCAAAAGCGGCGGCAACGTGGGGATAGGGTTTGCTATTCCTGCAAACATGGTAAGCAAAATCGCCACCGCACTTATAGAAAACGGGGAGTTTAAACGCGCCTATTTGGGCGTGCGTATCTCGGATGTCAGCGACGATATGAGCAACTTTTACAACGGTAAATTCGGCGCGCTTATCACCAGCATCGAAGAGGGCACTCCCGCCGATAAAGCGGGGCTTAAGCGGGGCGATTTGATTTTGAGCGTCGAGGGGAAAAAGATCAAAGGTTCCAGCGAGCTTAAAAACATCATAGGCACATACGAACCAAATGCCACCGTGACGCTTGAGGTTTTGCGCGATGGCAAAGTGATTACCAAAAAAGTAAAACTGATGCACCAAACGCTTACCTTTAAAGAGAGCGGCGGTCTGGGGTATAAAGGCTTGAGCGTACAAAACCTCTCGGCAATGAATAAACAGGAATTCGGCGTAAGCGCAAATGTTCAAGGGGTGGTAGTCAGCGAAGTAGCGCAAGATTCCGATGCGCAAAAAGCGGGGATCATGGCGGGTGACGTGATTGTACAGATTGAAAATATCGAGATCAAAAACGTCGAAGATTTCGCAAAAGCGACGCAGGATGAGAAGAAAAAACGTATCTACATCTACCGCAGAGGCGGCATCTTCGCCGTGGTGCTTTAAAAACTCTTGGCATGTGGGTTTTAAACTTACATGCCAAAGAATTGAACTCTCTGATTAATTCACAAACTAGATTCTGTGTCAAGCACGGAATGACAGAGCGGTCATCCTGAACTTGATTCAGGATCTAATACGCTATTTATTCAGAGACTTCAATTAGTTATAACTATAACTCCACCCCGTGAGCTGCTTCGTTTTTACCTCTTCAAACTCACTAGAATCGGCAAGAAAATCGTACACGAACATAGGGACGTGGGGTATGGTGGTTCTGTCTTGGGGTTTTACAAGAAGCATCGGCATCGGCGTTTGCTGCGTCGTTTGCGCAAACCCTACGGGCATAAGCGCGCTTAAAAGCTCTTTGGGGCGGCTTATGGCATGTTCGTGCAAGAATTTCTCCAACACCGCTTCTTGTATCTCTTGGGGAAGATTTTCGTCGGTATTCAAAAAAATCGTAAAATGGATCGGCGTTTCTTTAAAACTATCGGGTGCGGGAGCCGCCATCACGATAAACTCTACGTTTTGCAGGTGCTCTTGTATCTGCGTCACAGTAAAATATTCTTGGGTTTTAATCGCTTCGTGCTGCATCGACTTTCCTATTTTTCGAGAAATTTTTTGAGTTCTATATACTCTTCTTCGATCGTTTTCATGTTTTGCAACATTTTGATCTCGTCAATCCCCGCATTTTCGCGTAAAAACTCTTCGCGCCAGCTGATGTTTCTCTCAAGCTCCTCCAGCCCCGTCGTGACATATTCGAGCATCTTCTCGATCTCCGCACCGCTGATGCTCCCCGCGCTGTCGGCTTTGTAAAACAGCAGCGCATACTCTCCCACTTCGCGAGAATAACGAAAATCTTCCGCGATATTTTTAATAATCTCTTTGAGTCGTTTGTTTTTAAATTCCCGTTTTGCCATAATTGCTCTTGTATATAAAATAGTTGTAAAAACGGGGATTTTAACATAAGTATAATTTGAGAATCTAAAGATTTGAAGTTATATATGAGAGTTATTTCATAACTCAATGTAAAACGCTTAACGAACACGTCCGTTAAGCTGCGCTTGCGCCGCTATGGCGACTAAAGCTTGCTTCTTTGAAGCAAGGCGATTTTTTGCATAACGAGGTTATGCTAAAAATCTATTTCGCTAAGAGTGGAATGAAGATTGCTATTAACAATAAATAATGGAGAAAAATATGATTAGATTCGATTCGTTAACGTCAAAAGGGAAACTGCTTCTTCTGTTTATCTCTATAGCCATAGGGTTGTTTTCGGTCTCAGTGATGAGCGTGCTCAATATCAATGCGACGAAAAAAAATCTCGATACGATCTACTTTGGTTCTTTGGTTCCCGTGATGGAACTCAACGAGATTTTACAAATATACCATTCGGGGATCGCTTCAAGCGCTTACAAGGTGAAAACCGAACAGATAACTCCCGATGAGGGTGCGATGCTTATCGAGGAGGGGGTGCGAAAGATAGATGAGATTTGGCAGACCTACAGATCGCACTTTAAACGCGATGATGAGATGCTTTATGTCGATTACACCTCGTTAGAGATAGAAAATACCAACGGCTATTTTCAGGCACTTATCAACACCTCTATGGGGTATTCCGATGTCGTTTCTGTTTCCATTAACGAAATAGACGAATCGATTTCCCATATTCACGGGGTGATCCAAAAGCTGATCCGATACGAAACCGATATAGCCAGATACGAAAGAAAAAAATTTCTAACCGAGTACAACGAGAGAAACACCAAACTTATCACCGTTTTGGCTTTGGTGATCCTCATAGTTTTGGCGATCATCTACTACGTATTTAAAGCGATCCACGAGGAGCATAAAAAGCTCAAACTTGCCTCAAGCAAACTTCAAGCGGTAAACAAAAGGCTCGAGAACGCTTCCTATACCGATGCGCTCACGGGGCTTTACAACCGCCGCTATTTCGATATGATTTTTGAGAGGGAGATGCGACGTGCACGCCGCGAAGATCGCTACTTCACCTTTATGATGCTCGATATCGATTACTTTAAACAGTATAACGATACCTACGGGCACGTAGAGGGGGACAAGGTGCTTCGTGCGGTCGCGGCGGAACTCGGCGCGATTTTGCAAAGACCGGGCGATTATATTTTTCGTTTGGGCGGGGAGGAGTTCGGGATTTTGTTTGTAGACGTCGATGAGGTTGACAGCGCGACCATAGCAGAGCGGATATGTGAAGCGATCGAGGCAAAACAGATACCCCACACCGCTTCAAAAGTTTCGAGTGTTCTTACACTCTCTTTGGGGTTTGTGTGTGCCAAAGTGCAGAAAAACCACAAGGCAAGCGATTACGTGCTCAATGCCGATGCGATGCTGTATTACGCCAAACAAAACGGGCGAAACCGCTATATGATGCGCACAAAAATAGAGCCTACTGCCCAAGCAGAGGAGGAGCAGATCGCTTAATGTTTGGGCTTAAAACGAAAAGCCTCTTCGACTAAAAGCGCTCGGACCTTCTCTTTGATATCCCCCTGAAACTCCATCCATCCCTCTTTGAACGTGCCGCCGCAGCCGAGCTTTTTTTTAAGCTCTTTGAGGATGCGCGCACTCTCTTTCTCTTCCAAAAAAAACTCTCCCACCAACGTGATCGTTTTGCCGTTGCGTTTTTCTTTTTTGAAAAAAAGTTCGTGCTTGGCATGGGGGAGGGTATCGGCGGCGAGGGAAGATTTGCGCTCAGAGGCTAGTTCGCTCCACCCCTCATCGATTTGGGCACCGATGAAAAGATCGAGTTTTGCGCCGCGCGCCATTAGATCACCTTTTGGGCTAAGACGCTCATTGCAGGGTGGGTGTACTCTTTTTTCTCGATCAGCGCTTCCATCGCTTCAAAGGTGAGCGCGTCGTGGTCGTAAAGCACTACGATCACTTCATCGCCTTGGGCTAGAAAAGTCTCTTCGCCATAAGGGGTGTAGCGGGTTGCACCGATACTGATGAGAGCCTCTTTGGGATTGTGGCATGCCATAAAATACTCCTCAAGCGGCTCGAGCGGACCAAAGTCGTCTTGCGTGGTGATTTGATTCACCATCCAGTCGGTGAGTTTTTCATAAAAATAGCTATATCCCAAAAGCTCTACGTTTTCGCCGTATTGGCGCAGTTCACCCTCGCGGCGCAAAAAGCTGCAGATCGAGTAGCGATCCATGATCCCGCCCTCTTCAAACTTGTCGATTTTGATGAGCGTATTTGTAAAACCTTTGGAGTACTCCCCCCAGTTTTTTTTGTCGCTGATTTTCGAAGCGCCCGCGACACGGATAGAACAGTCGTTGTACGCACCGAAATAGGTGGGTTTGATCTCGCTGAGTTTTCCTGCATGGTAGATCAGTTCGCACACGAGCCCCACTTCGGGTTCTGCCTGAATGTTCAAACCTTTTTGCGGATGGCGGATCAGATCACTTGAGAGCGGGTAGGTGCTTAAAATCTCTTTGGCATGCAGTTCCGCCTGATCAGCAGGATGCGCAGGACGCGGCAGATAAAAAGGGAACATCCCTTTGGGTGCTGCTTCGTCCGCCGTGATAACGTCTTTAAAATCCTCAAGCTCTCCCGCTTGTGCGAGGTGCAAAGCAAAGTTGCCCGCGATCCCTAAACCCACAAAATGTTTGTACTTTGGCATGTTCTCTTCCTTAAATTAGTGTAGCTCTCCGCTCTCTTTGGCAGCGGCAAACTCTTCGTAGGTTCCTTTGAAATCGGTGTAGCTTCCATCATGATGCAACTCGATGATGCGGCTTGCAAACGC
>Ga0265295_1009063_pt1 | contig 10794 bp, 13 predicted proteins | sample Munlansysbiofilm_FD_192503 | JGI IMG/M metagenome (GOLD analysis project Ga0265295, IMG submission 192503) | Leachate microbial communities from a municipal landfill in Southern Ontario, Canada - Methane capture system biofilm | ecosystem: Engineered > Solid waste > Landfill > Unclassified ... | reverse complement strand
TGCCAACTCTTTTTGCTTCTCACCCCTGCGTACAGGGGAACAACTCTTCTCAAAATTACTACAAAATCAAAGACTTAAAAAGTAACTAAAACCTACCGCCGCATTCACGTGTTTTCGCCAGAAATCGCAACAAGAGGAATGCCGTATTGATTGATGATGTGATGTCTGCGTTCGCCATGGATACGAACCAAAATTCCGAGTTCATTTTTAGCTTGCAGAATCAGCGCCGCGCTTGCCGTGGCCTGCTCAATTTGGCTCCAAATCGCTTCGATGACATTCCTTGGGAGCGACCCGGCGTAGACCGATGAAGTGATAGCCAATGCGTGGCGTTTCAACAAACCAACAATTTTCGGCTTAGGTTTTTCAACCACGAAAACTACCAATCTAGCCATGAAGAACCCCTTCAATGGCTGACACGATCTGCTCGGCCAGGCGCATAGATCGGAAAAGATCTCGACAAGCTCGCCGGGTTCTTCCCTCAAGATGATCAGCCGATTCTTTGGCGATGCGCATTGCAAGTGGCGTGACCGTCGAAAACTTCACGCAATCCGCTATGTCATAGACAAATGACCGATCTCCTCCTGAATGAACGAAGCCTATAGCCGGAGAGAAGCCCAATGTGAGAACAACTGCTTCAACAAGCCCATAGAGCGCAGCGTTCGCAATACTGATCGCCCGATTGACCGGATCGTCGGCATCTTTCGCGTTGCGCCCAACCCATGAAACACCTTCTCGTTTGGCAATGGCAGCATATAACGTGCGAACGCGAGCACCTTCCATTCCGCGAAGCTGCTCGACACTTCTTCCATGAGGTGCCAGCTCACCAAACATGCGCCAGAAAATCTCTCGCGCCGCAGCCAAGCGTGCGGCAGGGTCAAGCACTGCCGCTGCTTGGCGAAGCAATGCCTCGGCGTTTCGCCCAGGATTGCCTGCGGCGTAGCAGCGCACCCCCGCCTCTCCAACCCAAAGCACAAGGCATTCCGAATCCGCGCAAGCCTTGACCGCCGCGTGCGTAATGGATGTCCCCGGCTCCAACAGCAGTGCGGAGGCCGCAGCAATTGGAAGCGGCATCACGGCGTCAGTGGTTGCGAGAACAACCGCATGGCCATCAACAAGAACAGCCCCGCGTTCAGCCCAGAGAAAAGACATCCGCGAGGTCACTGGGATTGCAGGAATGCCCATGCTGCCTCAACCGACCAAGACCGGCCCCAAAGCCACAACTCTGTTCGTTTTTCGCCAATAAGGCGCGCGCAGTGTTGCAACGACAGGGGCGTACTCGACACCTGGGAGCCCCATAGCGCCTTCCGGTAACGTGCGCAGCATCCAGTTGTCCGCTTCTGCCCTCGATGCATCCTCAACCGTAACCGACCGCACACGACCAAATCCATTGCGCCTGACTTTGCCAAGTTGCCGTAGGTTGGACAGGATGTCAGTCAACGCTTGCTTGTCTCCAACGGCCCATGCAACGGCCTCATCCACCATGCGCGTACGAATGAGCCATTGGTAACCTCGAAGCTGGCCGCTGGCAGTGTCCACCTTCCACGTCGTCGGATTGAGTGCGCGTTCTTCAGTCCAATCCACGCGCAAATGCGCGTCATAGAACGCATCAGGATCGGAGCGCCGAATGGTGTTTTGCTGAGAAAACAGGAGGGGCACATTCTGAGTCGGCTTGAACTGCACGGCAGATGCCTTCCAGACCCAGCCAGACGGGTAATGCGCTTGCTCCAGAAAATCGCCGAGATTCGCAGATGCGGTCCATGCATCGTTGTGGCCTTCCCGTTCGTAGCGCTCGCAAAGCATCGCCGCGACCAGGGCATCCAGATGAAGGGGGGCTTCGCTATCGATGACAAGCGGAGCCCCCATCTTGAAGATGATTTTCAGTGGGGACATGGCCGTGATCCTCACGCGGTGGCGGCAAGAACACGCTCCAGGCGCTCAAACGGCGTTTCCACCTTCGTTTTGCCCGCATTGTCCTTGTCCGTCTTCTTGCTCGCCTTGGACTTCTCGCCGGGGCGGAACAGGTAATCCAGTTCAGCGACTGTCATCTTCGCTGCAGCCTCTTCCCAGGCCGCGATGAATGTCTCCACATCGGGGATGGCGCGGTTAAGACGGCCACCAGAAAAGACAGGGGTTCCATCCAGCTCCACAACATCAAGAGCGACTCGTCCAAATCCGTTGCGAACAGCGCCACCCAGCGTGTCGCGTTCTGTAAAGCGATCCAAAGCAAGTAGAAACAACCCCACTTGGGCATCGGTCAAACCGTCACGCAGATCAAACCCAAAATCGAAGCTGACACCAGGAATGACGAATTCGATTGCACTGAACGTGAATGTCGAGGTCCGGGCTTTCTGGGTTTCCGCCTTGTCCGCGAGGATGGATTGTTCATAGGCTTCAAACACCTGCTCGAAATTTGATACCACGCTTTGGGCCTGCTGAATTCCTACAAGGTCGGACAAATCATCGTTGCGGCGGAAAAACGCAATCTTTGTCAAGCTCCAAGCTGGAATGTCGGCAACTGAACTTGCACCATCGACGACATCGGTCTTAAGCGATTCACGCAGCCAGGGCAGCGCGGGCAATGCGTCGCGCGTGCGAAAACCCTTGCGCATCATGCGAGGCCCGCCACCGAACAGGCCCAGGTAAGGGTGCTGGCTGGCCTTGATGTATTCCCCATAGGTCATGTCTTCAGCCCCGGGGCGCCCGGTCCACGCACCTGATTGCAGGCAGGAATACACCGGCAGAGAGACAGTTTCACCGCGTGCGCGCAGCGCATCGATCACCAGAGAAGCGGCATGACGACGCAGATGCCCGGCAATGTTGTTTGCCGCGATCACGGGAACCCTGATCACGGGGTCCTGGGCTCTTTCCGCCGTCTCCGTCTCAGCCGGCGTTTGCGTCATGCTGTCATCGATCCCGTCCACCATGGAGGGGCCGTCGTCCATGAGATCGAGCGAGGTCGGAGCCGCGGCGATCTCAGGGGCAAAGCGCGGATTGACGACGGGCATCCGTTGAATCCCGATCATGGGCGTCTTGGTTTTGTCGGATACAACCCTGCCGGTTGCAGGATCAGCACGCAGGTCGCCAGGCGAGGCGATATGCAAAGGGCTGAGGGTCTTGAGAATGGCGTTGATTTTCATGATGGAACCTTTCAGTTAAGAAGTGGCAATGCGAAGAAGGAACGAAAACCGTTAAGTACCAGCGTTGGGCGAGAGCAAGAAACGCAGACCCCAGCTTTCGCCTAAAGAGAGGTCACGCAGAAGACGCATGTCATCGGCGCAATGCGCCTGAATATCTGCCATCTGATCAGCCTTGATGCGCAATGCGCCATGGTCCTCCTTGAGGTCGGAGGAAAGCGTCGCAAATGGGTTGGGGAGGCTTTTGGCGGTGGCCTCGATGCCAAGATGCGCAGCAATGCGCCCGCAGGCATCGATCGCGTCGAGCAGGGTCTTGCGTCGTATGCGCAAGTCGCGCAGGCCAACGCGAACATAAAACAGCTCGCGGCTCAGGTTGACGCGGGCACGCCAGGCCGTGTGCTGATTGTTCGCCGTGGCATAGACCATCACGAATGGCGGCTGCGGCGGATTGCGCAGCGATGCGCTAACGTCCGCCCACTTCCGAAATGGACGCACCCCTTGTGCTGAGAACACGCCATGACTTGTCGCGATCAAGGATGAGGCTGACATGAGCGGCGCGCAGTGACCGCAAACCATGCTCGATCCGCGACAAGCAAGGGAGAGATCGTCCATGAAGCCGGAGCCAAATGTCGCAGGGGCGCACAGATCACCCTGTTGAATCGGCGCACCGCAGTAGGCACAACAGCCTTCTTTTTTGGATGCGACGCCTTCCGGTGCGAGGCCGAGGGCCTGCGTGACAACTTGCGATGATGTGGGAACGCGGCTCATCGGGAAGTCCCTTTCCGAGGTGCGAGCGACTGAATTTCCGGGCGCATGAATCCATAGCCGCGCGAACGCAGATGACCCGCGAGCCAAGGCCCGTTAAGTCTCGCGGGAATCGCAAAAACAACATTTTTGTAAGACGCCCCGTAAATCGCGTCGCGGATGGGAACCGAATAGGGTGTTGCTGAGAGAATTTCAATCGAGGCGTCATCTGGAATCTTCTGCGCCTCTCCCACGATTTCCGCCTGGGATGTCAGGCCCGCCACGATCTGACGACGAATGAGCGCCACGGCGGTCTCATTGCCCTCGATGGGTTGCGCCCGAGCCTTTGGGCGCTTGTTAACGATGAGCGTTCGGATGCGGTGCGGAACCATGTACCCGGTGAACTGTATTTCGCACTGGCCTTGCCTCAACGCTTGCGCCGTGGGGCCGTGCTTGCGCGCGACCGAGGCATAGATTTGTCCAAGATGCCGGATCAGCAGCGCACTTCCTGCCTCGCCGATACCGAAAATGCGCACGAAGCCCGAACCGCCATCGAACGCGATTTCTGGGGCTCGGCCAAATCCGGTGCCGTCCTTGATGTGACCCATGCAGCCCTGGAGGGTCTTCCCGTCCGGGCCCCGGCCGAACAGGGCGGGGTCGATTGAGGGCTCCCCATCCAGGGCGCAAGCCAGGAGTTTGCGCGCCTGGTCGGGATAAATCACCTGGTTCGCCAGACTGGCCGGACGCAGGATCAGCTCGTTATACATCTTGGTTCTCCTTTGACATGCGACGGCACACATGTTAACCTTTCATTGGTAAAGAAGCAATCCCTTCTTGAGAAGTTTTTAAGGAATGCCATGCCCCGCACCCCTTCGCGCACGATCACGGTGCCTTTCATCCCTGTGCCGCCAGAAATCATGCGACTCTCCAATGAGAGGGACGCCCTGCGCAGCGCAGCCGCGATCGCTATCCAGCTCGACCTGCCCTTGATCCTCGAATCCAACGCTGGCGTCCCACGAAAATCGCTGGCCCTACAGCCAGGCTTACAGGCAAAAATCATCGCCGTTGCAGAGGCGCGCAAACTTGACTTCCAGGAAGCATTCGCCGGGCTTGTCCGCGCAGGCATCGCAGAGCTGCAACGCGCAGCACAGGAGGCCGCTTCTGCCGCCGGACGGGTGGCTCCGCCGCCTTTTCAAATCAAATCTGGGAATGACGGGCCATTGCAGGCCGCATATTGGCGGCATGTGATGGGGTCTCTGGAAAGAGATCGGGTGGTCGTCGCGGAAGGGAGTACGGGCCTTGGGAAAGGTCGGGTCATCGTTGCGTCTGCTCTTGAGCGCGCATCGCAAGGCGTGACCCCCACCTATATCGCAGCGCCAACATTGAAAATCGTTGGCCAGCTCTGGTCGGAGTATGAGGGCTTGACGAAGGAAAACGCCTCGCGCTGGGCCGGGTTGCGCGTGCGCTTTCTTCCCGGCATCACAGAGTTCGCATCCCCTGAAAAAATCGAGCAATATCTGCAGGAATGCGACGCATCTGAAGTCGATCAAGCGGTGGCGACCTGGTTTGCGCAAGGCGGAAAGCCGAGCGACGGGATCGGCCCGCTTCAGAGGGCCATCCTGCGATCGGCCGGCGATACGCCGATGCGGTTCTTGATGGATGACCTGCGCGCGCTTGCCACGGAAGTTGAGCCTGTGTCGCTGGCGTGCGAGGATGAAAATGATGCGCGTGTGGTGGCGGCGCGCACGGCCGCCCGAGGTGCGGACGTTGTGTTTTGCACACACGCGATGCTCATGCGGTTGCACGCATCGAGGTGGGTTGGGCGCGAAAAGCCAGCCTGCATCCTGATTGATGAGGCCCACGAATTCGAGCGTATCGCGGCTTCGATCTACTCTCACGGCCTTGCCTTGCGCTCCTTTCGCCGGAAATTGATTGCAGCCGCACACGACGGGCGCATTAGCAAAACAGCGAGTATGTCTGCGACTCGGCTGGTGCAATCCATCGAAGTCGAGGCGAAGAACATCGCAGCCTCGACTAGCGTAGCTGGAGATCGCATACGACTCGGGGGCGCAGACAGCCCACAGTTTTGGAAAGCAATTGACCAACTCCACATGGCACTCAAGGGGCGTGCTTATCAGTCGATGGTGGACATCAAGGCGACGCGACTGGCTCTTGAGCAGTTGGTGAAGTCCAAAGGAGTTGGCAGCATTTCGTCGTGGATCGAATTTTCACCGAAGCGCACCTTCCCATCACTTGTGGTGGGTCGGGCAAGCCTCGGCGGCGTCCTTGGCTCCTTGTGGAGCGACACACGAGGCGGCGTGGCGTTATGCTCAGCCACGCTCTTGATCCCAGATGCCACCGGAAATCGCCGGGCTGACTATATTCAGGATGTTTTAGCCTTGCCGCGATCACGCACCGATGTTCCGCCATCCGTCGTGATGCCATCTGTTTTATCCATCCCGATAATGCACCTCCCGCGCCTGCCGGCGCAGATTGCCATGCTCTCGCGCCCCAACAAGAGCGAGCGAGATAAGGCCCCTGCAATTGAAACTGCATGGCTGGATCGCCTCGGGAAAACGATTCGCAACATCACAAATCGACCCACCATTGCCGGCGGCACTCTGGCCTTGCTGTCCAGTTATAAGCAAGTCCAGGCGGTCGCCCAGCACATCGATCCACAGCGGCTCGTTGTCCAAAACAGCAACGAACGATTTGCCGATGCGGTCACCCGGTACGAAGCCATCTATCGCTCCGGCCTGAAGCCAATCCTCATCGGCGTCGGAACCGCATGGACGGGAGTAGACCTGTCCGATAAAACAAAAACCGACCCTGCAGAAGACTTTCTGCTGACGGACCTCATCATCGGCTGTACGCCTGTCGGACTCAATAGATCAGCTTCAATGATGACCCGGATTGACCGACTTGGAACCTTGCCCATTGAAAAAGAAGCGCTGATGACATTACGTCAGGGCCTTGGCCGCTTGATTCGCCGGGATGGCGTTCGCGATCGGCACATCTGGTTTCTGGACGGCCGCCTGTGGGGTGCGTGGCCTGGCATGGATCGCCTACAGGCTTCAGCAAGGCTAATGCTGGCTGAATACAAGCAGCAAGGAAAGGTCTGAATCTCATGAGTGCGTCGGCAGTTTTTAGTGACAATTTAATGCGTTGATTTTGTTGTGGATTTGAGAAGGGTTGTTCCTCTGTGCGCAGGGGTGAGAAGGAGGCTGGGCAACAGGACCTTTTTGCCGAGGAGTTGTTCCTCTGTGCGCAGGGGTGAGAAGTCCTCGGCCTTGATCTCGGCCAGCGTCACGACGTTGTTCCTCTGTGCGCAGGGGTGAGAAACGAGTGAAGATTTTTACCTTGATGTGTAATCGGGCGACCCCCTGTGCGCAGGGGTGAAAGAAGGTGCAGCAGCAACAGTTCTGAACGAAGCTCTGTACTACAAAAGCGAGTTCTTGCGTTTCCCTGCTTCGCCTTCTTCTCAGGCGCAACCATTTCTCTCATAGAAGCGACAGTCGGCACCGCCGACGGCTTTCTTCAAGGAGAAACCAGCATGAAAGCAAGTCTTGTCATCACCAGCACCGGGGCCTTCATCATCGGCATTCTGGCGTTTTTGTTCCTCGGTTTGCAGTTCCAGACGGAGCCGATCGTTGCGCTCCAGGGTGTTCTTTTGGGCATCACCGCCATCACCTTCGGCGGATTGGCCTGGATGAATGCCCATGAGCTGTCCGTCCGGGAACGTCTCGACCAGGCGCTTGGTAAAGCCTGCCGCCCGTCGTGGCGCATTCAGCGCGGGAAGTACATCCACCTGCTCATCACACCGCGGCGCGTGATGGAAGTCGTGGCCATGCTCATGTTCTACATCGGGATCGTCATCGCTGGAGCGATGCTGCTGAGCCCGAAACCCGTGACCAGCCCGATTCACGCCCTGATGTACGGGGGATTGTTTCTCGCCCTTGGCGTTGTCGCACTCCTGGAATCGCGGCGCGAATCGGACGAGGAATGATCATGATGCTCTCGGCCTACTACGTGGAAACCAGCACAACCGGGTTCGCCCCAGCAGCCTGGGCCGCGACGACGCGAAAGTATGCGTTCGATCTCGCCAAGGCGCTCTCGATCCAACTGGAAAAGGATCGCCGTTACCCGAATGCATTTTGGGTGATCGATAGCCGCGGGCGCGCTCTTGCGAAGTGGCACAAGGGGAAGAAATACGAACCCGATGCAACCGTCTGACCATTGGTCAGACCTGACCCGCCGCTCGCACCTCTGGTGCGGGCGGTTTCTTTATTCCAACACACAGCCGCATGGACCTCTTTCTCGACACCGAATTTGCTGGGCCCGCCCTATTGGAGGTCTGCCTGCTGGATGCCGACGGCAACCCTCTGATCCACACGCGGGTCTGCCCTCCATCCCTCGACTACACACTGACCTGGAAAATCAGCGCACAAATTCATGGCATCCGGCCCCGAAACGTGCGCAACGCGCCTGCCCAAGAATCTGTCGTGCATGCTGTGATCGAGGCCACACGCGGCCATCGCGTGATTGCCTACCCTGCCCGAGAAGACGCCCGTTTTTTCCCGGGCATGAGCACAGCGTGCGCCGCCGAAACCTTTCGGGTTCGGCACGGCCTGCGCAATATCGTCAAGCTGCGCAAGGCGCTGGAGATGCAGGGCATTGGCTGGAACTTCGGCATGGCGCACACCGCCATGGCGGACGCGCTGGCCTGCCGGGGGCTTTGGCGTTCGCTCCAGGCGGCTGAAACCACAAACCCCACGGAAGAGTCTGCCCGCGATTGCGCACCAGGGTAAAAATCTTCACTCGTCGCGCACACATCTCTCCAGCAGAAGCGAAGTGCACTGGGCACAAGGCTTCTCTTTGGAGAGAGAGAAATGGACGTGATCGAACTGTATGAAGTCAGCCACTATGAAGTCGCTGGCGTGGAAGTGGTCGAACTCAACGAACTTCCGTCGGAAGAGTAATCGATGCGCGCACAAGCTCTGCTTGTGTGCGCTTCTTCTTTGAACGAGCTTCGTGCTCTGGAGATGGAAAAGCCATGGCTGCACGTCACGCACTCTGTTGCGTCGCGCATGAAACAACTCCTGCACCCAACGGTGTAGGAGTTTTCTCATTTCTGGGGGCGCCACGAAGAAAGACCCGCCCAAGAAGACCTTGGGCGGGCATGTCAATGCAGATCAGTGCGGAGCGGCGAAACGCGGCATGATGCTGTTCTGCAAGAGATCGAGGTGAAACAACAGTTTCGCGCCAGCCTTGGCTTTGTTGATGAGCTTCGTGTCGTCGATACCCGCATCCTGCAGAGCCTTCGCTTTCGCGTTGGCGACCTCCTGAGCGCGAGCCCAGTAGCCTTCGACCGTGATCTCCTTGTCATCTGCACCCTTGAGGATGGCGCAGTGGTTGTAGAAGCGTCGGCCATTGCGGTCAACCGCCTCAGCAAAAGTGCCAACCGTCACGATCTCCCCCGGCTGTGCCTTGTCCAACTTCTGGATCAGGCGCATGGCCAGCTCGCCATCGGCGGGCAGAGACAGCATCACACCACCATCAGGGCCATCCTGCCCCAGGGCGACGCGCAGCTTTTTGTACACATTGCCGCGGCCGTCATTTTCCTCAGCGAGTTTCGCGGAAACGAGCTTGCCCGTCAGAGATTCCAGCATCGGAACGCCGGCGGCCAGCAGCGCCTCACGCGCAGCCTTGGTCTGGCCCGTCGCCCCGCAGAAGCCCTTTTTCCACGCATCCTCACCAACCTCGACACGCGCCGCCCTGAGTGCGGCGTCCGTCGCTTGGTCCTTCAAAAGCACGAAGGCCCCGACCACAGTGTTGTGGGTCATCAATTTCATATCGCTCTCCATCAGAAGAAAAGCCGTCGGCGAAATGCAGACCGTCGCTTCTGCCGGAGAGATGTGTGCGGAGCTGTGGAAGAACGGCCAAGAGGTTTCTGGCCTTGACGGGAACCGCCACCGCAGGACGCAGTTGCGATTATTTCTTTCTACCGCAAAAGCTGAAGTGATTGCCTTTTTTATTTGCGTTATATCTATTTGGATACATCTGGCGATTTCGATTTCGCCGCTTCCTGAAAAAAGAGATGCTATAGCGATTTACGCGCTCGCAAACGCATGACCGTTGTGTCCGCATCTTCATATCGCTATGGATCGCCATGATTTTTTGCTTCGACCCACGCGATTTCGCCAGGCGATGAATACGAGCAGGACTCGCACGTAATGGCGAGTCTGGGCGGCCATCCGGCCACATCGTTCCACTTCTCCACAACGGAGTTTTCATGAAAACAACCCCTTTGCAGTTCGACTACATCAAAGTCAAAGCCGTCGACACGACCACATCCATACAGTTTCTTAAATCGACTGAAATGCACGCAACACGTGACATTCTGGTCACCCCTGACCTCGCAGAAACCTGGGTCGATCGCTACAACTACGCCTACCAGCGCCCGCGCAACGCGGCCCATATGGCTGACCTCGCATTCGCAATGACACAAAACAAATTCCGCGCGTATTCCGAGATTCACTTCGGACTGCTCAACGAACGCCTCCACCTAGTCAATGGTCAGCACACCCTCGGCGGCATTGCTCTATCAGAGCAAGCACAGCCTCTGTGCGTTCATGTGCATCGCGTGGCGGACGCGAATGCCTTGCACGCCCTGTACTGCACTTTCGACATCGCCCGTCGCCGCAGCCTGCGTGATGCGATCATCTCGGTGCGTGACGAGATCGGGCTGAGCAAAAAACAACTCGAAGCGCTCGGTGCGGCAGTCAAACGCATCCATGTGTCATTTGCTGAGGTTTCTCGCGCTACGACAAGCAAGGCAAAGGAGTTCCGCGACAACGACGATTACATGGACGTTATCGCCCGCGCAATGGACTGGGCCACCGATGCGCGGGACTAC
>Ga0265295_1009062_pt1 | contig 10795 bp, 7 predicted proteins | sample Munlansysbiofilm_FD_192503 | JGI IMG/M metagenome (GOLD analysis project Ga0265295, IMG submission 192503) | Leachate microbial communities from a municipal landfill in Southern Ontario, Canada - Methane capture system biofilm | ecosystem: Engineered > Solid waste > Landfill > Unclassified ... | reverse complement strand
ACGAAATCGAGATCGAAATCGACGCCGACGACGCCGGCGAACCGACCGTTCGCATAGATCGGCACCGACAGCGAGGCAAGAAACAATTGCTTGCCGCCGGACGCCGTGGGCAAGGGATCCAGCGCATTCTCGTGTCCGGTGTTCTGTGGGATGCTGTACCAGCCGCCTTTACGGATGCCCCCCGGATAAAGATCGCAGGCGCCATAGGCCGTGACCTTGGCGGCGGTTTCGGCAGTGTAGCCGAGCATTCCCGGTTCCCAGCCGACATAGGCGCAGTTGATCTTGCTGTCGACCTTGAGCGCTTCCCTAATGATGTTCTCGACCTGGAGGCGGCGGTTTTCGTCGGAAACACCCTCGATTCCAGCCCCGAATGAAAGGCCGGCGGCCATGGTGCGTGCGGTGTTCAGGGCCAGATCGAAACGGGTGCGCAAGGCGCCGGCCTGCGCTTCGGCCAGGGCGTCCATGTAATTGCTGGTGCTGCGGTCGGTAAGCGCCGTGGTGTTGTCCGTGACGAACGTCGCCGTGTTCCGCGCGAAAATCGTGCTGGCGATTTCCAGCGCCGCCACGGTGGCGAAAAGACAAAGCCCTGCCAGGACCGCGATTTTTGTCTTTATGGAATGAAAGGACATTATTCCGTTTCCTCCCTTGCCCTATTTTCTGGCCGGCCTTTCGAGAGACCGACTCTTGCTGATATTACGGATAAAACTTCGTTTATCTTTAATAATTAAAAAAATTGGCTGGCAGATTTGACGCTCATACATACAAAAATAATAAATAAAATTGTTTATATTTAAGTTTTCCGTAAGGTTGCATTGCCAAATATGAGTGCATCCAACAAGGAATTGTCTTTATCTTTTAAGTGATAATCAACCGTAGCGTGAACTTTTTTTGAAACTCTCTTGCACTATAGTAAGCCGCCGCATAGGACACAATGCGTTGAGTGAGAAAACACGCACAGAATGGCCGTGCGTGCGGGCTGTCGGCATGAGGGAAAAGGGGAGAAGGCCCGCTTTACGGGCCGTGCCGTTTTTGGAATAGACCGGGAAAAGCGATCAATACGGCGTGGGATGGGCGATTGGCCGGATGGGGCCGCCGGTCAGGCGGCCCGTACGGTTTCAAGGAATTTGAGCAGCTCGGCGCGAAGATTTTCCGATGTCCGGGTCAGTTCGGCTGCCGCACCGAGAACGTGACCCGCGCCTTTTTCGACATGCGCGACCGTTTCGCCGATGGCGCCGATGGCTTGGAACACGCCCTGAGCGCCTTGCGCCGCTTGCTGGACATTATGGGCGATGTCTTGAGTGGCGGTCCCTTGTTCTTCGACCGCCAGAGCGATAGCCGAAGCGATATCGTGCACGCGGTCGATGACGCCCGAAATTTCGCGGATCGCGGCAACGCTGTTCTTCGCCTCGCCCTGGACCGAAGCGATCTGGCGATCGATTTCGCCGGTGGCCTGAGCTGTCTGGTTGGCCAGCGTCTTGACTTCGCCCGCGACCACGGCGAAACCCTTGCCGGCATCGCCGGCGCGGGCGGCCTCGATGGTGGCGTTCAGGGCTAACAGGTTGGTCTGATTGGCGATGTCACTGATTAGACCGCTGACCTCGCCGATCCGTTCGGCGGCCTGGACCAACCCCTGAACCATGGTGTTGGCGCGTGCGGCGTCTTCGGACGCCTCCGTGGCGATGCGTGCTGATTCGGTGACCCGGCCAGCGATGTCGGCGATCGATTCCGACAATTGCCTGGCCGCCGAAGCCGCCACGCGCACATTGCCGGTCGTCTGTTCAGCCGCCGCCGTCACGCTGGTGGATTGCGCGCTGGCCTGGGCGGCTTCGGTGGTCATGGTCTGGGCCGTATGCTGCAAGCCGGCGGCTGAAACCGCCAACGCCTTGACGATGTTCATGACATTGGCTTCAAAGGAGTCGGCCAAGTTGCTCATGCTTTTTTTCCGCAACGTTTCGGCCTCGGCCTTCTGACGGTCCCGCTCCTGGCGCAGCCGCTCCATTTCGACTGCGTTATCCTTGAATATCCGCACAGCTTCGGCCATTTGGCCAACCTCATCGGACTGGCCGCGCGCTGGAACAGTGATGCCGAGATCGCCAGACGCCAGACGTTTCATTGCGCCGGTCATCGCCATGATCGGTCCGGCCACGCCGCCGGCAACGATCCACATTGCACCAATGGCCAGCGCTGCTGCGCCCAAGGCGGCGAGGATCTGCCAACGCAGGGTGTCGGCGTTGCGTGTTTCGATTGCTTGGCGCATGCGGTTGGCGTCGGCAAGAACGACGTCGCGGGGTGCGGTGATCAGGATCGACCAGGGGGTGCCGGTTTCCCCCATCACAATGGGCGAAAAAGCGCGTAAGGCTGTTTTGTTCCGTGACCAGGACGTCGAGGCATCGCCTTTCTGAATCAAAGCGATATCCTCATCCCAGCTTTCGCTGATGTCGGAAAAACGTTGTCCGATCAATTCCGGGCGGCTGCTGTGAGCAACGATCAGGCCGCCATGACTGACGATGACGACATCATTGCGGCCGTCCAGGACCGACTGGTTGACCTCTTCGGCCAGTTTCTGGATGAAATCGAGATTGAAATCGACCCCGGCCACGCCGGCAAAACGCTTGCGGATCATCACCGGCACGGACAAGGTCGCCAGCAGCACTTTTTTGCCCTGAACGACATAGGGCAAGGGGTCCAGAACGGTTTCCCGCCCGCTGGATTTGGGGCCCAGATACATCCCGCCTTTCATCACGCCATTAGGATGTAATTCCCGGCTTTCGTAATCGACCAGGGGTTCCATGGCGATCGTGCCCTGGGCGTCGCGGCTCCAATAAGGCACGAAGCGGCCTTTGATATCCGCGCCGGTCTCTTTGATGCCCGCATGGGATTGGTCCTGGCCATCCAGAATATCAGGCTCCCACGCAGTGTAAGCGCCGTTCAGATTGGGATTGCCCTGAAGCACCGCCAGTAGAATCTCGTTGATGTAGGCGCGGCGGAAATCGACCGGGATATTACGGGTGCCGGACGCCACCTTGAAGCTGACGGCCATGGTGCGGGCCGCGTTCAGGGCATGATCGAATTCGGCGCGGATCAATCCCGCCTGGGTCGAGGCCAGCGTGCTCATGTGATCGCGCATGCCGCGCTCGACCAGGGCGGTGGTGCGTTCGGCGACGAAACCGGCGGTGTTCCGCGCGAATAGGATGCTGGCGGTTCCGATGGCTCCGGCCATACCGAGCAGGCAAAGCCCGGTCAGTAGGGCGATGCGGATTTTGATCGAATGAAAGGACATCGTTCCTGTTCCCCGGGCTACCGGAAAGAGCGGTCACCTGCGGCTGTCTATCACGGTCCACGCGCGGACTTTCATCACCGTTTTGCGACAATGAGGGGAATGCAAAGCCGATGGATCGCAAGGCCCGGCTTGTGCTATGTGAGAACGCCGGAAAGGTGGGACGATCAAGAGATGGCGATCCTTTACGCGGCGCGCAGCGCCGCCATGACCAAATGGGCCAGCGATGTCGGGCTGGGAAAGGTCCTTTATAAGGTCGGCGTGGCCGACGACGCAGAAAGCCTGGCCGAGCAGGCCAAGGCCGGATGGTGCGGCAGCGCCGACTGGACCGTGATGGCCAAAACCGAGGTCGATGGTTTGACCGAGGACGAGGCGATCGAGCGTCTGGCCGCGCGCGAAAAGATGGTCGATCCGGCGCTTTATCCGCGCCTGAAGGGTCAGAAAGGCTTATTCAAGGTTAAAACCGCGAATGTGGAGAACCATATTCTGGTGGCCAAGGCGTTGAAAGGCGAAGATACCGCGTCGTTCAAGCTTAAACCGGCCGATATTGCCGCCTATCTTCTGCATAACGCGAAACGCTAGGAATCGGGAACGATTCGGATGCAAGGAACATCAATGACCGATATCTCCATCGCTGTGCTGGGCGCCAGCGGCTATACCGGCGCCGAGTTGGTGCGCCTGTTGCTGGAACATCCGCATTTCCAGATCCAGACCCTGACCGCCGACCGCAAGGCGGGCATGAAAATGGCGGAGGTATTCCCGCAATTCGTCGGCGAATCCCTACCCGATCTCGTGGGGCTGTCGGATGTGAATTGGGACAAGGTCGATGCGGTGTTCTGCGCCTTGCCGCATGGCACGACGCAGGAGGTGATCCGCGACCTGCCGGGCCATCTCAAGATCGTCGATTTGTCGGCGGATTTCCGGCTGAGGGACCCGGCTCTGTACGCCCAATGGTATGGGCACGAGCATCAGGCCGTTTCCCTGCAGGCCGAGGCGGTCTACGGTTTGACCGAACTGGCGCGCGACGCCTTGGCCGGCGCGCGGCTGGTGGCCAATCCCGGCTGCTATCCGACCTGCTCGCAACTGCCGCTGACGCCGCTGCTGGAAGCGGGACTGATCGAGTCTGAGAACATCGTCATCGACGCCAAATCGGGCGCCAGCGGGGCCGGACGCGCGGCCAAGGAAGCGAATCTTTACGCCGAGGTGACCGAAGGACTGCATCCCTATGGCGTCGCCAGTCACCGTCATGCGCCGGAGATCGAACAGGGATTGAGCGAGGCGGCGGGCAAGCCGGTCATCGTTTCCTTTACCCCGCATCTGATTCCGATGAGCCGGGGCATGCTGTGCACGACCTATGTCCGGCTGGCCAAGGGGGCCACGGCGGACGATCTGCGCGCCTGCCTCTCCCGCCGCTATGCGGACGAACCCTTCCTGCGCATTCTGGACAAAGGCAAGGTGCCTCAGACCCGGTTCGTGCGCGGGTCCAACATGTGCCACATCGCCGTGACCGCCGACCGCCGGCCGGGCTGCGCCATCTTGATGTCGGTGATCGACAATCTGGTCAAGGGCGCTTCGGGCCAGGCGCTGCAGAATATGAATCTTCTGTTCGGCTTCCCCGAGACATGTGCGCTCACCCAGCGCGCGCTGTTCCCGTAAGGCGAAGCTGGTCATGGAAGAAACGATCGCTTATCGGGGCAAGCGCCCCGTTGTAGGAGAAAGCGTGTTCATCGCCCACGGGGCGGCGGTGATCGGCGACGTTACGCTGATGGACCAATCCAGTGTCTGGTTCGCCTGTGTCGTCCGGGGGGATGTCAACAGCATCCGCATCGGTCGGCGCAGCAATATCCAGGACGGCACCGTCATCCATGTGGTCGGTCAGAAATTCACCACCGAGATTGGTGACGATGTGACGATCGGCCATGGCTGCGTCCTGCATGGCTGCACCATCGGCGATGGCGCGCTGATCGGCATGGCGGCCACGGTCATGGACGGCGCGGTGGTGGAGCCGGGGGCGATGGTCGCAGCCGGTGCACTGGTCACGCCGGGCAAAGTCGTGCCCCGTGGAGAATTATGGGGCGGGAGCCCGGCGCGTTTTCTGCGCCGCCTGACCGATGAAGACCGCGTCCGGGCCGAGGCCGGGGTCAAACGCTATTTGATGCTTGCCGAGGATTACCGGGACGCGTAAAGCGTCCCGGCGAAAGCAGGCACAAGGCCAGTCCGGCGAGGGCAAGAACGCCTCCGACCAGGCCGATATCGGCCAATCCCAGATGAAGGGCGACGCGGCCGCCCAGCAATGCGCCACCGCCGATGCCGATATTGTAGAGAGCGGATGAGATCGACATGGCGACGTCGGTAGCGTGCGGCGCCAGCGTCAGTACTCTCGCCTGAACGGCAAGACCGAAGCACATGATCGCGGTGCCCCAAACCAACGCCAGCACCTCCATGGACAAGGCATGGCCGGCGGCGGGCAGGAGCAGCAGCAGGCAGAGCGCCAGACCGGCGACAGCCAGAATCATGAAGGGGCGTGGGTAGCGTCCGCCGAAACGGCCGAACAGCAACGAGCCTAATAACCCGGCCCCGCCGAACAGCAGCAGGAGAACGGTGGTCATGTGTTCGTTCAAATGCGCGACGGTGCGGGCAAAGGGTTCGATATAGCTGTAGGCGGTAAAATGCGCGGTGATGACCAGGACGGTCAGCGCATAGGTCAGCACCAGAGCCGGGCGGCGGAATAATCTCGGCAGGCTGGCCAGCGAGCCCGTATCGCGGCAGGGCAACAGAGGCAGAACCAACATCAGGGCAAGAAGAGCAAGGCAGGACGCCGCAGCGATGGCGAGAAAGGTCGTGCGCCACCCCAGGCTTTCGCCCAGCACCCGCCCTAAGGGAATGCCCATGACCATGGCGAGAACGGTGCCCGTGGCTAGAAGGCTCAAGGCTTGGATCTGCCGTCCTTCGGGAGCGATGCGCACGGCCAGCGAGGCGGTGATCGACCAGAAGACGGCATGGGCGAGCGCAATGCCGATCCGGCTGGCGATCAGGACGGGGAAGCTCCAGGCCACGCCCGACAAAAGATGGCAGCCGATGAAAACGAGGAAGAGAAAGCCCAGCAGCCGGCGGCGTTCCACTGATCCGGTCAGGATCATCATCGGCAGTGAGGTCAGTGCCACGGTCCAGGCATAGATGGTCAGCATCAGCCCGGTCTGCGATACGGGCATGGCAAAGCTGTCGCCGATGGCGCTCAACAGTGCGACGGGGACGAACTCGGTCGTGTTGAAAATGAAGGCGGCCAGGGCCAGAGCGACAACGCCGGACCAGCCCCCTTTTCGGGGAGCTGCACTTCGGTTCATGGGGCGAAAAATCCGAACATCGAGGTCGGCCCGTTCCCGGCGCGGGTTCACTGTCCTTTGGGAACGGGCGGTTCAAAACGTCGTTTGCCCCGCATATGGGGCGAAGGCAAGAAAAAATCACCCCCCTGTGATGAGGGATATCCCAAAAAACCCCCGAAATCGGGATGAACGGGGCTGAATGAATGCGGATTCAGGCCAGGATCTGTTTTTTGACATAGTCCCCCGGCGCATCGCCCAGGACGGCGAGGCCGCCATCGCCCGGCACGCGGGCCGCCACCTTGGGACCGGTCTGTTTCGCCACCCATTTTTGCCATTCCGGCCACCAGGAGCCGTCATGTCGTGTCGCGCCATCGAACCATTCTTCCGGCGTGGGGGCAGGGTGCGTATTGCTCCAATAATTGTATTTGTGCGCTTCGGGCGGATTGACGATACCGGCGATATGGCCCGACGCCGACAGGATGAAGGTCACGGGTCCGCCGTAAAGGCGGGTTGCGGCGTAGGTTGCCTTCCAGGGGGTGATATGGTCGTCCTTGCAGGATACCAGGAAGGTGGGGGCCTGAACGGCGCGCAAATCCAGCGGCACGTCGCCGAAAACGATTCCCCCCGGCTTGGCCAGCAGGTTCTGCATATACATCTTGCGCAAGTAAAAAGAATGCATCGCCGCCGGTAGATGGGTCGAATCCGAATTCCAGTACAGCAGATCGTGAGGGAAAGGATCGCGGCCCAGGAGGTAATTATTGACGACGAAGGACCAGATCAGGTCATTTGCCCGCAACAGGCTAAAGACCGTCGACATGGCGGTTCCATCGAAATAGCCGTTCCCCGCCATGGTCTTTTCGATGAAGGTAAGTTGTTCCTCGTCGATGAAAACACATAACTCGCCGGCATTGGTGAAATCGGCCAGAGAGGCGAAATAGGTCGCGCTGGCGATGCGGTGATCCGCTTTCGCCGCCAGATAAGCCATGGTCGTGGTCAACAGGGTTCCGCCCAGGCAATAGCCGATGGCGTTGACGGATCGGGATCCGGTGGCCTTTTCGATCGCGTCGATCGCGGCCAGGGGACCTTCATGCATGTAATCCTCGAAGCTCTTGCCGGCGAGGTCAGGACCCGGATTGACCCAGGACAGCATGAATACCGTGTGGCCTTGGGCAACCGCCCAGCGCACGAAGCTGTTCGAAGGCCTGAGATCGAGGATGTAATATTTGTTGATCCAAGGCGGGATGATCATCAGCGGTTTTTCGTGGACCGTCGCGGTCGTGGGATCGAATTGAAGCAACTCGATCAGATCGTTGCGATAGACCACCTTGCCGGGCGTGGTCGCGATGTTGCGGCCAATCTCGAAAGCGCCTGGATCGGTCATGCGGATCGCCAGAAAGCCGTTGCCGCGTTCCAGGTCGTCCATCAGATTTTGCGCGCCCCGGATCAGATTCTGGCCTCCGCTTTTTATCGTGGCTTGGAGGACTTCAGGATTGGTCAGGGCGAAATTGGCGGGCGAAAGAGCGTCGATAAAGCGGCGGGTGTAAAAATCGGCCTTGCGGGCCGTGCGCTCGTCCAGCCCTTCGATTTTGCCGACAAGCTCTTGCAGGTGATTCGACCACAGCAAATAGCTTTGCTTTATCGTGTCGAACAGGATGTTTTCGTTCCATAGCGTGTGGCGGAAACGTTTGTCGCCTGGGGCCGTTTCCACCACCGGCGGCGGGTTTTCCCCGGCTGCGCGGCGCAGGGCGTTCTGCCACAGCGTCGCGTAATCCCGGCACAAATCGGCTTGGGCTTTCAGAAGCGCCGCCGGATTATCCAGCATGCGGGCTGTCATTGCCGCAAAAGCCCGTCCGACGCCGAGCGGATCGGGATCATTTCCGTCGGCGTCGTTCCGGGTGTGGCGGGCCTGGGATTGCGTTATCAGGCGCAGGCCGCGTTCCATGATATCGTTCAGGGCATTGAGCGTTTCGGACGGCGTGGGGATGCGCGCCTCGGCGTCGGTTTTGCGGCTCATGCGGATTCCCCTCGGATCATGCGTTCGGAAAAAACATTCGGATTCCGGCGGGGTTGACGGGGTGTCGCGCGATGAACGCGGCGCCAGCCCTTCCTTTTGCCGGCGAGGTGGTTCGCCGCACGCGCCGTACCGTCCGTACGAATCGAATCCATTCTATCGAATTCCGGCGAGGACTAAAGATAAATGCCCACGGTCACGGCGAAACTGCTAAAGTCCGGCGGGATCGTCGTGGGAAACGGGCGTTGGACGATGGATAAGACAATTCAGGGGAAGAAACGGGAACAATGGCGGAAAGGTCTGGCGGCGGGAACCGCTCTGGCCGCCTTGACTCTGATTCCTGGATGCTCGTCCGTGCCGGATTCCATCAATCCCGCCCATTGGTATGACAGCGCCAGCGGCTGGTTTGCGGATGAGGAAGACGCGCCCGCGCCGCCTGAGGCCACTGATGCCGGGAAAGCGGCTGCTGGTTCGGACGACGCCGAAACCTCGGCCCGCCGTCCGGCGCCGGCGACCGGCGGGTTGACGCGGGGATTGGTATCCGACCGGGATAATGCCCGATATGCGCGGACCGATCTGAATCGCGATGGCAATCCGACCCGGCCTTTGAGCGGCGGCGCACCGGTTTCCGCCCCTGTCGCCACCCTGTCTCCCCCTGCGGCGGCCCGCGCCGAAGCTCCATCTTCGACTCCGCCGGCGCCTGCGCCCGTCGCGGCTGTCGCGCCGCCGGCCGCACCCAAGGCTGTTCCTCCGGCTCCGGCCCTGGCCGCCGTTCCGGCTGCGCCGGCGGTCGAAACCGACGACACCATGCCCGAACCGGCCGTGTCATCGCCGAAGTCCGCGCCATCCGATTCCGTTGCAGCTCAGAGCGCGCCTGAATCGCTTCCTGTTCCGCCGCCTCCACCGGTTCCCGCGACCGCCTCGGTCCCGCAACCGCCGCCGCCGGTTCCCGCATCTGTCGCGGCTCCACCGCCGCCGCCGATTGCGCCGTCTTCGGCATCCGCGGTGGCCGAACCCGTCGCGGTTCCTGCCGTCCCGGCGGCTCGTCCTGTCGCGCAGCGTCCTGCTGCGCCGCCCGTTCCGGCGACCGAGACCATCGAACAGGCCTATAACCGGCGTCTGGCGGAATTCAACGCGCCGGTGGCGGCATCCACGCCAGCACCGGCCCCGGTTCCGGCGGCCATGCCGCCGGCTGCCACGATCCCGGCCACGCCGGTTGCGCTCACCAGGCCTATAGAGGCATCCTCTCATGCCCGACCGGCGCAGAAAGGTTCGTCGGCAAACGGCGTCCATCCGCTCGCCGATTACCGGGCCGGCGGCGGAGCCAGTTTCCAGGTCGCCGTCTTGTCCTTTGGTGAAGGAACCGCGGCATTGCCGCAAGGAGCGCCGGATTCGTTGAAGGAAGTCGCGGCCCTGATCAAGGGGGGCGCGCGCAGCGTGCGGATCATCGGCTATTCCCTGAGCAGCCGGCTTGATGTCGATCCGTCCGCCAATCTAGACGCCAATCGTGAACTCGCGGCCGAGCGCGCCGACGCCGTCGCCCGCGAACTGATCCGGCTGGGGGTGCCGGCGCGCAAGATTTATGCTGGTTCCGGCACGGATCTCGAGCGAGCTAGATGGGCCAGCGCCGCTGGCAGTGAAGCGACGGAAATCAATATCGACTATTGACCGTTGCTTGGCTAAACATCGTTAACCCGGCATGTGCCGAATCCCCCACGAGGGGCCGCCGTCACTGACGGCATTTCCGCCCCCAAAGATCAATGAGCCGCTTCATGGAAACTGAATTCCATCGCATCAAACGCCTGCCGCCTTATGTCTTTGCCGAAGTGAACGCGATGAAGGCGAAGGCGCGGGCCGCCGGGGAAGACATCATCGACCTCGGCATGGGCAATCCCGACCAGCCCACGCCGCCTCACATCGTCGAAAAACTGGTCGAAGCCGTCCAAAATCCCAAGGCGCACCGCTATTCGGTGTCGCGCGGCATTCCGGGCTTGCGCAGGGCGCTGTCCGGCTATTACGCGCGCCGTTTCGGCGTCGAGCTCGATCCGGACAAGGATGTGGTGGTGACGCTGGGGTCCAAAGAGGGGCTGGCCAACCTCGCTTCGGCGATCACCAGCCCGGGCGACGTGTTGCTGGTGCCCAATCCCAGCTATCCTATCCACCCTTACGGCTTCATCATCGCCG